>ERZ791891.285-NODE-285-length-27106-cov-323.730768_pt1 | contig 27106 bp, 22 predicted proteins | sample MGYA00510155_ERZ791891 | MGnify/ENA primary metagenome ERZ791891 (study PRJEB30046, sample SAMN00792061) | human gut metagenome | study: EMG produced TPA metagenomics assembly of the A metagenome-wide association study of gut microbiota in type 2... | reverse complement strand
ACAGGTCACCATACCGTGATGCCTGCTGGAAAAACTCCACATGACCGGAATGCAGTAGGTCGTAACACCCGCTCACAAAAACTTTTTTTGCCATAAACTTTATGAAAAGTTAATGATTTACAGTTAACAGTTAATATCAACCTGCTAACCATAAACCATAATATATTAATTGAAAATTATTAATTGAAATTCGTAAATTATAAATTGTAAACAGCAACCTATAAACTGTTAACTATAAACTGTTAACTATAAACTCTCTTTTCCCCTGGCGGTCCCATCCCGTACAACCATGGCGAAGACCTTTGATGGAACGGACTTCAACCAGCAAGCTGTAAACTGTATACTGTAAATTGTTGTCCCCCGGCGGTCCCATCCCGCACAATATGGCGAAGACCTTTGATGGTCCGCCAACCTTAGAGCGTAGCGGTTCCGAGCACCGAGTAGGGCGGTTACATCCCTAATCCCTATGGTAGGGATTTAGGGCTTGGGTATAGGGTAAGGACCCTCCCCCAGGGGAGGGACAGGTGGGGCAAATACAGCACTGCGTAGGGCGGTTACATCCTCTCGTTTCTGAGGCTTCTGTCCCCTAAAACGGGAAACGAAAGGGTCGCAAAGACTTTTATCTTATATAACCCAACAAGTCTAGATACATCATCCTTGACTCCAAATGTTCATCTTCAGGAATATGATTTGCTTCTTTCTCTAATTCTTCTGTTGAGTACAAGAATTTGAAGCCATTCTTTCCATAAAAACGTAATACATTTTCCTTGTTATAGGCATCAACCACAATAAAACGGCAACCAGTCTTATTATCAGGTAACAAAAACCAAGATATGATATAGTCTATTGCTTGTGAGCCAATACCATCATTAGTATCTTGAAAATTCTTCGCAACTCCAAGTCTTCCTATCAATACTGCTGGATAACTTCTTGTTCTTTTGGAATTAGGAATTTTTCTCTGTATTTTGTTTCTTGAAGCATTCGGAATCAAAGCAGCCTTGATACTATCATTTGCCAATGTAAAGGCACAAACGATTTCATCCTTACCACTTCTTTCCGTGGCAAAGAAATATGTTTTTCCCAATAATTGCCCATCATAAAGACAAGCCTCCTGGTGAAAGAAATCATCAAGATCTTCATCACCACAGCTAAAAGAGTCAAGCTCTTCTTTTGTCGTAACTCGATAAAGAGAGCAATTACTTTGCAAAAGGACTCTTTCCTCCATGTGCTTTCAAATTAGCGGTTGAACGAACCAATATTTTCTCCACATCAGCAAATGACATTCGCAATGCCTTTCTTTGCGGATTGCGTTCATTTTCCTCAGCCTCACGAACAAACCGTTTGGCTGTCTCACCTGTCAGAACAGGAATACTTCTTATTTCTAATGCCATAACCTTTTATTTTAGATGATTAATATTATGTCGCAAAAGTACACTTTTTCCCCGAAACTACCAAGAAAATAGCAATAATTCTGCAAGTTATCAGCAAATTAGTACAAAATTAACTATAAACTATATACTGTAAACTGCTATTTCCCAGCGGTCCAATCCCGCACAATATGGCGAAGGGCTTTGATGCCCCGCCAACCTTAGAGCGATGCGGTTCTGAGCACCGAAGGGCGGTTACATCCTTCCTTCTGAGGAGGAAGGCTTGGTTAGAGGTGGAGCTCCCTTTGGCTAAAGGGAGACGGAGGGATTCGAAAAAACTTCTTTAACGGTAAGGAAGGTTTCTGTCCCCTGTAAGGGGAAGAGGGCACTGAAAGAGTCGTAAATTGAAGACAGGTGGGGCACTATTCCACCCCTTTTCCTTCAGTAACTTGCGAGAATCGAATATATTTTCCACCCTCACCATTTAAAAGATTCTAAAAATCAATAATTATCATTTACGAGTTCCCGTATATGGGAACTCTCTTTTATTTTATTTTTTCTATCTTTGCACCGTGTTACACAGATATAGAACCTTATTACCTACTTTAGAGGCGCCGTGACAGAAACAGTAATTTGTAGATCTCTACTTCCGAAAGCCAACGGAGGCGGAGACAGGGGAGCTCATGTCCATAGCCAGAGAGCGATGCAGAGCATCTTCTGTTCAGTTCACGGTGACACGATGACACGGTGACACTAGTTTTTCAACTTTTCGCCTCGCACGCGGGCAGGCAGGAACTTTCAGCCTGATTTTTCCTGCCTGCCCGCGCGAGAGTAAATCTTCAGAAATCACTGTCACCAGTGTCACCCTGTCACCCAGAAGCCGGTTACTTCCGAATCAAAACTCAAAGACTTACGATGCAAAAGTCAGTCACTTACGATGCAAAAGTCAGGGACTTACGCCGCGTAATCCACTAGCTTACAGATACCAGAACAAAGAAAATCTATGAGAAAGTATGAGCAACCATGAGCAAGTATGAGCAACTGTGAATTGCCCCCTCACCGTCTTCGTATCTTTGCAACGTGGTTCAGAGATACGCGGCGCTCCCAATCAGCAAAACAGGCGAAGACATTTGATGGAAAAGGCTCTTCAATATGCCATGCAATCCCAATCAGCAAGCTGTCCCCCCACTACAGCAAGCTATAGTAAGGCGGTTACATTCTCTCTTCGGGCAAGAGAGAGGCTTGGTGAGAAAGGTGGATCCTTCTTTAATGGGAAAAAGCGATACCAATGAGTGCAATGAAAGCTCGCTTTCAATTTGCCGAGTGCAGTTCACTTTATCAACAAAGAAGGACGGGATGATTTTAGAAAGAAGATTAGATGATTTAAGAAATCAAAATCCTTTTAATCTTCAAAAGGACTATCAAAGTCCTTCAACACCTCATGCTTCGTATCCTTTTCCGAAAGATTAGCATGTTCCGTAGGAATGCGCCAATCAATCCCGAGTGATTCATCCAATATAGAGATACCACCATCAGCCTCAGGGTGATAGAAGTTATCACACTTATATTGGAATACCGCAGTTTCTGACAAGACAGCGAAACCATGCGCAAAACCCTTAGGAATAAAAAACTGGCGATGATTATCCTCAGTCAGTTCCACTGCCACATGCTTACCATAAGTAGGGGAGCCTTTGCGAATATCTACTGCTACATCGAGTACTCTACCCTTCACGCATCTCACCAGCTTGCTCTGAGTAAACGGAGGTCTTTGGAAATGCAAGCCACGCATCACACCATAACTGCTCATGCTCTCATTGTCCTGGCAGAACTCCACCTTGTAGCCAACCAATGGCTCCACCTTCTCTTTAAACTCTCGCTCGCTGAAGCTCTCGAAGAAATAGCCACGAGCATCTCTAAACAGGCGAGGCTCAATGATGAGTACGCCTTCTATATCTGTCTTTATTACTTCCATTTTTATATACTTTTAATTATTCCTATTTCTTAAGCGATTTCTTCCAAAAGAAACGTTTCACCTTCGATATAATCCACCACCTTGCTTCACTAGGGCAGACAAAGCCAAGATTCCAGCACCTTTTCACTACCCAACAGTAGTTATTGAAGGCATCCTTGAATCCACGATGGTGAAATACATATTCACCTCTGCCGAAGTTGCCAACCCTCATGATATCTGTCATCATCTTTTCTGCCCATACCTTCTCTTGATGAGAAAAAGGCTCCACTTGCGATGGCAAGGGCATTCCTAGATAATCAACACAAATACAGGTAAAGATTCTCCATGCCCTTTCCATGTGCATCAGATGCAGATATTCATGATGCTGCAACCAGTCTATCTTGTCTGCACAACTCGATAAGAACATGGCATAATCTATCACCTGCCTCAATCCCAATCCTTCTTCATATACATGGTTTACCATGTGTGAAATCAAGAATACACTCTCAAAGGTTGGAGGGAATACAGGTACTGCATACCCATCCATATCAGCAGAAGACAACTCTGATGGGAATACCGAAGCGAACATTTCCTGCATAGCATAATCGGTAGAAGCACATTGATAATTGTGAACCTTATAATGAGGCTCCACTGTCACTCCATCTACCCATGCCATACCATGATGTTCATGCACCAAATCATGATCTACTTTTCCTATCTTTTCCAGTACCTCCATTGTCTTCTTGAAATCTTTAGGATTCACAACAAAGTCGATATCTCCTGGTGTTCTATGCAAAGGATTGGGATAGCGTAAAGCCGTTGTTTGCCCCTTCATAAAGACAACAGGAATACCCTCAGATTTCAAGGCTTGGTCAATCTTTACAATGGCCTTCCGATGTAGACGATTTATTTGTTCGATGCGCTGCATCGTCGCTATCCTCATCAGCTTGTCACCCAGAGGAATTGCGATACATTCAGAAGGCAACAGACTCATCCCGTCTAGCAGTAAAGCTGAGACAGTTTGTTCATCAGCCAACTGAAAGATGCTTTTCCAATCTGCTTCCGCAAAATCAGAAGCATCCAGTTTCTCACCAAAGAGAACTGCTCGAAGAGATTTTAAAAGTAAATCTTTAGATCGGTTCATCGTTTCTGTTCCAGCAACCATTTGAAGTATTCTTCGTGCTGATCTACCAGATGTTCCCAAGAATACTCATTTTTGATTTCCTCCACATTTCCATCCGTGAAGTTTTTCTTATGCAGAGTACAGATATTCTCGATATCATTCAGCATCTCAGTCACCTTCTCTGCATTAGGATAGTACAAAGAGTTATCCTTCAACACAGCACGATTAAAGATGTTATCGTGGGCAAGGATAAAACATTCTGATGCCATCGCTTCCAACAGAGAAGGATTGGTACCACCCACACTATGACCATGGAAATAAGCCTTAGAGAAATGACGGATAGAATTTAATTTATTGAAATCATAGATTCCGCCTACGAATCTCACACCCTTTTCCTTACCATATTTGGCAACCAATTCCTTACCATGAGGAGTATTGGTTTTACCAACAACAATCAGAGGACGCTTACCATTCTCCTTAGAATGCAAGTAGCCCTCAATGGCCATCACGATATTGTTCTCAGGTTCCAGTCTGGCAACCAAAATATAGTATTCCTCTGGTTTCAAGCCAAACTCCTTCAGATGCTCCACATTATAATCATCATGAATGTCGGCACCGTATGCCAGGAACTTACTATCCTTGCCATACTTTTCCTTGTAGTAATCATGAATACCCATGTTGTCTGCAATTAGATAATGACTATGTTTAACAGCCATTCTCTCCTCCCAGAACACGAACTTGCGTACCCATTTATTGAACTTGGTACGCTTATATTCCAGGCCATCCATGTTGGTAACCACAATACTCTTGGTAACATTCTTCACATCAAACCAGATGAAAGCAGGAATGATACTCGTATATCCAGCTTCATAGATGATATCAAAGTTCTCACGCTTCAAGGCATCCTTCAGCGACATGAAGTCGTAAAAGAAAGAACCTATACTTCCACCCATCCAAGTCTCAGGACTATAGATATGTTTTATTTTCACACCCTTGTACTCATCATCCTTGTAAGGGTGATAAGAAGGAGAATATACAGTAACCTCATGGCCACGCTTCACCAAGCCCACTGAGATATACTCAGCGAACTGCTCAAAACCTCCGTAGTTATTCGGAATACCACGGACGCTAACAAATGCTATTTTCATAAAAAGCTATTATCGATTTGAATACATGTTGTCATAATACTTCTGGTAATCTCCAGAAGTCACATTGTCCATCCATTCCTGATTCTCGAGATACCATTTTACGGTCTCCTCGATTCCCTCCTCAAACTGGAGAGATGGCTCCCAACCGAGTTCCTTCTGCAACTTTCTAGAGTCGATGGCGTAACGCATATCGTGACCCTTGCGGTCGGTTACATAAGTGATGAGATCCATATCCTCGCCTTCCTTTCTGCCGAGCAATCTATCCACGGTCTTGATAACCACCTTGATGATATCGATGTTCTTCCACTCGTTGAAACCGCCGATGTTGTAAGTCTCGGCAATCTTACCCTTGTGGAAAATCATATCGATGGCACGGGCATGATCTACTACATACAACCAGTCGCGCACATTCTCACCCTTACCATATACTGGCAATGGCTTGCGATGACGGATATTGTTGATGAATAATGGAATCAACTTCTCTGGGAACTGGTATGGACCATAGTTGTTAGAGCAGTTGGTCACGATGGTAGGCATACCGTATGTATCGTGGAAAGCACGGACGAAGTGGTCTGAGCTTGCCTTGGATGCTGAATATGGAGAGTGAGGATTGTACTTGGTTGTCTCTACGAAGAACTCCTCGCCGTAAGCCTCGTGGTTCTTACCGCTGGATGCCTTGGTGGTGAAAGGAGCAGGAATACCCTCAGGATGAGTCATCTTCAATGCACCGTAAACCTCATCAGTAGAGATGTGGTAGAAGCGCTTGCCCTCGTAACCCTCAGGAAGACTCTCCCAGTAAATCTTTGCCGCCTGGAGCAGAGACAGGGTACCCATCACGTTGGTATGAGCGAAAGTGAAAGGATCCTTGATACTTCTATCTACGTGGCTCTCGGCAGCGAGATGGATGATGCCATCCACCTTGTAGTCCTGCATCAGCTTCAACATCAGGTCGAAATCACAGATATCACCCTTTACGAAAGTATAGTTAGGCTTGTCCTCGATGTCCTTGAGGTTAGCCAGGTTGCCTGCGTAAGTCAACTTGTCGAGGTTGATGATGTGATACTCAGGATATTTGTTCACGAAAAGTCTTACTACGTGTGAGCCGATGAAACCAGCACCGCCTGTGATAATGATATTCTTCATCTTCTTAATATTCTAAATTCTTTTTTAATGTTTGATCTTTCTCTTCAAGTATTGAAAGGAGATACTTGCCATAGTCATTCTTCAGCATTGGCTGAGCATTCTCACGCAACGTATCACTATCTATCCATCCTTGGCGATAAGCAATACCTTCCAAGCAAGCAACCTTCAAGCCCTGGCGCTTCTCCAAGACTTCGATAAAGGTTGAAGCCTCAGAAAGGGAATCATGGGTTCCGGTATCAAGCCAAGCAAATCCTCTAGCCATGGTCTGAACCTTCAGCTGCTTATCCTTCAGGAACTCCTGGTTAACAGTTGTGATTTCCAACTCACCACGAGCGGATGGCTTGATATGTTTGGCTACTTCCACTACCTTGTTAGGATAGAAGTATAAGCCTACTACAGCATAGTTGCTCTTTGGATGCTGAGGCTTCTCTTCAATGCTGAGGCAATTGCCTTGCTCATCAAACTCTGCTACACCATAACGCTCAGGATCACTTACACGATAACCAAAGACGGTTGCCTTGTTGTTCTGCTCTGCATCAGCTACAGCCTTTGCCAATATTTGGTTCAATCCTGCACCATAGAAGATGTTATCACCCAATACAAGGCAAACAGAATCATCACCAATAAACTTTTCACCGATGATAAAGGCTTGGGCCAAGCCATCTGGAGAAGGCTGTTCAGCATACTCGAACTTCACTCCAAACTGGCTTCCATCACCTAAGAGTCTTTTAAAACCTGGCAGGTCAAATGGTGTAGAAATAATCAATATCTCACGAATACCTGCCAACATCAAAACCGAGACAGGATAATATATCATCGGTTTATCAAAGATTGGAATCAGCTGCTTGCTGATACCTTTGGTGATAGGATACAAACGTGTACCGCTACCACCTGCTAATACGATTCCTTTCATATTTATATAAACTAATGTGATATTTTTCTTTTCAAAACAATAATTGGAGTAAAACAAGCAACCAACAACATAACATAGTATTGCCACTTTGTATAGTAAGTTGTCATCAGTATGTTCAAAATTATCCAAACGAGCAATAACAGTCTTGAAATATCTAACAGAAAGATACTTGTAAAGCAAATCCGATTTAATCTTCAGCCAGGTTTTACGAGAAAGTTTTTTCTCTTTAAAAGCTTGATTTATCAAAGTTACAAAATCTACAGAAAAGACTTTAAATATATTATATCCGCCCTTTTTCGGAACATATTGATCTTCAAACAAAACCCTATCATCCAATACAAAACTCTTCTTATAGTCTTGGCTTAACAAAAGGGAAGTTTGAGGGAAGTATCTATCCAGTTCCACAAACTCTTTTACGTTGTCAAAATCAGACTTCCACATACCATACCCTGCACTCCAAGAACAGAAATACGAAAGCCCAAACATATACTCATCAAAGCCTTCATAGAAAATTACTTTTTTCTTTTGTCGAAGACCATTGGTATATATAACTTGTGACCTAGATTTCCTCAATTCCTTTAGTTGTCCAATCAACGTTTTCAACGTCCCTTTCCGAAACTTCGTATAATTATTATTCAGTTTCAAAAAATCCCCCTTACCATACGATAGGGCATAAAAGGAATTCTTGAAACCCTCACATTCCGTTATATGATAATGCAAGTTATCAAAATGAAACTCATCGGCCACAGGTTGAGTAGTATGTTCCTTGGAATTATCTGAGATAACAACTTCAAAGTCGTCCATACTTACCCCATCCAAATCTGCATAAATACTAGCAATCGTATTACGTAATATATCCAAACGATTATACGTTGGAATACAAATTGACAATATCGGATTCATTTTATTTAATATTTGTTTATAATAGTCTTCACATAGTCATAAAAATGTCTAATACCCTCTTCCAAATGGGTATGTTGTACTTCTATAAGGGAATGAAGTTTAGTAATATCCAATACCATAGAATTGACATCTACGCTACGACTGGCTTTATAAGTTACTTCGAAAGGGATATCTACACAATGATGCAAACGTTCGATTATGTCATTAACAGAATAACCAAATCCACTTCCAATATTTACGATTTCGTTATTTACACCACTATCTATCATCTTATAGAAAGCATCAGCCAAGTCATCTATATAGATATAATCTCTCACACTTGTTCCATCACCCCAAACTTCAATAGGGTCTCCTGCCAGTATTTTTCCTAAAGCCACAGCAATGAATCCCTGATTTCCATGAAGAGATTGTCCCTTTCCGAAAGGATTGGAAGGACGCACTATCAAATAATTCAAATTACCACGACGATTTTCAAACAAGATATTACTTTCAATGATTTGTTTTGTCAAACCATAATATGAAATTGGTGCCAAATGATCATTTTCGTTGAATTTTTCTCCCTGAATACTATTACCATATACGGTTCCACCAGAAGAAAAATAAACAAACTTCACATTTTTCTCCGCACAGAGTTCCATCAATCGTGAAGTTGGGAAGACTACATTTTCAAATTCTCTTTTAAAATCTTCATAGGTACTACCAGGAATTAATGTTGATACAAGATGCACAATCATATTAATTCGATGATCCTCTATGACACACTTTAATAAATCAAAGTCTGCAATTGAACCTCTAATAATAGTCACATCTCCCTCTATGTCTTCCAATCTGCTTTTATTTGCAAATGTAGGTTCAAAAACGAAGATTCTATACTTATCGCTTTTAACAAAAGCATGGATTAAATTAGAGCCGATAAAACCAGCTCCACCAATAAACAATATATTCGTTTTCATGAGTTCTATATATTTATTTGTTTTTCTAAATATTCAGCATACCATTTTGATTTCGCCAAGGCCAATTTCAAGACAACCTTCCAATGGTTAGTTCCATACTCCTTGGCATCCTCCAATGCATTTTTTTGTAAATCTTCTAAGCATTTCTCTACTCCACACTCAGAAGCACTATTTTTCAGTTTATTTTCTATCTCCGTATAATTACATACAGCTTCCTCCTCAAACTTACCCAATAATCCCAATTTCGAGAAATGGTTTTGTATCAATCGGAACATTGATTCTTCAACCTCATGGTTGGAATCATCCAGATAATATTCAAAATCTATATAACCATTTTCATCTTCAAAGAGACGAACAAACAGATATTGCACATTAGGCAACCGATGATAGTAGAAATTGATAATGAGCGGATTACCATCTTCGTCTCTCACTTTATCACCCTTCGCAGAATTACAATCTGAACAACAAGGAAGTAAGTTGAGAGCATTAACGGCATATTCCGGGTATTTTTCCTTAGGAAGTATATGCTCTGTAGTGTTGGCACGGCTAATTGTACAGTAAGGACATTTTCTAAGATAAGTTCTCTTGTTATTACCATCTATCCAGGCACGTATGTCTTTTACCACCTTAGCCTTACTACCATACAACGCTTTCATCAATTGCTTTTCATAGTAAGCATAAGAATCATCTTGGTTCAAAAGATAAACACGTTGGTCATTAAAAGCTGTTTGATATGTCTCATAAGATTTACATACCTTTTCCTCTATACGCAACAAAGCATCTTTATCTGGGCCATTGTCCTTCCGTTCGACAGCCCCTTTGTATAATTCAAAAGCATCCCCATCATAGGGTTTAAAATTAATCATCGCCCACGTCCTCCTTCAACTTTTGCCTAATGTACATGTAAAGATTTAAACTCATAGGTAACCCGTCTGATTTTAAAGTTTCAGCTATCTTATCTTCATCCCATCCATCATGCACGAATCGCTCCACAAGATTACAATAGTGTTTTGATATTTCAGAACGGCCAAATACATCATCAGTTATTGTGGTCAGATTTTCTCCTAGCGTCTCTGTGTTCATAGGTCGAACCAAGACCGATTTTTCATCATCATCCTTTTCTATCACCGTTACATTTCTCGCCAACAATTCTTGCAATACTACAGAAGAATGGGTAGCGATGATACATGCAGAGTTAAATTCTTGGCAAATTTCGTAGATTATTCTTACAAGTTTGGTAATGCCATTAGGATGCAGATGAACCTCAGGCTCGTCAAAAAGAATCAGAGAGTTTTCACGAATATGAGCATACAATTCTGTGATGATGTTAGTCATCATCGCTTGTCCGCTACTCATCTTCTCTTTTACTTCATCGAATTTTACTTGATTAATCTCATGATTTCTTCCACAAATACCTTTCAGCTTATCTTTTTCGACGACCTCCTTTAAAGTCATCATATAATCACAAACCCTATCCTTATCATAAATGCAATCTAAAGATAAATGAAATCTCTGTTGCATATCATCATCAGAGAACAAAGACTCACGGCTTTTACGTAACCCACAATATATAAAGTTATAAGACGACTTTAAAGACAACTCATAGAATCTATCAAATATGCTATAAGAGATAGCTATAGTCTTAGTAAACGCAGGTTTACGATTGTTGACATAGCACTCTTCCTTGTTTTCATTCAAAGCTTTAGCCAAAGAATAGAGCACAGAAGATTTACCAGAGCCATTCTCCCCTATAACAGCCTTCACCCTATCTAAATTGTATTGGTTGTCAAGGTCACCAAAGAAGAATTTTACAGGAACCAACTCCTCTTTACTGTAGGGAATTTCACATTTCACGGAAAAATTATATCTCTGACTAATATCTATCCCTTCAAGTACACAAACTGCATTTCGATATGCCTCAAACGCCGACTTGTTTCGTAGCAAAGACTTCTGAAATGCTATAGTCTGTTGATAAATGTCAGCTATCGAAGAGAAGTAAGCTGCATCTCTAAGCGCAAACAAAATACTTTTATACTTTTGTGGGAACAAATCCTTGATTGCACTATAGTACGAAAGATCTTGTCCCACAGAACAAAAATGCTCAGACAAAAGCAAACACTTATCTGGGAGAACATCAGCAGTTTTTTCCTTATAATCATACATAATCTTCACACAACCAACAGGAAAAACCTGTCTGTTCTCATCATAGTAATAAAGTTCAAAAGAAGTTTTATTGCCAAAATCATCCCAATTGATGCTACGCAACACAAAGGCAGGAAACTCATCAACAGTGCTATTAAAGAAAATGGGAATTCGATTTTTCTCTATATCCTCAGGCCATAATTTACCTTGAATGTTTTGTACAAAATTATAAACAGGCAAATTAGCCCTTGTAGCGATACGCTCTAAAGCACAGTTGGTACCAACAAGCACTGTATTGATTTCCCTCACATAGCGAAGAATTTCTTCTTCATTACCTCTAACTTCTGGTGCAACCACCATATTTAAGAATTTATAGAAGGTATCATCAGTTGCTTTAAGCAATCCGAATCGGGTCAAGAAAGTATATTCTTCGTCCCAATCCGAATTATCACGTAAATGCTGAATGACATCCCCATACGCATCCTTAAACCTTGGGTCATCCGAGTTTAACAGATGAAGATTCCAAATTTGATTAAGGAATTCTACTTCATCCATCTGTCCCCAGATGGAACCAAGCGACAAAATATGCTTGAATATCTCAAGTTTCTTCTGAGCGTCCATAACATTTTCAAACTATTCCCGCATTTTGATTATTTTAGCAGGAACACCACCAATAATCGAATTGTCAGGGAAATTTCCTTTTACTACAGCACCAGCTGCCACTACACAACCATTTCCAATAACAGTACCATCAAGAAATGTAGCTTTTGCACCTATCCAGCAATTCTTTCCTATTTTTATGCCTTTTCCATATACTCCTTGCTGTCTAATAGGCATATTCAATTCTGAAAAAATATGATTCTCCGGATGAAAACTTACGTAATTTCCAATAATTGTATCATCTCCAATTTCTAAGCCACCAAGACCTGCTCCATAATGTCCATGGCTGCCAAGACCAACATTATTTCCAATTACCATTTTATCAGCAATCTCATGTAAACTACCAGAAAGTTCTATGTGGGTATGAAAACCTAAAGATACATTATCCCCACAAAACAATCCAGTCCGAGACATAGCATTAATGTAGCACTGATAGCCTACATTAAAGTTTTTCCCAAAATGAAGTTTTGACGGACAGATAATTTTAGAAGTTGGACTGACAAAAACTCTTTTAAAAGTTCGTAATCTTAACATACCATAAATCATGGATATACCTTTAATCCATAATAATTGAACCAAATAAGAACTAGGTATAGCGGAATCTATTGCATACTTTTCACCTTTAATTTTAGATACAAATTTACTTAAAAAACGCCCCATAGAATTGATTTTTAAAGATAAAGAATTTAAAAGCTAACCAATCTCTAAAGAAGAATAACATATTTACTACAGATGGCAAAGAATGATGAAGTTTTCTAATTTTATAACTTTCAACTATTGCCTTAATAGAAAAACTCATTCCCCCAACAGTCATTCTTGCAATATGAGCAGGAATCATTAGCGACTTTAATTTATCTTTCTTTCTTAATAATAATTCATAATCTGCACAAATCTTAAAGTCTAGATTATATCCACCTATTGTTTCAAAGAGATTGTGTCTATTATGAAGAGAGGCTACATGAGCAGCCACCATACCTCTACGCATCTTACTCCATGTAGGCATATCTCCCAAAATCTTCAGCAGTTTACCTTTCATATCAACATACTCATTATGAGCACAGATATAATCATAAGAGTTGACATTTGGAGTATTGTGTATTGCTTCCATGTAGCGATTAATGGCGTTTGGCAACAAGATGTCATCCGCTCCGACAAACATCACCCAGTCACCTTTCGCCTTGCTCACACCTTTATTCCATGCATCATATATTCCCTTATCTGGTTCAGATATATGCACTGCTACTTTATTACCATACGAATCAATTATCGTGTTCGTATTATCCTTACTGCCACCATCAACCAAAACCAACTCCGTCTCATCGGTCAACTGTGGTACTATACTGTCAAGACATCTTTTCAATGTCTTGGCAGCATTCCATGTAGCTATAATTATCGAAATTTTCATATTCCTAAAATTTAATCCTCTTCAACTTTTATATGATTAGCGTAGCCCAACTTAACTTTCAATTCTGAAAGATACTTATAGGCTGAATAATCACAAGAGATACAGCCTCGCTGATGCCAATAATAAGCATACATCGAACGTAAAATTTTGGCTTTCTCCCCACCATTCGTACCAGGACCACGCTTTTTCTTTCTTAATACATATTCCCCATAAGACTTCGATACATAATGATTTATCTGTATCGTAAAATCTTCCTTCTTTCTGAACAAACCCACCCGGTTTGTTTTGAAAGCTACATACTTACCAAACTCATTAACAGGAGGAACCTTAATATTAAATCCCATGAACTTCACCTTACATGGCATCTCATGAAGATATTTCGGTGTAAGCTCAACAATATCAAAGTCTGTATTCACAAACGTTTTGCCTATATCAGAAAGTTTATCCCAAGAACTTATATATTGTTCTATGATTGGCTTATTCATATCATGGTCTATGATACCCGAGTCACCAAAGATTTTCCAATAAACATAAACCGATGGATACTTCTCGTATTTTTTCATCCACAATTTGATATTATTCTTATATATAGGACAAATATATTCATCCAAATCAATATAAGCCAACCACTGTGTATCATTCTTATACTTATTGAAACAATCCATATAAGCCGGAAGCTGAGCGGGATGAGGCATTGGCCATTCTATCAAATCGACAATTCCTTCATCAACGAACTGCTGAAGTTCTTCTTTATACTTGTCTGTAGAATTATTATTATACAAATAAAAATGATCCACACCTATAATACGATGATATTCAACCCATTGTTTCAAAGACAATTCTTCATCTTTAAATATGGCACATACTGAGAAATAGTATTTCTTGGTTATGCGTAGTCTTTTATGCAAAGAAAGCACTGCATCCCATGCCACACCAAAGATGGAGGTACAAGTTTCTAATAAGAGTTTTGTTGCGCAAGGCATTTCACACCCATTTCCATGGATCAAGTTTCGAGTTCCACCTTTTTCATCATCAAGAGAGCCATTAACCATCTTAATGCCTAACAATTTATTAATGTCCATACGTGATACATTATTAGTACTACTACCACATATCACATTAACAAATCCATTACTTGTCAAAATAGTTAGTAATGTTTTTATCCATCCTGATTTTCAAGAAAGGCAAAAAGCGATATATGGTATAGTCTGGTTTTACCGAGAATTCTTGAGTATATTGATATGCCAATACAGAAGTATTATTAGCGAAATCATTTACATCGCCTCTTTTTCTTCTTGTACAAAAATATTCAAGATAAGACTTGGTGGCATAATGATTTATCTGGATTGTAAAATCATCAATATCTCTGAAGAACCCTATACGATTACTTTTATATTTTATAAATTTTCTAAATTCATTGATAGGTGGTACCGAAAAGTCATGCCCAAATATAGAAACTTTTGCTGGCAAAGAGTGTATATATTTTAATGTCGTTTCAACAGCCTCAAAGCGAGTATTAAATATCGGCTTGCCTATATCACTGTATCTATCCCAAGCAATAAAATACTGTTCTGTTATTAAACGAGATTTATCATGCTCTATTAAGCCTGAAGATCCAAACATTTTCCAATAGACAACCAAAGATGGATAATGTTCATACTTAGAGAACCAATCCTTTATTTTGGTGTCGTATTTCAAACATATGTACTCATCCAGGTCTATAAATGCAACCCATTGAGTTTCTGTCCAAAACTTCTTCTTAAAGTCATTATAAGCTGCAGCTTGGGCTGGGGGCATGACGTTCCAGTCTATTAGAGTAACAATACCCTCTTCTACATATTTTTGAAGTATTGATATACTACTGTCTGTAGAATTATTATTATATAAATAAAAATGTTCAACACCTATCAGTTTATGATACTCTATCCATTCTTTTATAGACAGACTTTCATCTTTGAATATTGCGCAAATAGAGAAGTAATATTTACCCCCCCCGAATTTGTTTTTACTCGTGCGCACGAAAGAAGCATCCAATAAAATATGTCTAAGATACACATTATCAAATTGATACTTCGATAAATACATTCAGGCATTACTTTGTCATGAATGAATACTTTATTCCAACGCTTTATCATATCTCTATATATTTAATCTCTTCTGAAAATATCTCTTGTATAGACCTTATCCTTAACATCATCCAGACAAGCATCATAGCGGTTGGCAATAATCGCATGGCTCTGTGCCTTGAATGTTACCATATCGTTCACTACCTTGCTGCCAAAGAAGGTACTTCCATCTTCCAGGGTCGGCTCATAGATAATCACCTCGGCACCCTTTGCCTTGATACGCTTCATGATGCCTTGGATGGCACTCTGGCGGAAGTTATCGCTATTTGACTTCATGGTCAGGCGATAGACACCAATCACGCAGTTGTGCTCCTTGCTGGCATCATAGCTGTTGGCATCGGCATAGCTGTAATAGCCTGCTTTTTGGAGAACGGCATCGGCGATATAGTCCTTGCGTGTGCGATTGCTCTCTACGATTGCCTCTATCAGGTTCTCTGGAACATCGGCATAGTTTGCCAGGAGCTGCTTGGTATCCTTTGGCAAGCAATAACCACCATAGCCGAAACTTGGGTTGTTGTAATGGGTACCGATTCGTGGGTCAAGACCTACGCCATCGATGATAGCCTTGGTATCGAGTCCCTTTACCTCTGCGTATGTATCCAACTCATTGAAGTAACTTACTCGGAGTGCCAGATAGGTATTGGCGAAGAGCTTGACAGCCTCAGCTTCCTTCATACCCATGAAGAGGGTATCGATGTTCTCCTTGATGGCACCTTCCTGAAGCAAAGCGGCGAAGGTCTTGGCTGCTTCCTTCAACATCTCGACATTGGTTACTGACTTGATAGCCTCGTTCTCCTCTGCAAACTCAGGGCGCTCAATAATCTTTGGATAGCCTACGATGATACGGCTTGGGTAAAGGTTATCATAGAGTGCCTTGCTCTCACGAAGGAACTCTGGAGAGAAGAGAAGGTTGAACTTCTTCACGCCCTTCTTGGCATACTTCAAGTAGAGGCTGCGGGTGTAACCTACCGGGATGGTACTCTTGATGACCATCACTGCATCTGGGTTTACCTCCAGAACCAGGTCGATGACTTCTTCCACATGGGTTGTATCGAAGTAGTTCTTTACAGGGTCGTAGTTGGTTGGTGCTGCAATCACTACGAAGTCTGCATCCTTATAGGCTGATTTGCCGTCAAGGGTTGCCACGAGGTTCAATGGCTTTTCAGCCAAATACTTTTCGATGTAATCGTCCTGGATTGGAGAAATCTTATTGTTGAGTTTCTCCACTTTCTCTGGGATTACATCTACTGCTGTTACATGATGGTACTGAGATAATAGCGTTGCTATACTCAGACCTACGTAGCCTGTTCCGGCTACTGCTATTTTTATATCTTTGAATGAGTTCATAATACCATTATTATAAAAATATTACATATAAAACAAAAAAAATATCTACTTATTAATATCTTCTCGAAATCTAAGTTTTTGTATAACCCAAAAGAGAGAATATCCAAAATGACAGCAATAAAGGAATTGTTGTAAATTCATACGACATGCCTAAAGCAAGATACAAAATAATCCATGACAACAACACAAGTTTTCTTTTTCTTGAGACTAATATATACCCTGTTTTGAAAAGAAAAGAATAGAACAAAATAGCCAAGAAAAGACCATATTTAGAAAAGACCTTTATATTGCCATTCGAACAAGAAATTCTCGAAGACACAGTTTTTGAAATAAAACTATTGGTTTCCTTAATACCATATCCCATAAGGGGGTCATTGACAAAATTCATTAATTCAAAAGCAAATCCATCCATTCTTTGTGGAACAAAAATGGCATTGTCGTCATTACGTTCCAAATACTCTCCATTATAGCGAGCATTTTCAACTGATTCATTTGTATAAGCATATTTTTCAATTTTTTCGCGCATGAAAGGAAGAGCTACAACTGAAGGGATAACAAATATTGATGCAACTATTAGGAATATGCGACTTCGTTTTGCACTAAAAATAATCATAAGCAATATAATTCCAAAAGAACTGTATCCTGTTGTACTTTGGGATGTAATCAAAGCTGCCAACAAAATAAAAAATGATTTGTTGCGATAATTAAAATCATTAATTAACAAATTAATAAACATTCCTATTATCAAAAATGAAGCCCAATGACCTGGCTCTTGCGCAAAGCCTACATTTCTAAAACCTAAAAAGTCTTGAGACGATGCCAAATTGCATAGGATTCCACTATATTCTAGAGTTCCTTCACATTTTATTCCAATAACAGAAAACAAAGATAACATTGTCTCTGGAGTAAGAGTATATAAAGCCCAAACAGGAAGGCTTAGTGCTGCTAATATAACCAAACATTTTTCATACATGGCGAAAGAACGCATTCCATAAACACGACAAAACACGAAAGCCATACATATATTATAAAGCAAAAATATATTCATAGGCTCCATTTTACCATATTTGAAATATTGCGCCACAATCCATACTATAACAACCAATAATGCTTTAAAACAAACAGAGGTGTTCCGAAAACATTTTTTATTTCTTTTAATTAAGAAATAAGTCAACAATATAGGAATGAAAAAAGTCCATAAACCTTTACTTGGTGGGTAACACAACACTTGAGTATAGCCTGTAGCCATACCAAGATAAAGCATCATAATAAAGAAATATATGTTTTCAAATGACCACCCTTTACATTTTTGAATTTCATGTTCTGATATATTTAGTATCATAATCTAAATCATTTAACCTTACACTAAAACTTTTATTTTTTTTATGAATGAAATTATAGTGATATAATGCGCTAAGAAACTTGGAAGATAGAGTATTAAGAATCTTTGTATGTTTTTATTTATTCCATGAACTGATACCTTTCTCATTACTTCAACAAACTCTTTGTTCTTGATAAAGTTAGAATTGATAATATTAACTTTCTCCTTAAGAGAAAGACTATTAGAAGTAAAAAACAAATTTGCTGTTTCAGTAAATAGTTGATTTACTCTCTGCTGAGACATAAATGTCAAAAACTCTTTTGGCGCATCAGAATTCATTTCTTTCAGTTCACCCAATTTTGTATTTATATATTGATGAAAAACTGAAAGTTGAGGTTTATATCCACGTGATATAGAGCTACTATTCTGTACATAGTGATAGTAAGCTTTAGGAATAATACGAACCGCATGAATGTATTTATGATAATCAATATTAAAAATAGTATCTTCTCCGACTTTGATTCTTTCGAAAAGCAAATCGTGTTCTTTTATTATGCTACTTTTATAAAAACGATTCCAAATATAATCCCTACTATTTGCTATCTCGCAATTTAAGTATAACTCAGAAGGGCAAGAGGAATGAAAATATAGAAATTCATTCACCTTCTCTTCCAAATGTCTTCCACCTTCTACTATTTTGCCAGAAATTACCATATCTACCCCATCTGTAGCATCCATCATTGCAGCAAAACCATCCGAATCGATATAATCATCAGAATCAATGAAAGTAACCCACTCACCTTTCATTTTCGCCAAAGCAAGATTTCGTGCAACTGCAGGTCCTCCATTTTTCTGATGAAAAACCCTCACCCGCAAATCATTATGTGCATATTCGTCACAAATTCCCCCAGACTTATCTATACTACCATCATCCACCAAGAGTATTTCGAAGTTCTGAAAAGACTGAGCAAGTATACTATCTAGACAGCGGTGAAGATATTCCTCTACATTATAAACTGGTATAATTATACTCAATTTAGGATTTTTCATTTTCATACAAAACTTTTTAATTGGTATTTATTATAGAACTGCCTTTTTTAGAAATTCATACGAAGAAGTTCTCATCTCTTCAAGTCGTTTATAGACAGATTCATAATCTATTACAGATATTGAATCAATATCAAAATTTTGATCTACAATGCGGTCTTCAATACCCAAACATTCTAAAAGACTTTTAATTCTAGACAAACCACGCTGCTTATTTTCTGCAACAATGAACTGCTTTTTAAATAAAATAGAAAAGACACAAGCATGGAATGAATCCGTAATAATAAATTCTGCATAATAAAAGCCACGAAGCCAATCTTCCAAAGGAGGCTGTATTCTTTCTTCTATCGAAGCATGAATATTTTCTGTTTTTGAACCTACACGAAAAGGTTGCAATTTTTTATTCACTGAAACTTTTTGTATTATGGCATTCTTTTCGGGTGTATCATCTAGAATATAATTCAATAATCCCCCTCTTTGTTCTAGAGATTTATCTTTTTCAAACAATTGAATATAAGAAATGTCATCCAACAACATTGTTGGATCTAAAACCCATTGAGCTTCACAATCCAAATATTTGCGGCATAGCTGCAATCCTGATTTTTCCCTAACAGAAACCATGTTAAATTTTTGCAACAATGCCTTACATTTTGCAGTTTGTTCAGCAGAATACTCCCATACATCGACACCAAAAGATGGCGCATAAGCTATTCTTTTTAATGTTAATTTTTTAGCAAAATCTAAATATGCATCTTCTATTCGATTTTCACCGAAATAAACCGGGCGCCACACTTGATCACTACCAACAATAATAGCATCAAAACTATTATCGTTCGATAATTCGGAATAAGAATCAACAACAATTCTATGAATATATTCTTTGATAAATCTATCCGTATTTTTTCTAACTATAGATCTTGTTTTGACCACATATTTTTCAAGAAATACGATATTATCATTATTTCCTAATATTTTATTAAACAATCGTTTCGGATAGACAAATATCGCTTTCCATAAAGGAAGAGAGGGAGCATCAGGTGTTTTATCAATAACCCACACTTCATGCCCCATCTTTTCCAAAACTGTTTGCAAAGCATAAGCCTGCAATATTCCTCCATAATTAGTACAGAGAGGTAATGTTAATATTCCTATTTTCATTTTTCATTTCCTCCTTCATTATTATTATCTCGATAAGTTCGATTAATTCAATTTATTGATACCTTGAAACCGTAATGCTTCAATCTACTTGATACACTCCTAAAACTTACCTTACTAAAGAAAGGTATTTCAGGACGTTCTCCTTCTTCAAGATTATCTTAGGCTATAGCAAAGACAACCTCATATCCAAGAGCTGAGAAGTTATCTGTTTTTGGCACTTTAAAATTATCACCCAATAATCTATTTGCTTTTTGACGATATTTCAATGAAAAGAAATTATCTGCGGAAACAAATATCCAAGCACTTGGCGAATATTGGTCTGAAACATGAATGTTAGAAGAAGTTTATTTTCCTAAAGCAGATTTGATAACTTTTACTCCTTTATCGCCTAAAACTTGCTTTACAGCATCTTTAATCGCTTTTTTAGCAGCAAGTTTAGAATCTACTACTATGTTGCAAAGCATCTCTAGAGCATTACTTTCATCCTCTGTCTCTGTAAAGACCTCAAACAAAATTGGATTCTCATTCGTTTCTGATGACAAGAACTTATCAACAGCTGCAAGGAACTCTTCTTTATTACTTGCACAAAGGTATTCATATCCCAAGTCAGTGGCATAATCCTTTACTAACTTATGTGATTTATTTCCATAGTGGCCAGCTGCAGCAACATATCTATCCGCCTCTTCACCCAGAAAATAACATGGATGATTGTAATTACGAAATTCATTACCTTTACCATTATTGATAAGCATAATGCGAACATTATTACCCACATGGCGATTGCCCACAACATTCATATCGTAGAAGAAGGCCAAGTCACCGAAAATTCCAATGTATGTTTTGTTAGGATTTACCAATGATGCTCCTATCAAAGTTGAAACTCCACCGTCTATTCCAAATCCTCCAACATTGCACTTGGCTTGGATTCCTGCAGGCAGTTTAAAGAAGTTCCACGAGCGGAGACTATGGTAAATGCCAAAATGCAATTCACTATGATCCGGTAACATTCCGACCATTTGTTGTGCCATCCAAATGTTACTGAAAGGTAAATCAGGAATCTTAGCCTCTAACTTTTTAATTTCTTCATTCAAGCTTTCTAGATATTCTCTATGCGATGCATTTTCTTGCGAATAATGCTTGAAAAAAGCGATCTCTGGCATCATAAATACCCTTCTGAGATTTCCAAAAGAATCTCGTAAGACACCATCAGGACTTACTCTCCATGAATGGTTGGTGTTAATCGTAAACTGATCGCCCGAAACCTCACCAATGTGTATGCATAGATTTGCAGTAGAGAGAGGAGAACTCCATTGTTTCTGACAGAAAACCAACTGCCCTTGTACTTCATATTTTCCTCGATAACCACTGGTGTGGTCACAACAAACGACAGCATCAGTGGTAGCGCAAAAAGCATCGATAGCATCGGTCAACTCTTCAGTAAAGTTAGCATGTGATCCGATTCTGACTACAACCTTACCATCTTTCGGAATCTTTGGCCATTCTTTATCGAAGGCAGTATGTCTATAAATCGCATGAACTGGCGGAATCTCGCTTACACTAAAGTCTTTACTATACTTCGTATACATATTGATATGTGCAGGTCCTCCGCCATTCAATGTCAAAGCCAACATAGCCTTGTTTGCCTCTATTTCACAATAGCGCTCATCTTCTGAATCTTTGACCATAGGTATAGTTACACTTTCCATAGCGATATCGTTTGGAATATTGCGACGATCGATTTGCTGATCTATCAAATGGCCAAGTTTGTGATTACCCCTTGTTGAGGTTATAGCAAGAACAGGCAACTTACGATAGTATGCTTCTGTCAATCCAGGCATATAATTACGAGAAGCTGTAGCACCTGTACAACTGATAACAACAGGCTCACCAGTCTCTGCTGCCATACCGCAAGCTAAATAAGCGGCACTTCGTTCATCTACAGATGACCAGATCTGAAACCATGGATCATTTTCGATACTAACCACAAAGGTCATATTTGTGGTTCCTGGAGAAGCTATCACTCTATGAATACCATGAGCCTTCAATAAGGCGATTACAATCTGAACATTTCGTTCATTTGTATATTGAAATTTTGATTCCATCTTTTTAATTTTATTTCCAACGTGCATTAATTGTTTTTCCCTCATTACATACTAATATCTGACCATTCAAACAGTTAGAAGCATCAGAGAGAAGGAAGGCGGCAACTTCAGCAACTTCCTCTGGCAAGTAATAGCGATGAGTAATATTACCATAACGCAAATCACCATTGGCATCTCCACCTACCATATCCGACACGGTTACTCCAGGAGCAACGGCATTAATTCTGTAACCTTCGTTCACATAACGATAAGCTAGACCTTGAACCAAACTATTCAATGCAGCTTTCGTCAAGCCATAAGGTCGCTCATCAACCGTCATACTAGTTTCAGATGATGTAAAGAGTATATTCTTTGTTCCTTCAACATGAGTTTCTTTACATTTTTCGATAAATGCCTGAGTCAGGAAGAAACATCCTTTCAAATTGGTATCAACTTGGGCATCGAATTGTTTGGGAGAAACATCCAAGAAACCATTTTCATGCAGAGAAATTCCAGCATTATTTACTAAGCAATTGATACCGCCCAACATTTTATCTGCTTTATCAAGGAAATCCTTGAAACAAGTTGTATCTTGTACATCAAGTGTCAAATACTGACAATTGATTTCTGCTGCACTCTGCTTCAAGGTTTGCTCATTACGACCAGCAATCAATACCAGTGCACCTTCCGAAACGAATTTCTTTGCCATGGCAAAGCCCAAACCTCTTCCACCGCCAGTTATCACAATTTTCTTGTCCTTTAAATGTTCGTTTGGGGCAAGATAGTAGATATTAGCATAGATAGGTTTAGCCTCGCCATGAAGCAAAAACGAAATCGAATGTTTAATTTTAGACTTTATTCCCATTTACTTTTTAATTTTTCCTATTACTAATTTTATCTTTTCAGCTACAAAGTCTTTTTCCTTATTTGATAAGCCTATAAAATACTCAGATGCAGCTGTAACTAAAACACTAAGCAGGCATACCAATATCAGACGAAGCCAACCTGCATCCATCGTCAATATCAAGATTCCAGGAATAGCGAAACCAACTACTATGACAGGTGCAAGTTTATACAAGACCTCGCGGATATACATCATCACCGGAAGTTTCACCATGTCTTTCAACAAATACAATCTGACAAATAACAAGATTGTATAAATGATGAAATAGAGGATATAACCTACTTGTGGTTCAAATCCTAACTTGAAAGCTATCCAAGACAAAGGGAAAACCAAACATCCTACAGTAGTAACAATAATCTGATAACGTTTAATCTTACCTGTTGCAAACATGGACGTCACCAAAGAATTAGCCAAAACCGTATCCATAAATGAAGATATGATTATCCATTGCAAGAATATCACAGCATAATCAGGTACCGTTTTCAACCATATCGTCAATATGGTATTTGTCTCTAATATAATTGGCACGGCAAAGAACATCATTAAGAATGCAGAGAACTTAGCGCTTCTGCATACAAGTTTGTGCATATAATCTAAGTCACCCTGTGCATACGACTTGGTTATCTGCGGATTGACTGCCGTAGTAAAGTTATTGACGAACTGTTTCAGGGCAGCATCGACCTGTGTGGCAACGCCACGAGCTGCATTGACAGCCACACCGAAGTAAAGGTTCATCAAGATATTCACACCCTGGGTATTCAGCATATAGGCACCATTACCAAGGAAATTCCATCCTGCAAATCCTGTCATCTCTTTCAAAATCGGTTTGTCAAAGACAAAATGATAAGTACATTCTTCAAAATGGCGTTTACAATAATAGCCATAAATGAATCGGATAACAACACCGACACATAGTAAAAGTGCGGCGTATGTTTTCAACCTATCAAATGGAGAGACTGTCAACATATAAACTATTATCAATTTCAATGTGACTTCCAGCACACTGATATACGCAAAGGCTGACATCTTCTCATGGGCTATGATGGCTGCATTATAAGGGACACTTAAAAGATTCAATACAAATGTGAGGATAGCACACTGGAACACCCAGTTGGCAGCATTCAAACGTTCTACCGGGATATTCATCTTGGTATTCAAAAACCATATTCCTACAGCCTCTGCTAATATAACAACCAGCAAAGACATTCCCAGCTGGATATTTACACCTGTAGAGAATACCGTCTTGAGACGTTGCAAGTTACCTTTTCCTAACTCAAATGTTATAAATCTACTGATGGATGCAGAAAGTGAACCACTAAGTACAGAGAACATGGTTACAATACCTCCTACCACATTATTGATTCCATAATCCTCAACACCCAGTGTATTTAATATCACTCGTGATGTAAAAAGGCTTACAGCCATTGTAAAGAGCATTCGCACATACAATAGCAGTGTATTCTTCGCTATTCGTTTATTATTATCTGATGTTTGATTTGACATATATTACTTTCCAAAATCCTTGATCCTCTGCTCCTCTTTCAACGAACAAACCAGCAGTTGTCCATTCTTCTCGGCTACGATATAGCCATCCAAGCCTTGGACTACCACCTTGCTTTCATCGGCAGCATGAACCACACAGTTCTTACATTCATACAAGCGGATATCCTTGCCTACCTTGGCATTGCCTGCCTCATCCTGTGGAAGTAAGGTACGGAGGCTGCCCCAGCTGCCTAAGTCACTCCAGCCGAACTCGGCTGGCAAGGTATAGATTTCCTTCGACTTCTCCATCACGGCATAGTCAATGCTTATCTTCTCGCAGGTTGGGAAGAGTTTGCCGACAACCTCTTTCTCCTTTTCGGTATAGAAAGCAGGTGCCATCTCGTCCATGATGCTGGCAAGGTTTGGCTGGAAGGTTCGGATTGCCTTACTGATGGTATCAATGTTCCAAACGAAGATTCCGGCATTCCAATAGTAATTGCCAGCGGCAAGGTATTGCTCGGCTGTCTCCAGGTTTGGCTTTTCCTTGAAAGCCTCTACCTTGTAGATTTCATCTACGGATGTTGGCTCTGCTGCGGCGATATAGCCATAGCCTGTTTCAGGGCGGCTTGGCTTAATACCGATGGTAACGATGGCGTTCTTATCGGATGTATAGTTCAAAGCCTTGCTGAGCACTCGCTGATACTCCGAGGTATTAATGACCAGGGCATCGGATGGTGTCACCACGATGTTGGCATCAGGATGCTTCTTCTGGATCTTCCAGCAGGCATAAGCAATACATGGAGCGGTATTGCGAGCCTCCGGCTCTGCTAATATGTTATCTACTGGCATGTCAGGGATTTGCTCCTTGACTATGCGAATGTATTTCTCGTTTGTCACTACCCACATATTCTCTACAGGACAGATTGGCTTCAATCTATCTACTGTAAGTTGAATGAGGGAACGGCCCACACCCATCACATCAATGAACTGCTTTGGGTAATCGGGAGTTGACATTGGCCAAAAGCGGCTACCTACGCCGCCGGCCATGATTATGATATGTATGTCGTTGAAATTATTCATAAGTCATTCTTTTATAAAAAAGAGCTTTCAGAAATACAGAAGTATCGCATTCTTCGCTATTCGTTTATTATTATCTGAAGTTTAAGTTGACATAATATTCTTATCATATTAATATAGTTTCAATTCTTTTACACTATATGCTATACCAACATTGTGTCTATTCAAACATCTCATGATAATCCCTGGCATCAGAGAAAGAATCTCTTTCATCAATGGCAATAAACATCTGTATTTATCAACATTACTATACGTTATGTGGAACTCACTTTCTTTGTTATGGACTATAGCACACCGCACATCATAGATAAAAGTGGCTATTTTAGGATTTATAGAAGCCTTAGGAGTTGTTGCATCGGTAACCTGTAAATAAGGATTTCTACCATCATGCATCCAATACTTTCGGATAAAGGCAGTGATTGCAGGGTCTATCATTGTAATTTTATCTTTAAGAGATTCAATATCATGCAAAAAAAGCTCCCTAAGTGCCGTCCTTTCATTGAAAGAAGAATTCAGACTCTTAACATGCATCAAAAAGGAGTTTTTTATATCTGATCCCTTCACGATGTCTACCATCTTTCTTCTATAACCCATATATTCCAATACTTGATACATTTTCAAAAATGCTACTAATACATCATTTGCATGATGCCATTCGTTAATTACATCATAAACGTCATAATATTGAGAATAAATGACAGTACTAATAAAGCCTGTATTGATAGTAGAAACAGAACTGTTCCAATCCCATATCAAATCGCTATCTATTTCTATTTTTTCTGTTTCTAGATATTTGAGATGTAAGCGTCCAAAAATGTCACAACGCCCCTATTTGCGGGCTTTTTGCAAAGTCCG
>ERZ791891.271-NODE-271-length-27839-cov-413.126008_pt1 | contig 27839 bp, 19 predicted proteins | sample MGYA00510155_ERZ791891 | MGnify/ENA primary metagenome ERZ791891 (study PRJEB30046, sample SAMN00792061) | human gut metagenome | study: EMG produced TPA metagenomics assembly of the A metagenome-wide association study of gut microbiota in type 2... | reverse complement strand
TATATAGAAACACACACAAAAAAAGGGTGCGTCACAGACTTATGACACACCCTCAATTTTCTTATGTTTTTTATAAAATAGCCCCCATATTGGGCTTCTAACCCGTCCATTTTCCCTGTTTTCCTCCATTTTGCCGATATAAAACCTACACCTTATTATATATAGGGGAGATTGGCGGTCCTACACCTTATTATTTATAGGAGCTTCATACAATTCGGAGATTGGGTGCTAAAGAATAGGAAAGAGATAAAAAACAAAGCGGTATTTTTAGAAACTTTTCTCCACTGACAAAACGTGATTCTATGATCAGATTTGGCATTATTAAATATAAATATGTTAAAGAATCCACTTTAGAATGATTTTTCTTGCTAAAAAGTTTGTATTGTCAATGATTATTCGTATCTTTGCAGCAACAGAATCCGCCACGCTTCCCATTAGAACAGCGAACCAGGGCGGGTCTTTTGCTTTTTATGAGTACATTAAGATTATACACTAAGCAGGCTCTTTCTATTTCTGAACAAATAGAACTACTAAAAAGTAGAGGCTTAAATATTGCTGATTCATCCAAGACTGCAAAATTTCTTGGAGAGGTCAGTTATTTTCGTTTTGTTCAATACCTTCGTCCAATGGAGGCAGATAAAACTTCACATCAATTTAAGCCTAATAGTAGATTTGAAGATGCCGTAGCTCTCTACAACTTTGATATGGAGTTGAGAGACTTGATGTTCAAAGCTATCCAACGATTAGAGATAGCTTTGCGCACAAAAATTATACAAGAGTTCTCATTGGAACATGGACCATTTTGGTTCTTTGATACAAGCCTTGCTGATGACGAACATAAGTTTATTGAGAATATGAACTCCATAGACAGAGAGCTTCAACGTAGTAAAGAGGACTTTATCAAGGAGCATAGGCGCAACTATGACAAGCCAATTTTCCCACCAGCATGGAAAACTCTTGAACTGGCATCTTTCGGTACGCTTTCAAAACTCTATTACAATTTCTGTGACAAGAAATTGAAGAAGCGTGTAGCTCGTCAGTTCAATCTTCCTCAGCATGAGGTATTGGAAAGCTGGATGCGTAGCGTAACTGTCTTGAGAAACTGTTGCGCTCACCACTCACGCCTCTGGAACCGTTATCTTTCTACAGCTCCTCAAATGAGCGCTTCTTTACGTGGTGCATGGGTGAACATAGAAGGTGTAGATGCAAACAAAGTATATGCTATAGCCTGTTGTATTGCATATTGGCTTGATTCCATGGGATACGGATTGGACTTCAAGAACAAGCTCAAATCCTTACTCGCTTCTTATTCACAGGTAGATCCGACCGCTATGGGTTTTCCTGAAAATTGGATTTCCGAGCCCCTATGGAGATAACTTTACAGACTCAAAAACAAGTTAGTCTGTCGGCAGTGAACTTTTCACTATCGACTGCTTTTTAATTAACGGCCCTACACCTTATTATATATAGGAGCTTCATACAATTCGGAGGTTGGGTGCTTAAGAATAGGAAAGAAGTATAATATTTCAAAGAGGGTGTGTCATAAATTCATGGCACACCCTCTATAAGGTCTGTACCTTAATATATATAGGGGCATATCGGTGAGAGTGTAGAAGCATCTACCAGGAATGTTGTTTTCTGCAGATTACCGAAAAAAATCCGTTTTTCTTTGGTATTATTCCCAAATAGTTGTATCTTTGCACAAAATTACAAGTAATACTGGAGATATGAAGCAAGATACTAAAAGAATACCTTATGGACGCAATGACTTCGTACAAATCATAGAGCAAAACAATTACTATGTGGACAAGACGATGTATTTGCCAGCATTGGAAGATGAGGCGGTAAACCTCTTCTTTATCCGTCCTCGCCGCTTTGGCAAGAGCGTATTCATCAGTATGCTCCAAGCTTATTATGATTGTAACATGAAGGATAAGTTCAAGGATCTGTTCGGCAATCTGTGGATTGGCATGAATCCTACTCCCCTTCAAGGCAAATATCTGGTTCTCTATCTTGATTTTTCGCAAGTAGGCGGACGTATCGACCAGCTGGAAGACAAGTTTAACCGTTATTGCAAAGTGAAGCTGGATAGTTTTGTGGATGTCTACCGTCAATACTATTCGGAGGATTTTGTAAAGAAGGTCTTCGAGGCGGAAGACGCCGTAGACAAGTTGATACTTATCAACGACGAATCGAAGAAGCTGAATCTTCGTACCTATCTCATCATTGACGAATATGACAACTTCACCAATACGGTGCTCAACGAGCAGGGTGAAGGAGTATATCGTGCCATTACCCATGCTGAGGGTTTCTATCGTGATATCTTCAAGAAATTCAAAGGTTCGTTTGAACGTATCTTTATGACGGGTGTGAGTCCTGTGACGCTCGATGACGTGACCAGCGGTTTCAACATCGGATGGCATATATCCACCAAGAAGCAATTCAACCAGATGTTAGGCTTTTCTACAGAAGATGTCTATCAGATGTTCAACTATTATAAGGAAAAGGGCGAAATTGCAGCCAATGCCAACATTGATGACATTGTTAACGAGATGAAACCCTGGTATGATAACTATTGCTTCTCGAAGAGTGCCTTGACATCTCAAAGTAAGATCTTCAACTGCGATATGGTGTTTTATTATCTGCGCAACTATCTGAGCTCTGGCAAGGGCCCTGAAGAGATGATAGACCCTAACACCAAGACCGACTATAACAAGATGAAAAAGCTCATCCAGCTCGACAAGCTAGATGGCGACCGAAAGGGCGTGATTCGCACGATTGCCGAGAAAGGAGAGATTGTGACTACACTCTATGACACCTTCCCTGCAAGAATGATAACAGACCCGCAGGTATTTCCAAGCCTGCTGTTTTATTATGGCATGCTTACCATCAAGGCTACGAGAGGAGCAAAGCTTATACTCGGAATTCCGAACAACAATGTGCGCAAGCAATATTATGAATATCTGATAGAACTCATGGATGCAAAAGCCTATGTCAATGTAAACAAGCTTACTGACTATTACTACGACATGGCATATGAAGGCAAGTGGCATGAAGCCTTGCAATACATGGCAGATTCTTATGCCAAGATTTCTTCCGTGCGTGACGGAATAGAGGCTGAACGTAACATGCAGGGATTCTTTATGGCATATCTCAGTCTGAACGATTACTATTATACTGCGCCAGAACTGGAGTTAAGTCATGGGTATTGTGATTTCTTCTTATTGCCAGACCTTACGCATTATGAGGCTAAGCATAGCTATATCATAGAACTGAAGATGCTGCCGAAGAAAGATTTCAATGTAATTTCCAAAGGGGAAAGCAAGACGAAAGCCGAACTGCAATGGGACGAGGCTGTGGAGCAAATCAACCGATATGCTGCAGCCCCAAGAGTAGAAGTTCTAAGGCAGGGGACTCAACTGCATAAAATCATCATGCAATTTGAGGGTTGGGAACTAAAGAACATGAAGGAGGTATAAATATCCAGAGAAGAGGGTGCGTCATCAGTCCATGACGCACCTTCTTTTACTTTTAATAAAGGCTGGGCAGCAAGCCCCGAACGCCTAACAGACTAGCGAACCGTATTACACCAAGCCGCCTCATTCTGACAACTCAAGTACTTCATGCAGCTAACAGAGCTACTTCGTTCAGCCAACGCAGCCATATTATTCAGCCAACGAATTTGACTCTTCTACCCAACGAAGTCGAATCTTCCACCCTACGAAATCGAATCTTCCGCCCAGCGCAGTCGTATCTTTAACCCAACGCAGTCATATCTATCGACCCAATGAAGCGTATAAACCTGTTAAATGACGTACATGATTTCATCTACTTACTTAAACTGGCTGCCCATTACACCTTATCATATATACTGGCATTGATGTGAATATCGGAAAAAACTTTGGGTAATCCAGAGATTAATCGTAACTTTGTTGGCTGTTTACTAAATTGTTATACAACAAAGCACTTCATTCAACATAATATTCACATAAAAATGATACTAAGAATAGAAATTCCAAAAGAACTTATTCGGCAAGATGCAGAAATCGTCATCAAAGTAAGCAACAGAAACAACGCATTGGGATATGTCATAGAGAATGGTAGCGAACATGATGCGCAGCAAATAGCCAAAGAAGACATGAATGCCTGTCCGACGCTAGGCGAATATGTCAGGGAACTCACCCAGCGACTCTACAAGAATGGCAAATACCGGTCTGCCGATATATATATGGGCACCTTGCGCAGTTTCATGAGATTCCGGAAAGAGAAAGACCTGCTGATTAGCCAACTCGACAGCCTCATCATGGAAGATTACGAGAGTTATCTGAGAAAGAACGGTCTCACGCTGAACACCATCTCTTTTTACATGAAGCGTCTACGAGCTATCTACAACAAAGCCCTGGAGCAATATGGGCTGGAAGACCGCAAACCCTTCGCCCACTCTTTCACCAAGAACCCTCCGACTGCCAAAAGAGCACTTACAGCGGAAAACATCCATCAGATAGTCGCTGCAACAACCATCACCGAGGAGGAAGCACTGGCGAGAGATCTCTTCCTCTTCAGTTTCTACACCCGAGGCATGTCGTTCGTAGATATCGCCTTTCTTGAAAAGGGAAGCCTTAAGGACGGGCAACTTATATACAAGAGGAAGAAAACGGGTAAAGAACTGAGAGTAGCATGGCGCCCCTGCATGCAAGAGATTGCAGACCGCCACCCTTCACTCGACGGCAAGCATCTGCTGGGTATCGTAAACCAGAACGTGGTTACCGATGTCAGGAAACAGTATCACTACCGCCAATGTAGGGTGAACAAGGCTTTGCAGAAGTTCACCCAGCGCATCGGCATGCCTATGAAAGTAACGATGTACTGCGCCCGTCACTCCTGGGCTACCATCGCCAAGGAGAAGAACATCCCCATCAGCGTAATAAGTGACAGCATGGGGCACAACTCAGAGAAAATCACGCGCATCTATCTGAAAAGTATCAATGACGATGTGATAGACAGATACAACGATATGCTTATCGAAGCTATCAGTATATGAGAGGGAGGTAGAGTTATTCCGCCAACGATGCAGTTTCAGAAGCATCCTACCCATTATCAAGTAAGGCTCTTTTGAAGTTCGAAAGAGCCTTTTTTGAATCTAAAGTAAGCCTCACTTCCATTTTTGGTGATAAAAAGACGAAAAAGGGGCTATATTGAACGCAAAAAACCTTGTTTTGTTCAGTCGTTGCACCAAGCGTTCCAATGAATAGAAAAACAAAAAGTAAGCAAGAAGCACTTGAATATCAGCTAATTATGCCAGTTTTGGCATGTCTGGGGCGTGGCAATAGGTGGCAATAAGGTGACAATAGAAATAGGGACTACTGTCATCATTAAACCATTGTATACCAGTAAGTTAATATGCGTGTGGCAAATGTGGCAATAAAATCGAGAAAAAATTTTCTCATGCAGATATTTAGGGTAACCTTTCCATTCCATAGCATATCTCCCGGCTGGAGATATCACAAAAACAATAAGGAATTAGTGGTCATAAAAAACCACACGATATATAAGAACAATAAAATAACTGTTCTAGGAGAACCTTTGAAAGAGAACGAAGAACTTTTCTAAAAGTGCAGACTCTTTTCATCAAACGGGACTCTTGATTCGATATAGAGAATTAATTAATAACTTCCTGCCGAAAGGCTAGGAAAAACGTATAACTTTATAAATATTTATCGGATGAAAAGAAAGTATTTTAGCGCGCTGCTTATGGGTGCATTGACAATTGCTTCTGTAAGCACATTTACTTCTTGTAAAGATTACGATGATGACATCGACAACTTGCAGAGCCAGATTGACAAGGCTGGTTTGCAGAGCGACATCGATGCATTGAAAACACAGTTGCAGGATGCAGCTTCTACTGCATCAGCAGCTAAGACTACTGCAGAGTCTGCTTTAGCTAAGGCTAATGATGCAGCTGATGCAGCTGTAGATGTTGAAAAAGCTATCAAGGCTGTTGAGACTACAGCTAACAAGGCTGCCACTGACGTAGCAACTGCAATCGGCAACGCTGCTAATGCACAGACAGCAGCTGACGGAGCACAAAAGGCTGCAGATGCTGCTGCTAAGGCAGCAAAGGCTGCTCAGGATCAAGCTGACAAGGCTGTTAAGGATGCCGCAGCTGCAGCTACTACAGCTAACGCTGCCGCTAAACAAGAAGACTTCGTGAAGGCTCTGGAGCGCATTGGTAACTTGGAAACAAGCCGAGTTACAGCAGACAAGTTGGATGAGAAGCTCACTCAACTCAAAGAAGAACTCCTCGGTGCTGATGGTGACAAAGAGACTATCGGTAGCTTGACAGTTAAGGTTAACGCATACAAGGGTGCTGTTGATGAATTGTATTCTGCAGTAACTAGCGTTGAGCTCGTTAAGGCATATTCTGGCGTTAACGGATTTACAAGTGATTTGAATGTAATAAATGGCTTGTCACCTCTCACAGTAGGCATGCTTCATGGTTTCATTTCAGACGACTCTAAGTTTGGTGATGAGAATGGTAATGACGCTAAGCCTGTTGTTGAGTACGTTAAGGGTAAGGAAATTGATGTGAAAGACGATGCTTCTATTGTAGTTCGCGTAAACCCAGTTAACGCTGACCTCACAAAGGGTGCTAAGATTATCCTTTTGAACTCTAAGGGTGAAAGTCTTGAGGACATTGTTAAGGTAGGTACTCCTTCTAAGTTCGACAAGTTGATTACTACTCGTGCTGCAGCTACTGTCAAGACTGGTCTTTGGAAGCTCCCTATTTCTGTAGCAGAAGGCGTTTCAGAGGAAGACTTCAAGAAGGCAGTTACAGTAAAAGATGAGAATGATAATGAAAAAGCTATCCTCTATGCTGTAGCTATCAATAACACTGTTGATTCTAAGGCAGAGGCAGCTGCTGACCGCTACGTAGTGTCTACTTACGATGTTAAGCCTACTTACAATAAGTTCGTGCCTAGCAACGATTTCACATTCAAGGTTGGTGGTAAGAATGTTGAAGAAATCCACAACCGTTGGAATGGTGAAAAGATTTCTGGCGAAAACAGCAGATACTCAAGCGATAAGAATCCTGAGCTTGCTTGGGCAAATGATGCTGCCGCAGAGCCAGTTTTGGAAGGCGAGAAGAAGAATGTTGAGAACGCAAATTGGAATAGTAACCGATCTGATATCCGATATTGGAATAGTCTCTTGCAGGTTGAAGTTGGTAAGCCATTCTCTATCACTGATTTGAAGACTTCAGACAATAAGGCTGCGGATTATTACTATGTAGTACTCGACAAGGATAATGCTATCGAGTCTGGTGTTTCTGAGCTCAACGCTTGGAATAGCTATAAAATTGATAATTTGAACAAGGTTGTTCCTGCAAGCGAGAACTTGACTCTTACAATCCAGACCGAAGCTGCAAACCACGACATCATCGGTTTCCGTGTATATGCAGTAAACAAGGATGGTAAGTTGCTCGACCCAGATGGTAAGGCCTTCTACGTAGTTGTAGGTGAGAACTATACATCAGGTATCGTAGGTAACTTGGATGCAGCAAACAAGATTACAGAGAAGAAGGACTTCAGCCCAGTTAAGGATGTAAACTATGGTCCTTGGGAGTTAGTAGCTGACAACAATGCATGTCCTCTTGCCGAGAAGCCTGTATTCACTGCTGTTTATTACGACAAGGATGGCAATGAGACTACAAACATGGCTGAGGTTACAAAGATTGCCTTCAAGGTTAACAACCCAGCCCTCATCGCTGATGGTGCAACAGTTTCATTGAAGTCAACTTTGAGGAAGTATACTGATAACAACTACTATGAGGTAGGTACCGTAACAGCTACATACACCAAGGTTCTTCCTAAGGCATTCCCTGCTGACATCACATTCCGTCCAGCACAGGAAACAGGTGTGGGTACTGGTTACTTCATCGCTTACATGAAGCCAGAAAATGGCTACGCAGTAACCAATAAGAGCGTATATGGTTCTGTAGACTTGAATAACGTATTCTATAAACTCGACGATAACGTTAGTTTCGAAATCGCAGACGCAGCTAAGGATGCAAATGGCAAGTTGACAAGTGTTAAGGCAGACAAGACCAACAATTTTGTTGCGACAGTTGTAGCTAAAGACTTCATCAACTCAACGACCAAGCATGCTGTTACAGCTAAGTACAACTATGGCATGATTAGTCTTGTTAAGAATGATAAGACTGGCAATTGGGAAAAGAAGGCTCACACTGTAGACTACGGTAAGAGTCTGTCAGTTACATTCGCTTGCTGGCATTCTGCAAGCAGCTATTCTTGGAAAGACAATAAACAGCCAGAACTCCAGTGGAAGGCTACTGCAAATGAAAAAGAGATAGCCATCGAGAACATTCTTGTTAAGAATACATATAACAATGATTTCTTCGGTGGTAACTTTAAGCAGCTCTTGACTAACAAGTATCTGGAGGTTAAGGCCGGTTCAGCTCACTTGACATTTGAAGGTCAGGTTGACCCATACTTCACGGTTACAGTTGATGCCGCTACCGGTAAGTTCATCTTTACTCAGACAGGTATCCAGGCAGAGAACGCTCCAACAGTTGATCACACAGAAAACCTGGAGTTCGTTGTTGTTGATGCTTATGATCATGAGGTAAAACAGTCATTCAAGGTTACTATCAAGCGTCCAGCTAAGTAATTATTGCGACAACAAGAATCGGTTAGATTCTAAAACATTACTATAATACTGAGGGGGACGTTCATCTGAACGTTTCCCTCTTATTTTTAAACAATAAGGAAAGAAGAAGATGAGAAAATCATTTCTTTATATGGTTGTTTTCACCTTATTGCTGGTTCTAGGAATCAGCAGTTGTGGAAAGCCTGAACTTAAAAAGATAAGAGGCACCGTGAAAAATGTTCGCGTTGATGATGATACCCTAAAGAACCTTACCGTTATGGACGGAGAAGATTCTATCGTATTTACTCTCAACGAGGTTCGTTACAACAATGGAGTGATGCTTCCTAATGATTCTGTTATTGTTGACTACATAGATGGAAAGAATGACACAGCTCGAGCTTTAGTAGTAACTGTACTTCCCAAAAAAGCTGTAACAATCAATCCAGAAGACAACCAGAGCAAGAAACTCATTACAGCTCCCATAAAAAGCAATTAATAATCAGTTTTAAACTTATCAGACATGAAAAATTATAAGTTTATCATTGTATCTGCTATGCTCGCCCTCGGCACTTCAGCCGTGGCACAAGCCACCTATACCGACAAGGACGGCAATGAGTATCAATTCAAGAAGCACTTCTACCTCGATATTCAGGGAGGTGGACAGTATACACTGGGCGAGGCTAAGTTCAAGGACTTACTCTCTCCTAATATTCAGGGAGCTATTGGCTATCAATTCTCTCCAGTTTTCGGACTCCGTGCTCAGATGAACGGACTCTGGAGCAAGGGCGGCTGGGCTGGTTTCCGCTCCAAAGTGGGAGAAAAGCCTTACAACGCCAAATATAAGTTTAAATATATAGCTCCTGGTGTAGATTTCATGTTCAACCTCTCCAACCTTTTCTGTGGCTGGAACCCGAACCGTGTGTTTAATATAAGTGCTTTCGCTGGCGGTGGTATCAACTGGGCTGGCGGCAACCAAGAGATAAACGACATCGCTGCCACACTTGAGAACCTCAACGACTACAACCTGGAATATCTCTGGCAGGGAAAGAAGGTTCGCCCATACGGCAGAGCCGGTATCGACCTGGAATTCAAGGTAAGCAAGGCTGTGAGCATCATGCTCGAAGGCAATGCCAACATGATTTCAGACAAGTACAACTCTAAGAAGGCAGATAACCCTGACTGGTACTTCAATGCACTGGCAGGTGTACGCATCAACCTGGGCAAGAGCTATACCAAGAAGGCTAAGCCGGTAGAGGAACCTGCTCCGGCACCAGCTCCTAAGCAGGAATATGTAGCTCCTAAGCCAGAGCCTAAGCCAGCTCCTGTAGAGAAGAAGGTAGAGGAGATTCGCCGTGACATCTTCTTCACCATCAATTCTTGCAAGATTGCTCCTTCTGAGGATGCTAAGATCCGTGAGGTGGTTGACTTCCTGAACAAGAACACAGAGGCAAAGGTTGTAGTAACCGGTTATGCTGACAAGGGTACAGGCAATGACGTCATCAACGACCGCATCGCTGCCAAGCGAGCAGCAGCTGTGGTTTGGATGCTGACAAAGAAATATAATATACCTTCAGAGCGCATTACAGAAGAATCTAAGGGTGCACGTGTGCAGCCTTTTGCTGAAAACGCAGAGAACCGTGTAACGATCATGATCGCTAAGTAGTACGGTAAGTTTATAATGCGACAATCAATTATTTTAATTGGTGGCGGGGCATCCTCAAGGGTGCCCCGTTTTTCGTTCAGCTATCCCTTCCTTCTCCCGCTCATTTTGTTATTTTTTCACCATTTCTTGCAGTTTCTCAATATTTTGTTGTACCTTTGCAACGTATTAAAAAATAAGCGCTTATGGCTATAAAACAATATCCTTTGGGAATACAGACCTTTGAGCGTATCCGTAAGGAGGACAAGCTCTATATAGATAAGACGGAATATATCTACCGCATGACCCATTCTGATGGTACATATTTCTTCGTGGGGAGACCACGCCGTTTTGGAAAGTCGCTCCTTGTTTCGACCATGCAAAGTTATTTTGAAGGGAAGAAAGACTTGTTTAAAGGACTTGCCATGGAACAGCTTGAAAAAGAATGGATAGAATATCCTGTAATCCATCTGGATATGAGTGGAGGAAAGTATATGTCTGAAGATCAGCTACAACGATATCTGATAGATTTGGTGGAAGAACAGGAACGGAAATTTAACTTTCATAATGAGAAGATAGATATAAATCTTCGCTTGAAAGACCTCATTATGTCTTTATATCAGACTACAGGCAAGAAGGTGGTAGATACGCTTGATATTCCTAACAAGGAGGTGAAGATAGGGTTGACGACTCTTCAAAGGGAAATATAGAGGATTGGGTGATAGAGTAAATGAAAAAAGATAGAAGAAGATAGATGAAATAGATTAAAGAAAATCATAAGTAGCTGCGTTGGCCATCGCAAGTACTTGCGAAGAACAATGAAGCCTGTTTCGAAGGACATCGAAACAGGCTTCATTTTTTATACTAGAACTCAGCGTTCTTTGGTGTACGTGGGAATGGGATCACGTCGCGGATATTCTGCATACCGGTTACGAAGAGAATCAGACGCTCGAAACCGAGACCGAAACCTGCGTGTGGGCATGAACCATACTTACGGGTATCGAGATACCAGTTCATATCCTTCATAGGGATGTTGCGAGCCTCAATCTCACCCATCAGCTTGTCATAACTCTCCTCACGGACAGAACCACCGATAATCTCACCAATCTGTGGGAACAGTACGTCGGTACCCTGAACGGTCTGACCGCTCTTGCCACCGAAACCACTCTCCTCCTCGTCTATCTTCATATAGAATGCCTTGATAGCCTTAGGATAGTTGGTCATGATAACCGGGCGCTTGAAGTGCTCCTCTACGAGGAAACGCTCATGCTCTGAAGCCAGGTCATCACCCCACTCGCATGGGAACTCAAACTTCTTGCCGTTGGCAATAGCCTCCTGAAGGATGCGGATACCCTCGGTATATGGAAGATGAACGAAGTCGGAATTCAATACGCCTTCCAGACGGGCAATCAGACCCTTGTCAATCATCTTGTTCAAGAAAGCAAGATCGTCCTTGCAATGCTCCAGTGCCCAACGGATACAATACTTGATGAAGTCTTCCTCCAACTCCATCAAACCGTCCATATCCAGGAAAGCAACCTCTGGCTCTACCATCCAGAACTCAGCCAGGTGGCGAGGAGTATTACTGTTCTCTGCACGGAAGGTTGGACCGAAGGTATAGATGGCGCCGAGTGCTGTAGCACCGAGCTCACCCTCCAACTGACCGGAAACGGTCAATGAAGTCTGCTTGCCGAAGAAATCATCAGAATAGTCAATCTTGCCATCCTCGGTTTTCTTCAGGTTGTAGAGGTTCTTGGTAGTTACCTGGAACATCTGACCAGCACCCTCGCAGTCGCTGGCTGTGATGAGCGGAGTATTGAAATAGAAATATCCATGCTCATGGAAGTAAGTGTGGATAGCCATTGCCATGTTATGGCGGATACGCATCACGGCACCAAAGGTATTGGTACGGAGACGGAGGTGAGCATACTGACGCATGTATTCGAAGCTCTGTCCCTTCTTCTGCATAGGATAGTCGCTGCCGCAGAGACCGTAAATCTCGATGCTCTCGCACTGGATCTCAACACTCTGTCCGGCACCCTGACTTTCTACCAGTGTACCTACGGCGCTGATACAAGCACCGGTAGTAATCTGACGGAGCTGATTTTCATCGACCTTTGATGGGTCGACTACTATCTGAATATTATTAATAGTAGAACCATCGTTAAGAGCGATAAAATCGACTGCTTTGCTACTACGATGGGTACGAACCCATCCCTTGACATTCACGATTGAGCCGTAGGCTGTACTCTTGAGCAAGTCTACAACTTTAGTTCTTTTTACTTTTTCCATTGTTAATATTAATGCTTCAAGGAGTTAAAGAAGTTAAGGAGTTAAGGAGTTAAGACAATTGTCACAAACCAAGGATTCCTACTATATAAAAACTCTCGGCTAATAAAACACTTGTCTTAACTCCTTTCAACTCCTTAACTCCTTAACTCCATATTATTTTTTCTTATTCAAAAGCACCCATGCGGAGCATGTCTACCTCCTTCTCAGTAAGGAAGCGCCAGTCACCGCGACGGAGATTTTTCTTAGTCAAACCTGCGAACTGTACACGGTCGAGCTTGGTAACACGATAGCCGAGGCTCTCGAAGATACGACGCACGATACGGTTCTTGCCACTATGAATCTCGATGCCAACCTGTGCCTTGTCGCGATCATCAGCATACTCTACAGCATCTGCCTTGATCTCACCATCTTCCAAGGTGATACCCTCACGGATCTGATCCATATCGTGAGCAGTCAGATTCTTATCGAGATGAACGTGATAAACCTTCTTCTTCAGGAACTTAGGGTGAGTAAGCTTAGAAGCCAGGTCACCATCGTTGGTCAAGAGAAGTACACCTGTTGTATTACGGTCGAGACGGCCTACAGGATAGATACGCTCAGGACAAACATCCTTTACGAGGTCCATCACAGTCTTGCGCTGCTGAGGATCATCGCTGGTTGTAACATAATCCTTTGGTTTGTTGAGCAATACGTATACCTTCTTCTCCAAAGATACAGGAGCGTCGTGGAACTTCACCTCATCGGTACGAAGGATCTTGGTACCCAACTCGGTAACAACCTCACCATTGACAGTTACCAGACCTGCCTGGATGAACTCATCAGCCTCACGGCGAGAGCAAACACCAGCATTGGCGAGGAACTTGTTCAAGCGCAATGGCTCTGTTGGGTCGATGTTCTCCTCCTTATATTCGATACGCTTCTTCATGCTATACTTAGCATTTGGATCGTAACCAGGAGTGTGCTGACGGAAACCGCCACCACGGTTGTTGCCATAGCCACCACCCTGTGGACGGCCATAACCGCCACGGTTGTTGCCATAACCACCCTGCTGAGGACGACCATAGCCGCCACCACGGTTGTTGCCATAGCCGCCACCCTGTGGACGACCATAACCACCACGGTTGTTGCCATAACCACCCTGCTGAGAACGAGACTGGTAGCCGCCCTGCTGGCGTGGCTGGTAGCCACCCTGCTGACGAGGCTGATAACCACCCTGCTCATCATTATTGTTGTAACGAGGACGATAGCCACCCTGCTGAGGACGAGACTGATAGCCTCCCTGCTGACGTGGCTGGTAGCCACCACGGTTGCTGTTACCATAACCACCACGGCTCTGATAGCTGCTGCGCTGTGGACGCTCGCTGCTGCCTGTACTCTGCAAGCCAGCACCGAAACCTTCAGGACGGAAACCGCCTTCGCTGTTACTGCTACTTCTGTCGCTGCTGTATGCGCGATGTGAATTGATACGAGGACGCTGTGTGCGACCTACTGGTCGATAACTCTTCTGATAACCACCTGCTGGGTTGTAGCCCTCACGGGTTCTCTCATTCTCAGAAGACTGATCTTGAGGTTTGTTTTCAAATTCTGAATCCATTTTCTTAAAATACTTAATAGCCTCACGGCTGGGTTAATAAATCTAATTTTTACTTTTTTATATATGTACTAAAACTACAAAATTCCTTTGTGTATATTAGATACCTGTATAATTGCTTGGTGTGATTGCCATCAGTTCTGCCTTAACACTATCACTCACATTCAATCCCTGGATAAACTCATGAATAGTTTCCTCAGTCATGTGCTGGTTGGTACGTGTCAACGCCTTCAATGCCTCGTAAGGATGTGGATATGCCTCACGGCGAAGGATAGTCTGGATAGCCTCAGCTACAACTGCCCATGTATTATTCAAATCTTCCTGCAGTTTCTCCTCGTGAAGAATCAGTTTACGCAAGCCCTTCAATGTACTCTGGATAGCAATGACGCTATGACCGAGAGGCACACCGATGTTACGGAGTACGGTACTGTCAGTAAGGTCGCGCTGCAAGCGGCTAACCGGAAGTTTCTGTGCCAGGAACTGAAGAATGGCATTGGCTATGCCCAGGTTACCTTCACTGTTCTCATAATCGATAGGGTTCACCTTGTGAGGCATCGCACTTGAGCCTACCTCACCTGCCTTGATCTTCTGCTTGAAGTAATCCATAGAGATATACATCCAGAAGTCACGGTCTAAGTCGATGATAATGGTGTTGATACGACGGATGGCGTCAAAGATAGCGCCAAGGTAGTCATAGTTACTGATCTGTGTGGTATACTGCTCGCGTTCCAAACCGAGTTTTTCGCTGACAAACTTGTTACCGAATGCTTTCCAGTCATACTGTGGATAAGCTACATGGTGAGCATTATAGTTACCGGTAGCGCCACCGAACTTAGCTGTAATCTTGCAAGCCTTGAGCGAATTGAGCTGCTCGGTAAGACGGTAAACATAAACCATGATTTCCTTGCCCAGACGGGTAGGTGAAGCAGGCTGTCCGTGAGTCTTAGCCAGCATAGGCACATCCTTCCACTCATCAGCATAAGTCTGAAGTTGGGCTATCAGCTCTTCTACCTGTGGATTGAAGCACTCTTCCAAAGCTTCTTTTACAGAGAGAGGCACACTTGTGTTGTTGACATCCTGAGATGTCAAACCAAAATGGATAAACTCCTTGTAAGCATCCAAGCCACCGATTTTATCAAATTCTTCCTTGATAAAATACTCTACAGCCTTTACATCGTGATTGGTAATCTTCTCGATGTCTTTTACGCGCTGTGCTTCATTCTCGTCAAAATTACGATAAATGTCACGCAGACGTTCGAACAGCGACTTGTCGAAAGAAGCAAGCTGTGGCAAAGGTAACTCGCATAGAGTAATGAAGTATTCAATCTCTACGCGTACACGATAACGAATGAGAGCATACTCTGAGAAGTAGTTAGCGAGCTGCTCTGTTTTTCCCCTATAACGACCATCAATTGGTGATATGGCAGTCAATAAATCTAAATTCATAACAATACGTATTATATATAGGGTGCAAAATTAATGAATTATCGTGAGAAAACAGAGAAAATAGTGATAAAATAATTTAAAAGCATAAAAAAAGGTCTCTCAACATTGTTGAAAGACCTTCACCATTGTGGGCGTTGACGGATTCGAACCGCCGACCCTCTGCTTGTAAGGCAGATGCTCTAAACCAGCTGAGCTAAGCGCCCTTATGATAAGTAAGGATTTCTTTTTCTATTATTCACGAAACTAAGTTCCGTGGGCGCTGACGGATTCGAACCGCCGACCCTCTGCTTGTAAGGCAGATGCTCTAAACCAGCTGAGCTAAGCGCCCTTACTTTTCGTAAGCGGTTGCAAAGGTACGACTATTTTTTGGTTCCACCAAATTTTTCAGCAACTTTTTTCGTTTTTTCTTCAAAAAAGTGCATTTTCTGGTGTTTCTCCTCAATTTTCAGGGTAAAAACGGTCAGTTTTTGCATTTCAATTGCCAAAAACAGCCAACCAAGAGAAAGTACTTACGATGGGACTGCAAAACCTCTTTCACCCCCAAAAGGTACTTATTGAGAAAGAAAAGTTCTTTTTAAGAAATTCAAAGAAACAAAAAAGGCATTCTTCACGAGGAAGAATGCCCTATTCTATTTTTATACCTTATATTATATATACTGTATAATTACTCACCAACCTGAACAGTTGCACGACGGTTGTAAGAAGCAGGAGTCAAATCCTTAACACCACCGTTAGCCTTAACTACGATGTTCTCCTTAGCGACACCCAACTTAACGAGCTCATCAGCTACCTTCTCAGCACGAGCCTTAGAAATCTTCTGGTTAACAGCTGCAGAACCAGTAGCGCTGTCAGCATAACCGTTAACTACCAACTTAGCGTTGTTGTCCTTAGCATACTGAGCGAGAGCCTGTACGTTTACGAGATCCTTCTTAGAAGCAACCTTAGACTTGCCGATGTTGAAGAATACAGAAACTGGAGTAGCAACATACTCCTTAACTGCCTTATCCTCTACAGGCTTCTGGTTGTTCAAGAGATTCTTCAAACGGTCGTTCTCTGCATTAGCATCGTTCAACTTAGCATTGAGAGCGTCGAGTTCTGACTGATGAAGAGCGTTGATAGCATCAACATCTGGAACCTTGTTCCAAGTAGCCTTACCCAAGTTGTATGTAACACCGACCTCAACATTCAAAGAACGGTCGTGGCTTGCAATCACCTTGTCGATAGAGCGAGATGTGCCAGGCTTAGCACCTGCCAATACACCTGTGTAACCATCATAGTCGCTAGCACCTAATGCATAGTTTACATCGAGGTTGACAGCCCACTTCTTATTGATCTTGAACTCGTTCAAGATACCAACACCAACTACAGGAGCATAGCAGTTAGCGCTCATGTTACGGTTAAGACCAACACCTGCGTAAGGGATGCAATCCCAAACACGAGCCTCGTTGTAACCACACAACATATTGCTAACATTGAACAAAACCTGCTCATTCAAAGTCCAATACTTATTTGCATTTGTTGACTTATCCTCAGAAACTACTGTACGACCCCAAGCGCCATTGAACTTGGTACGGAGACCGAGACCTGGTGTAAACCACTTACCTACAGCAACAGAGAAACCGAGATTGTTTCTGAAACCCTTGAGTGGGCTCTTAGAGAAACCATTGCCCTCTTCCTGGTTGCCCCAGAATGCAGAACCAGCAACGTTTGCCTGAACAAACCAATTGCTCCAGAAAGAATTTGTTGCAACGCTATACTTCTCAGTAGTTGCTGCATCCTGAGCCATACTGCCCATTGTTACGCTAGCCAATGCTAGCACTGCTAATAACTTTTTCATAACTTTATAATTTAAAAATCAATTTATATATATATACCTTCTGAATGACGGAGCAAAGATAATACTATTTTTTGAAATAACCTTCATTTTCTAAAAAAAATAGCATTTTATGTTAACTTTTTTAAGAAAAGAAGTTTTTTTACCATATTTTAGCCTAAAAGATGCTCTATTTCCTGCTGACGGAGGATGCAGAGCACCGACTTCCCGTCGGGCGTATAATTGACATTCTGGCAGGCAAACAAATCATTCACCAAGCCCTCCATCTCTTCATTGCTCAATATCTGTCCCTGAGGAATCGCTGCCTGGCGAGCCAGACTCAAAGCCAAAGACTGATTGATTTCATCCATGGCTGATACCCCTTTTTCTACAGCAGACGAAACCATATCCTGTACCAGTTTAAGAGGATTCAATCCTTCAAGTCCGGCAGGAACAGAATTCACAGCATAGCTTCCACCTCCCAGATCTTCCAGTTCAAACCCCATAGACTCCATTTCCGGCAGAATCTTTTCAAAGATTACCTTCTCTGACATCGGAAACTGCACCACTTCAGGAAAAAGAACTTTCTGAGAATGGAAAGTTCTGTCTGCCAACTGGCGCAAATACTGTTCGAACAAGACACGCACATGAGCACGATGCTGGTCGATAATCATCAACCCCGACTTGACGGCAGTCATGATATACTTGCCTTTATACTGATAATGGGCAGGCGATTTCTCTGCTATGATGCTGTCAGGCGTATTCGTCTGCTGAAAATCATCAGAGAATTCCATAGTCTGCTCCATCTCCTGCACATCATCCTGATCTCTGAGTCCTTCGTAAAGCTGTTCCCATTTCTCATCCACCTGAGGTTTCGACTTAGGAACAGAGAAACCAGCTCCCATCGGTACTGCCCCCGTAGAAGAGGAAGCCTTGAACGGATTATAGCCAGGATTCAAACTGATCTTTGGCGCCGCAGTTGCTGGAGCCATCTCTGGATTAAAAACAGGAATATCCGGTTTATCTTCGGTATCGAAATCTATGGTAGGCACATCATTGAACATACCAATCGACTCCTTGACTGAAGCCGAGAGAATTTGCCAGATAGCCTGCTCATTTTCAAACTTGATTTCGGTCTTTGTAGGATGGATATTCACATCAATATCCTTAGGGTCTACATCAAAATACAGGAAGTAAGGCACCTGCTCACCCTGAGGTACCAGACGGTCGTAAGCTGCCATCACAGCCTTATTGAAATAAGGATGCTTCATGTATCTCCCATTGACAAAGAAGAACTGATGAACACCTTTCTTTCTGGCAGATTCAGGCTTACCCACAAATCCAGACACCTTGCACATGCTGGTTTCTACATTCACCGGCAAGAGTTCCTGATTAAAACGCTTGCCAAAGATATCGAGAATACGCTGACGCAAATTAGCGGCACGCAAATTGAACATCTCAGTACCATTGCTATGCAAAGTAAAGGTGATTTGGGGATTTACTAATGCTATTCGCTCGAAAGCCGTCAGAATATTGTTCAACTCTGTAGAATTGGACTTCAGGAACTTTCTACGCGCGGGTACATTATAAAATATATTGCTGACCGAAAAGATACTTCCCACAGCACAGGAACATGGCTCCTGTTTCTCATATCGGGAACCCGAAATCTGTATCAGGGTTCCTATCTCGTCGGTAGCCTGTCTTGACTTCAGTTCAACCTGAGCCACGGCAGCTATAGACGCCAAAGCTTCGCCACGGAAGCCCATGGTACGAAGCGCAAACAAATCGTCAGCCTTACGGATCTTTGAAGTAGAATGACGTTCAAAAGCCAAACGAGCATCTGTCTCGGACATACCTTTTCCATCATCTATTACCTGGATATTGGTACGACCAGCATCGGTAACCGTGACATGGATATTCCTGGCACCCGCATCGACTGCATTTTCGACCAGCTCCTTGATAACCGAAGCCGGACGCTGAATAACCTCACCTGCTGCTATCTGATTGGCAACAGAATCAGGTAAAAGTTGAATAATATCACTCATCTCTAAATCTTAATCATATAAGAAAATGATGCTTAATAACGATCAGTCAGTTAGTTTCTGAAGCGGAGCTTCATGACGCTTAATTTTCTTGAGTTCGGTACCCTTTGATTTACCACGCCATACAAAGATATCGTTTTTATCTTTAGGACGCAAGTCTTCGAACCAGGCAAAATTACTGAGTTTATATTTTGCCGGCGGAATCTGCGTCATCGGATACATGGTAGAGGTAAACTTATTGGTCCAGATTTTCTCCATCTTCCGGCCAGGTGCCATATACATACGCATGGTATCGGTTTCCAGATAATTCAAACCAATGAGCGAACTGTCCTTATCATCCGTCATGTAATAGATGGTCTGCACATTGCCGATAGACTCAGCCTTCTTGATTTCACCTTTCTCAAAATAAGACTTCATCTCTGAAGAACTGATCTGATTGAAATGAACACTATCCGGCATCTGCTCTACAGACAGCGCCTGTCCGATGACATGAGCGAAACGTACGGTAGAATCATTCATGAAGACCAGTATCTTCTCACCCAACAACTGACGGTTGCCATTCCATACAATAGGATCTTTATACATGGTCATACAGGAATCCTGAGAATTGAACACCAGAGAATCGCAGATGGCCTGCATATCCAGCCGATAAGCACGGACCTTAGGATAAGCATGCACCTTACGGTATACCGAATCGGTATTGATATGGAAGGTATTGATACGCATGGTATCAGAATGAACCCAAAGAGTATCTTTCTGCGAATAGTCGATAGCTACAGGATTGCGGGTGGCAAAGCCATTACCGGTTTTTTCGTTGTAACGCAGATAATCGCAAGTCAGGGAATTTTTATTTTTCTTGTCTACATAAACCACATTGCCATATCCGGTACTCTCTCCATTCTTTACATAATAGAGCGTATCACCCGTAAGCGTCTTGTCTTTATCTACAATCGTAGAGCGCCCGTAAAGCTGCGCTCTATCGGTCTTGGTATCATAATATCCATTTTCGGTCTTGACAACACTTGCACCAGATACGATTTTAGAAGGTCCTACCATGTGAGCCTTTGACTTACGGACATCATAATACAAGGTATCGGTGGTAACAACATCCTTGCCGCTACGCAACTTGACATTATAGACAAACTTTGCCTCGCGAGTTTCGGTATGATACTCACCCCAATCAGCAACCAGCTTATCCTTACCATCAATCAGCGTTCCGCCGTCAAAGAAGTTTGCCATATTATACAGGCGGTCGAAATCCAAGCTATCAGTACGCAAGGTCTGCCGGCGGTGGTGTAAAACCACGTTCTTGCGTGCTCTCATCATCTGCATCTGCCCGTCATACTCTGCCCTATCACAAGTGAGCGACAAGGTATCTCCCTGCCGGTAATGAACATGTCCGAAAGCTTTTACTGAATTAGAGCCCTGATAGAAATACGCACTGTCACAGGTAAGGTGACTACCCTGATGCAAGAAGGAAACCTTACCTTTCAATATTTGCGCATCAGGATTATTACCAAACATATCATAGTAAAGTTCATCAGCATGCAAAAGATACACACGGTCACCATGAGGACGCTTCTTTGCATGCTTCTTGGGAGCCTGCATGGCTTGCACCAAACAAAACCCAAACAGGCATAGAACCATAAACGATATGATTCTATGCCCTCTGATATGGTTATTTAATCTTTTATTTATCATTTAATCCAACCTTGATATTCAAACTTACAATCCTTATAGCGATCGTTCATACGAACATAAGTCTGCTTGATTTTATTGACTACCCAATCGTGCAAAGTCTGGGCACGCTCCTTAGCCAACACCACATCCTTCATCACCTGGAAGTCCTCGGTAATAGTAGCCCTATGACCGTCAATACGGCTTACTAGCTTAATCAAAGCACAAGTGGTTTTACCCTTGGTATTCACCATGGTAAAAGGTGCTGAAATCTCACCAACCTTCATCGTATCTACCACACGGGCAACCTCAGTAGGCAGATCCTTCATCTGGAAGCGGGAAGTTCTAGACTGATCAGGAGTAACATTGGCCATCAACCCCTTGTTGTTGCGGGTATCTTTATCATCTGACAGTGCTTCAACAGCCTGTTCAAAGGTAAACTTATTGGCACGAATATCATTACCGATAGAATCCAAACGGCCGATAGACTTATCAATCGCATCTTGAGAAACACGAGGTTTGAGCAGGATATGGCGACACTTTATCTTGTCACCACGTTTATCAATCAACTGAATGATATGGTAACCGAACTCAGACTCAACAATCTTTGAGATTTTCTTTGGATCTGTAAGATTGAATGCCACATTCGCAAACGCAGGATCCAACATACCTCTACCAATATAATCCATCTCGCCACCCATACGGGCAGAGCCCGGATCTTCAGAATAAAGACGAGCCAAAGTAGCAAAAGAAGTCTCACCCTTATTCACACGGTCAGTAAATTCACGCAACTGATTCTTCACACGGTTAATCTCCTCAAGAGGGATACGTGGCTGCATGGTAAGAATCTCGACCTCTACCTCTGTAGGAACAAAAGGTATACTGTCGGCAGGTAAATCCTTAAAATATTTACGAACCTGAGCCGGCGACACCTTGATATCCTTCACCAGTTCCTGTTTCATCTTCTGAATCAGCTGCTGGTTTTTGAAATCATCATGCATCTGCTGGCGCATCTGGGTAATACTCTGCTTGCGGTATTCCTCCAACTTTTCACGAGAACCAATCATGGAAACCCAACTGTTGATCTGCTCGTCGATACCATTCATTACTTCAGACTCAGAAACTTCGATACTATCGATAGCAGCCTGATGGAGAAAAAGTTTCTGAACAGCAATCTGCTCAGGAATAGAACAGTCTGGGTCACCAGCATATTTGACACCTTCAGCCTCAGCCTGTAAACGGGTTACCTCAACGTCAGACTTCAGGATAGCCTCATCGCCGACAACCCAAATCACCTCGTCAACAACACTACCCTCATTGATTTTCTCTGAGTCGGCAGCAACCTGTTGCTTGACATTTGCAGAATCAGCCTCATGAGCCAAAGCACTTCGGCTTGCTCTTGTTGCACTAGCACTTATTCCTACTATCATCAGCAGGGCTATAAATGCCATTGTCATTTTATATCCAGTATTCATGTATTGTTTCTATAATATATTAATGTATATTGGGAGTGGTCAACATACTACGGAAAACCACCACTTTATATTTCTTCTTCAATTGAGCTACCCATTGCTTCTCCAACGAGTCCTGATAGTCAGCAAGTACCACATCCGGGTATTCTCCATCTTCGGGTAGAGCAACCTTGATATTCTTCTTCCGATTCATCTTCTTCAGGCGCTTCAGTTCCCATTTATATTTTTTCTTATTCTTGGCATAAAAAGCAGCCAGACCTTTTTTATCCGTGGCAGCCTTATCCCAAATATTACGCTGGCAGATTTCATTCAGCAAAAGCGTTTCCACATACTCTTGCTGCTGATAGTTATTCTGCATATCTTCTACCTTTGCATCCGCAACATAATTTTTCTGATTACCCTCACCATGTTTATCCAGCAACTTGACGATATGATAACCAAACTCAGACATAAACGGTCTGCTAATCTCACCCTTTCTCAAGGAGAAGGCTACTTTTTCGAAAGCCTGTACTGTTTGCCCTTTTGTAAACCATGCCAAAGTTCCTCCGTTGACAGCAGATCCTTTATCATCAGAATATTTCTTTGCCAAATCGGCAAAATCAGCCCCTTTACAAAGAGCCTGATAAATTGAATCGATTTTGTTTTTTACAATCTCCTGTTCCTGGTAAGAAGCTTTCTGCCCCAACCTCAACAGGATATGTGCAACATGAACACTGCCTTTATCCGGCATCGATTCGCATGCTTCAGTATCATGATACCGTTTCAATACACGCCTGATATTAGGCAAAGTATCGAGATGGGCATCCTTAGCAGCTTGCACTTTCAGCTTATAATCTACGAAGCCATCGGCAAACACCTTGACACTTTTAGAGTCAACCGTATTTCCCAAATGATTTTTCTGATAAAAGTACTCAAATTCCGACTTCTTGACTGATTGCCCATTGATAATCATAACAATAGGGTCGGTATGAGCAAAAGCAATGCTCCCCGAAAGGAGCATTGCCGCTATAAGTGCATAAAATTTCATATTTCCTAATTATATTATTCAGGACGGCTATAGTTAGGAGCCTCACTGGTGATAGTGATATCATGTGGATGACTCTCCAACACACCCGCATTTGTGATACGAGCAAACTTGGCATTGTGCAAGTTCTCGATGGTAGCAGCACCACAATATCCCATACCAGAACGCAAACCACCAATCAACTGGTAGATAACCTCCTGTACAGTTCCCTTGTAAGGCACACGACCTGCGATACCCTCTGGAACCAATTTCTTGACATCCTTGGTATCACCCTGGAAGTAACGGTCCTTAGAACCATTCTTCTGCTCCATAGCCTCCAAAGAACCCATACCACGATAGCTCTTAAACTTACGGCCATTGAAGATAATGGTATCACCAGGACTCTCCTCTGTACCAGCAACCAAAGAACCAATCATGACGCAGCTACCACCTGCAGCCAAAGCCTTCACAACATCACCTGAGTAACGAAGACCACCATCAGCAATCAAAGGCACACCTGTGCCCTTCAGAGCAGAATATACATCATAAACAGCACTCAACTGTGGAACACCCACACCGGCAACCACACGAGTAGTACAGATAGAACCAGGACCGATACCTACCTTAACGCCATCAGCACCATTCTCTACCAAATACTTGGCAGCCTCACCAGTAGCCACATTACCTACTACAACATCTACCTGTGGGAAGGCAGCCTTAACCTGCTTGAGCTTCTCAACTACACCCTTAGAGTGACCATGAGCAGTATCGATAACGATAGCATCAGCACCTGCCTCAACCAAAGCCTTGGCACGATCCAATGTATCTACGGTAACACCCACACCGGCAGCCACACGAAGACGACCTTTGGCATCCTTGCAAGCCATAGGTTTATCCTTAGCCTTTGTGATATCCTTGTAAGTAATCAAACCTACCAGGTGATTCTCGTTGTCAACTACAGGGAGTTTCTCAATCTTATTCTCCTGCAAGATGGCAGCAGCAGCAATCAAGTCGGTCTGGATGTGAGTGGTAACCAAATTCTCGCTGGTCATTACCTCATCAATCTTCTTGTCCATGTGACGCTCAAAACGAAGATCACGATTGGTAACAATACCTACAAGATGATTTTCATCATCTACCACAGGAATACCACCGATATGATAATCGTGCATCATATCAAGAGCATCCTTCACTGTACTGCCACGACGGATGGTGACAGGGTCATAAATCATACCATTCTCAGCTCGCTTCACAATAGCAACCTGACGAGCTTGCTCCTCAATGGTCATGTTCTTGTGAATCACACCGATACCACCTTCACGAGCGATAGCTATCGCCATTGAAGCCTCGGTAACGGTGTCCATCGCTGCTGTAACGAATGGAACGTTCAACTCGATGTTACGAGAGAACTTGGTTTTCAACTCTACCTGTTTTGGTAGTACCTCTGAATACGCAGGGATAAGAAGGACGTCGTCGTAAGTGAGACCGTCCATTACAATTTTATCTGCAACAAATGATGACATATTGTAACCTTTAAAAATTTATTGCGTGCAAATTTAGCAATAATTTCTCAGATAGAGTTCGCTTTTCACGAAAATCTTACCTTATTAATGCTATTTAACGTGATTAGTTGGCTTGTTCGGACAAAAACTTGATTCTGACGAGTCGAATTTCGTCTTCATTGTAGTCTTCACCCAATTCATCTTGAGCCACATTCAAATCATCTGTATCGCTCTCCATGAAGTAATCGTAGATGTCATCTACATGGTCGTCATCCACAACTTCTTCTATGAAATAATCTATATTCAACTTGGTACCGCTGTATACGATAGCCTCTATTTCGTCAAGCAATTCTGAGAAATCCAGACCTTTTGCCTCTGCCAAATCATCAAGATCAATCTGGCGGTCTATGCTCTGGATGATGCTCACCTTCAAGACAGACTTCTTTGCAACAGTTCTGACACGTAATTCCTCAGGACGCTCTATTAAATTCTCTTCACAATACTTATTGATCAATTTACAGAATTCCTTACCATACCTTCTTGCCTTACCGGCTCCAACGCCCTGGATATTCTGCAATTCCTGCATATCTACAGGATACATCGTGGCCATCTGTTCCAGAGAAATATCCTGGAAGATGACATAAGGTGGCAGTTTATGCTTCTTTGCCACTGTCTTACGCAAGTCTTTCAATATGGCGTAAAGTGTTGAATCCAAAGCCCCTGTATTGTGCTCGTTAAGAGGAGCCCCATCAAAATCATCCGAGAACTCCTTATCGGCAACTATCATGAATGATTCAGGATTCTTAATGAAACGCTTACCTGCAGCAGTCAACTTCAAGAGGCCATAGTTCTCTACATCTTTCTTGAGATAACCAGCTATCAACGCCTGCCGGATAACAGGATTCCAAACTTTGGCATCCATATCTTCTCCAGCCCCGAATTCCTCAAGTTCATCATGCTTGTGAGACACGATATCATCTGTAGCACGTCCCTTTACAAAATCGATGATATATTCCTGACGGAAATTCTCCTTCACTGCAGCAACAGACTCCAAGACAACGAGCAACGCATCCTTCGCCTCAAATTTTTCTGTAGGATGCAGACAATTGTCACAGTTATGGCAGTTCTCCTCATGATATTCTTCACCGAAGTAATGAAGCAACATTTTCCTGCGGCAGACAGACGATTCTGCATAGGCAGCCGTTTCCTGCAACAACTGTCTGCCGATATCCTGTTCAGCAACAGGCTTGTTCTCCATAAACTTCTCCAGTTTTCTGAGGTCTTTACGGGCATAGAAGGCGATACATATACCCTCGCCTCCATCACGTCCGGCTCTACCCGTTTCCTGATAATAACCTTCCAGACTCTTTGGAATATCATAATGAATGACAAAACGGACATCAGGTTTATCTATACCCATTCCGAAGGCGATGGTAGCAACAATGACATCAATACGCTCCATCAGGAAATCATCCTGGGTTTGAGAACGGGTAGCCGAATCAAGACCGGCATGATAAGGAGCCGCTTTGATTTCATTGGCTTTCAACACCTCTGCCAATTCCTCTACTTTCTTGCGGGAAAGACAATAGATAATGCCACTCTTGCCTTTGTGCTGACGAATAAACATGATAATCTGACGATCGATATCCTTGTTCTTCTGTCGCACCTCATAATACAAATTAGGGCGGTTAAAAGAACTCTTGAATTCTTTGGCATCCATGATGCCTAAGTTTTTCTTGATATCGGTACGCACCTTATCAGTTGCGGTAGCTGTAAGCGCTATCACAGGTGCTACACCGATTTCATTAATAATAGGACGAATACGACGATACTCGGGTCTGAAATCATGTCCCCACTCAGATATACAGTGAGCCTCATCGATTGCATAGAATGATATCTTTACAGTTTTAAGGAACTCAACATTATCTTCTTTTGTCAGAGATTCAGGTGCAACATACAGAAGTTTGGTCGTACCATTGAGAATATCATTCTTCACCTTCTCAATAGCCGACTTATTCAATGATGAATTGAGATAATGAGCTACGCCATCACTTTCACTCAAACCATTAATAACATCTACCTGGTTTTTCATCAAAGCAATCAGAGGAGAAATCACAATAGCTGTTCCCTCCATAATGAGCGAAGGCAACTGGTAACACAAACTCTTACCGCCACCTGTAGGCATCAATACAAAAGTATCATTGCCACTCATCAAATTTCTGATGATTGCCTCTTGATCACCCTTAAACGAATCGAAGCCGAAATAATGCTTCAACTGTCCTGTAAGATTAACCTGTTCTGTCATATCCACCTATTATTATATTATATATGTCTATATATACGATTAAATAGCAATCAATTGGGCAAAATGCCCAACTGATTTATGCAGTTTCCAACTGTCCGAGATGAGATTTATTCAACTGTTTCTTGGTATAGTCCAGCGTAACAGCAAATGAATTAACCTTCTCTGATGGAATCTCAAACATAGCATCCATCATCACAGCCTCTACAATTGAGCGAAGTCCACGAGCGCCCAGTTTATACTCTACCGCTTTGTCTACGATATAATCGAGAGCATCTTCATCAAACTTCAGTTTAATACCATCCATCTCAAACAATTTCTGATATTGCTTGACAATAGAATTCTTAGGTTCAACCAAGATTTTGCGCAAAGCCTCCCTATCCAACGGATTGA
>ERZ791891.252-NODE-252-length-29018-cov-8.365846_pt1 | contig 29018 bp, 35 predicted proteins | sample MGYA00510155_ERZ791891 | MGnify/ENA primary metagenome ERZ791891 (study PRJEB30046, sample SAMN00792061) | human gut metagenome | study: EMG produced TPA metagenomics assembly of the A metagenome-wide association study of gut microbiota in type 2... | reverse complement strand
AAGGGAAAGTCTGCTGGTTAACTCAAATTGAAGGAATTAAATGACTATCCCTAATTATTAAACCCATATAATCTGTCACTTCAATAAACTTTTTAATCTCATTCTTATTTCTGATACATTTTCCAGAAATTAGTATGTAGGTATTTTCTTCTGTATATACTTCATAATAACGATACCCCCATATTGAACAAAGTAAATTGTAGTTATTGTTATTGTAACTTGCAATCGCGATAAAGCAGCATTGAAGTATTATGCAAACAAATAATACCATAAAATCAAGTTTGTCGGCAAATATTGTTAACCAAGGGATTATAGATGAAATTATTTGCTCCGCACTGTTCAGAGATAAATTTGAATAAGATTTCACTTGAATGGTTTTTCCTTCCTTGTGTTTGTTGGATTTTCTATAAAGAAAAATTTTAATACCGATAAGGCATATCAACATAAATCCGAAACTAATATTGATGCCCCACCATTCAAAACTAGTAGGAAATATCTTATTTTCTAGCATATCATCCCATAGTTGAAAATAATTCGTGCTATCCTTAATAACACCTATTAATCCCAGTGACAAGAATGTTGGTGCTGTTACCGTGGCAGTGAACAAAAATTTAGAAATAAAACTTACCATCAGAAAATTATTTTAAAGATGAAAATAATTTATTTATCTCTTCTTCTGTCTCGAATATGGGGGTTGCGCCGTATTCGCCATTGAGGTAACTGTTTTGAAGCATTTTATCAAAACGCACATTATATAAATTATCCATTCGTCCAAATGAACTGATACCGTTATTGTCTTTTTTCATCAACCATATTTCATCTCTCCTGAATATCTTTTGATCCATTAAAGAGCTTTCATGAGTGGTAAAAATCAGTTGACTAGAAACATCTTTTGAATGCTTATAAAACAATAAAATTATTTGCTTAATAAGTGATGGATGTAAGCTACGTTCCATTTCATCAACAATAAAGACTTTTCCTCCTTGAATCAAGTCCAAGATAAGTGGAATATAATCGAATAAACGTTTTGTACCATCACTCTCATCGCCAAGCGAAAAAAGTTCAATGTCAGCTTCATCCATTTTTTTATGCACAGTCATCAATTTCTTAGCCCTAATTTCACCATCAATCAAGTTAATTAAATACAGGTTATCGTCAAATCTTAATGCTCCAAATGCTTCATCAGTATTGGATTTTGATAAATCTGTTTTGATTGCACGTTGTAAATCGTGTGGAATTCCAAGTTTTTCAAATTGAACATCTATTAATTTCACACCATCAACGCCCGTATTGAAGTATCTTAATAGTGCCCCAAAACCACGTTTTAAGTCGTTATCATCAGCCGCTTTAAGTAATACACCTTGTTTGTATGGTGTGTCGGGAAATATAATTTTAAGGGAATTTACAAACCAGTCGATAACTGCATCTAAATCTTTTATATTTGATACATTTTCATGAATGTTACGACTCATAACTTCGTGGAGGAATAATTGCTTTTGTGGCGTTGCTTTTGCTAGAAAAGAAAGGAATTGTGATTCTTCTTCTTTGGGGTTAAGCTTAAGTAGATATGAAATTTCAAATTCAGACTTTTTTGTTTCTCTTTGAAAAATAACACAGTCGCTGTTTTTGTTTATTTGTTTAAGCCATTCTGAACTTATTTGTTCAGAATTGTAACTAAATCCGTATTCATATTTTTTGTTACCACATAGTATGTGATAAATAATAGTGGTATCTCTTTTTTTATTTTCGGAACTCAAGCGAAATGGGTAAAAATCTATCAAATCATCTGTTCTCGTGCCCCTTAGAACAAGCCTTTTCCCTAACTCAATCGCTTTTACGAAATTGCTCTTTCCACCTGCATTCGCTCCAAACATTGCAGCAGACTTTAATACCCATTGTCCTTTAATGGGTTCCGTTTTATGTTCCTTTTTCAAAGTGCCTTTATTAGGTAGAAGAGAGAAGGTTTCCCTGTTCCTAAAAGAGAGAAAGTTCTCAACTATAAATTGCTGTAACATATACTATCTCATTGATTATATAATAAATCGGTGCAAATTTAGAGATTTTTTCTCAGCAAAACAAATGTATATGCCAATAAATGCCAAATATCTATATTGTAAATGTGAATTTTTCACATGTTGTTTGTTTGTAAGAGAAAAAGTCCATATCTTTGCTGTGTGAATTCGAAATTAAGACCCTGGCGAAGGACCAGAGAATTCGCGCTAATTGATATGTATAGAATATTTATATCACACTCGTGGGCATATTCTTCAGATTATGACAAAATTGAATCATTCTTGCGTCAGGAAGGTATCGTCTTTTACAACCATTCAGTTCCTAAAAATGATCCTATTCACACAAATGGCACAGACAAACAATTATCTGATGCAATAGAGGCAAAGGTAAAGGGGTGCAGTTGCATTATCATTCTTGCAGGAGTTTATGCCACTTATAGCAAATGGATTAATAAAGAGATTGAAATGGCAAAGAAGTACAACAAACCTATCATTGCTGTTCAGCCATGGGGAGCAGAACGCACATCCTCTATCGTAAAAAATGCAGCAGATGTTATCGTTGGCTGGAATGCAAAATCTGTTGCCAATGCTGTCCGTAACTACGCCATTTATCAATCACTATAACTATTTGTTACATGAAAAAGGCATTGTTGATTGGGATTAATGATTATCCCGAAGGAAATGAATTGACAGGGTGTATTGAGGACATCAATAGCGTTAAAGCTGCAATTGAACGACATGGTGACGGATCTCCTAACTTTGGCGTAAAAATGATGCCAAATGTACAGACTTCAGGAGAAGTGATGGATGCTATTCGTAAACTTTTTGCAGGAAATGATGATACTGCTCTCTTTTATTTTTCTGGGCATGGCTATATGAATAGCACTGGTGCAGAAATTGTTATGCCTCAAGATATAGCTACCCCTGGTCAATATTATACGGGGATACAGATGTCAACAATAATGAGTATTGTTAACACTTCCAAGGTTCGCAACAAGATTATCATTTTGGATTGTTGTCACTCAGGCAATATCGGGAAATACGAACTTCAGGATGTAGGTAGCATTTTAAATACAGGAGTTTCAGTCTTAACAGCTTGTCGTGAAGACGAAGTTGCTATGGAAGCTGGTGGTCATGGTCTTTTTACAGAATTATTATGTACTGCGCTAAATGGCGGAGCATCGGATTATTGCGGTAACATTACTATTGGCGGTGTATATGCATATATCGATCGCTCTTTTGGACCTTGGGATCAAAGACCTGTATTCAAGACTAATGTTACGGAATTTGCTCCATTACGTACAGTTACGCCACAGGTATCATTGTCAATTATTCGCGAATTAACAAACCTGTTTACAAATCCCAATAACGATTTAGCTCTAGACCCATCTTTTGAGGATACGAACGACCCATCTGTAAATCATGAATATATTCTCCCTTATGCAGATGCGAACAACGTTAGAAAATTCAAATTACTTCAAAAGTTGCAGAGTATAGGGTTTGTAAAACCTATAAATGAGGAGTTCATAGTACCGGATGTCAGTTGACAGAGTTGGGAAAGTATTATTGGCGATTAGTAAATGAAGGAAGAATCTAATATGAAGTATTTTAGCGAGGCGTATTTTCGTAACATAGCATATAGCACTCCCCTTTACGAGCAACGTACATATAGCGATAATCTTCAAGGAGCATCTCTATATAAACAGTTTGATATATTCCTTTCATACAATATTTCTGATTTGAATGTTGTAAAAGGTATATATTACACTTTGTCGAAAATGGGGTTACAAGTATATTTTGACTGCATTGTTGATGTTGACTTGAAAAGGAATGAAACAAATAAAGATACAGCAAAAAGGTTGCAGAAAAGATTAATGAGCAGTAAATCTTTAATTTATGCTCAATCACCAGAAGCTGGAAGAAGTAATTGGATGCCATGGGAATTAGGTGTCGTGGATGGACATACTGGTAAATGTATGATCATGCCTGTTACAAAAGATGCGCAACATGCAAGTCCTCAACGGGAGTATTTACTTCTCTATCCATATATTATGCCTTATGGTATTGAAGGACAGATGAGAGTCTTCACAGAGTCATATCCTTATAGTGGAGAAGATCTTAGTTCATATATACGGAAATAACTCATAATATTAAGCAGTGCATTCTCGGCTGCATAATTCGAGATTGACCTAAAAAGAAGATTATGGCAACAAATCCACCGTCAGGAGACGGACATCGCAATGGTGCAGTAAGAAATCGTTCACAGGTTTATAATCCCAAAACTGAACAATGGGTAAAAAGGGATAAAGATACTGGGCGTTTTATGGATGTCAAACAAGATGGTACACCGTTTAAAGGTGTGCGAAAAGAAAAGTGAGTTAAAACGAGGGCAAGAGTATAACTTGCCCTCGTTTATGCTTACATCGGTTTTATCATTGATTCAATAAATGAGATTTCTTCGTCTGTAAGATTGTATTTGACATACAGTTGTTTGTCAATTTGAACAGATGAAAGCGACCAATCAATATCGCTTTCCTTCGAGAAGTCCTGCGTCGGGACAAAACGGAATGTTTTGGCCGTAGCATCTTGACTTGACTTCGCTTGACAGTGCATGAACCTCGCAAAGCGAGATTTGAGATATAGGCAAATATTTACGCACTCATCATACGAAACATTGGAATCTGCGAATATGCAAAGGTAAGATTCTGTACAAATTTCGTTAGGCTTTCCAACAAACGCATTAAGATTGTCATCATTAGCCTCTGTGCCAATGTTGTTTGCTCGAGGAATGATTACTTTGAATCTATCAATCCAGTTAGTGTGCAAAGGAACAAGATTACGTTCCACATACCCTTTTTTGAGACCTTTACCAATACAGACAACAGGAGTTGTCAGCCCATCAGATGTTTCATGAAAATTGGGATCGCTCACGAAATAACCACGCAAGCCAAATGGTCTCAATGGTGATACAAATGATTGGATGTATTCACTACTCTGTTCCGTTACTTTGGTGATGATTGAAATACTTCTACCATCTCGGATAAAAATATCAGAGGTATTCTGAGCAAGGCTTCTTTGAGAAGCATATACGCCAGTTTCTGTATGAGAAATTATGGTAGGTGCGGTTTTTATGTTATCATATTTTGCGTCCATTAGGAAATAGCATAATCCACCTTTGATCCCACATTACTGAAAAGGTCTGATGCTTTCGGATAATCGTGCAAGCTGCGAATAGTTTTGTCTGATAGCATATCTGCACGAAAGTCATCAAGCCCTCGTCCTCCTGCATACCAACGAGCAGGCATAATCATTGAAATAAAATTGGGTTGAACTTTTTTAGCTATAGAAACAAAATACTGATAAACTGGCACAGAACTTGCTTGTGCGCCTCCATCCATAACTTGATACGGTGGATTTCCCACTATCGCATTGAATTTCATATTCTTTATTCCTGTTCTTTCTGAAACGAATTTATCAACCTGCTTGATAAAGTGTTCAGGTTTGTTTTTAATTTGATTGATTAAATCCTCAAAGTATCTGGTGTTTACCTTAGCCTTGCGGAAGCCTATCAAGGTTCGTTTGGTGATGCTCTTTGCCATGGGAGTTTTGCAGATGACAAAGATGTTTTCTGCGACAACCTTGTCCCAGATTTGTTGTTCGTCTTCGATACTTGACACCGAAAATAAAGAGTTCTTTACTCGTGTACGGTAAATGCTGTATGCCATATAGAGGGGATATAATCCCGATTTTGAGTTGATTTCAAGAATACGAGAATCCTCGGCAAATACATTGGCGGTCACTTCACCCTTGTCAATGAAACGAGGTTCGGACAGTGTGGTTTCATACCCTTGTTCAAAGAAGTTATATCCACCCAAACAGTCGCCAAGGTGCATATTCACCACACGCCAAGGAGTAAGCACCGTTTCCTTATCCGGATTACGGAATGTACTGAAAATATCCGTTATGCGCTCGATGCGTTCCTCCACGCTGAGTTTGTCGGCAGCACGAGCCATAGCCCGGATACGCTTTCCGGCTGCACAGAATATCTCCGGGTCATAGTATTTCTTGATGTTGTTGAATTTCTGTTTGGTAACACCCTTAGGCATAAATTCTTCCCACGATTGAGGGTCGATGAGCGAAGCGAAGTTGTCAATGGTGATTTCTTGAGACTCGTCTTTCAACTCTGCTCCATAAATCAGCAAAGGCATACGGATGGATATACCCCGAAGAATGGAAATAGCGGCTTCCCGATTGTTCTTTTTCTTCTTCAGTTCTTCCAGTCGTTGTTTCTCCTCCTCTGTCAAAGGCTGTTTGTCCTTACCTTTCTTCTTGGATTTCTTTTCAAGACTTTCAAGTTCCTCGTATTGCTCATCAGTCAGCCCCTGATTGTTGATGTCCACTTGATTCGTCTTGGGCATGGCTTTTGTCTGACCGATAATCTTTTTGAGGTCATCGAACTCTTGCAACTCCAAATCATTGAGTTTCATTAACTCATCATTATACAGACTTCTGTCCTCAAAGCCATTGCGCACGACACGTTCCACATAGACCTTTTTGAGTTGTTCCAACATCCTTGGCACATCAAACTGATTCATCTTGGAACCCTCGATGGATATTATCGGGCAGAAATTCAGGAACTCGCCCATAATCTTACGGTCGTTGCCACTGGTCTTTCCTGTCTTGGATGAAATCTTGGCTGTTTCTGCTATCACTTTCAATGTTCTGTCCGGTGCGAAGTCAAAGACATAGCATTGCTCTTTAACCTTTCCGTTGATAGCGGCAGGAGTCTGCACACGGAAGATAGTCTGCATATAACTGGAGGCAGCCGTGTTATACGAGCCTGACAGCATAAACACAGCTGTCCAAGCCTTCACACTGACACCCGTTGTCAGTCTGCCACAAGACAAGGTAATGGTACGTGTGGCATCAGGGTCTTTGCCAATGGCTTCTTCTACCGCCACAAGTGCATCCTTGCTTTCTTCATCCTCATCTCCATTGCCTGCAACATTCACAACCTTGAAATGTTGGAATACCGAATGTGTCTGCAACATGGCACTCATCGCCCGTGCCTCCTTCACTCCAGGCAGCATCCACAGGGTATGACGGAATATATTGCGGTATTCCTCATTGGCAAACGGATAGCAACTCTCCCGGTCCTCTTTGGTTATAAGATTCAAGAAAGCACTTACATCCTTGTCATGAACGAAAGTTCCATTGTCATTTACACGGAAGAACTCACGGAAGTTGAATGCCACATCTTCGTCCACGAACTCATTGAGTAATCGTCCGAGGTCATAGGTGTAAATGTTCATGGTTGGCAGTGATGCGTATGGATTCGGGTCGCCAAAGTGCAGCTCATCCCAAGACGCTTTGGCACGCTGTTCCATTACATAGTCCCAAGTATATATCTCATCCTCCTTGAAATCGTCCAACAAATTGAATGGAGTGCCGGAAAGACGCAGAATCTTGGTCTTGTCCTTCGTAAGTTCCTGCATTACAGCCTTACCCAAATCTGTCTGTGTGCCTTCGTGCGCCTCGTCCACGATGATACAGTCCCATGCGGTGGCGAACACTTCATTGTTCTTATCAAAGTTGCCGCCTACAAGTTCAGAACCACGCAAGTCTTGCATGGAAGCAAAGTAAACATATTTGCATTGTCCTTGTTTTGCTCTTGTTTCCAGCGAAGTATGACTATCACCGTTATTCTTTGAGCCGTATGCAAAATCCCGCCTATCATAGAATATCTTGCCAAAGTCCTCAAACCAACCGCTATCAACTACCGGACGGTGGGTGAGAATCAAGGTTCGGCTGAAATCCATATCTTTTACCTCCTGTAATGCGGACAGCGTCTTACCAAATCGCATCTTGGCGTTCCACAGCATCTGGTTTCCTTTCTTGAACTGCTTTTTAGTCTTTTCAATAGCTTCACGCTGTTCCGGTCGGAATACAATAGGACTTTTGTCGTGTGAAACCTCAGCAGAAGATAATGATTCACGCCCCTCTTTTACGGCGATTATTGCCCGTTTAACTGTTTCAAGATCGGTAATAAACCACTCGTTGGCTTTGTTCTCGGTATCAAATATCTTTTTCTTGATACCTGAACGCTCCAGCACGCTATGCACTTCCTTGTCATTGAAAGAACACAAACCATACTTGCTGTTGTATATCGTAAGTTCCGTATATAAGAGGTCGTATGCTATACCTGCCGTTTGCGTATATTGATTGATACGTTTCTTGGCAGACTCGTTGAGAGCCTTGCTGTTGGGAGCAAGACCGAAAACATTGTCATTGTCACAAGTGGCTTCGCCCACTTTCAGACATCCCTTGTGCGCAGCATCGTTGATACGGAACACATATATCAGTTTTAACTTTAGTGAAGATGTGAATTTCATACCGCACTATTTTATTAGGTCTATAAATCGGATTCGTTTTCCCTTTTTGCCTGTTGCCTTGTCGGTAGCATGCCAATCCTTGATTTGGCAATAGACCCCATTGTGCCTGCGGATGTCATCTTTCAGACATCCTTCACATTGGGTGACCACTTCGGTAGTCCCGAACAAGTCGGCTACAACTTCCCTACGTTCTCCGCAACTATTTGGAATGACACCTCTTAATCCGTCCATCTGCCATACGTTCCACGAAATGATGTAAGCGATGTAGTTGATAGATTTCAGTAAAGGGCATTTGCCAAATTTCTGTTGAAAATACTCCACAAAAGAGACAAGCATAGATTCTCGGGCAATGAGTAGATTGTCTCCCTGCCACTCGTAACCGTAGGTACTTTTATAGGCTTCTTGTGCCCACTCAAGCCATTCGCCCGAAGTGGATGTGTTCTCGCTTACCACCCTTAGTTTGCGGTCAAGCAAACCGATACGCTGTTCCAAAGGGATAGTCTCTCCTGTCGTGGTATCATAGCGGCTAATCAGATATGGGGCTTCTCCGCAAGTGATTTCCAGTCGGATATCACGCACATAATCCTTCCAACTTTTGCCCTCCGGGAATATGATACAGCCTTCCGTTGTTTTCCATTTATGATGTCCCTGTTCGTCTGCATATTCGGTATTGAAAACATCCTTTCGTCCGAACCATGCTTCATCAATCAGGTTGTTCTGTGCATTGCATATCCATGATGGAGTGAAGACCTCAGCCATATCACGGGAACGGGTTGATTGGGTATCACGGCTTTTGAGGACACGAGGCATGATGATATGTCCGTTATCTCCTGTTATAAGGTGTGGGAGGATAGGGGAATTGTATTGGTATTCTTTGCCAAGATGTTCATAATCTGAAGTAGCCCAGAAGATATTGCGTTGCATTTCGTCCCTGCTCGTGGTGTGGTCTTTGAGCAAGGTGTTCAGCAATTCTGGTGAAAACTGGAATATGCTATCTTCCAATATATCAACTTCGACAGGCATTTTATATCAAGTTTACGCCCGTCTCTTCTTATGGAAATAAGGGAAAAAGGTTCTTCTCTTGGTAAGCGTTGGACGGATTCGCTAAACATTCATGGTTTCACAGCAAATCCAGTATTCTTTTATTGGCTTTATCTACTACTGTAGTATCCAGCGATGCAAGATAAATCTGTGTAGTGTTCTCAGAATCATGTCCCATTCCCTCGCTTATGACAGAAATGGGCACATTACGGCTCTTGGCGATACTTGCCCACGAGTGCCGACCGACATACATAGTTAATGGTATTGGCAAATCCAACTGCTTTCCAATTTTCTTCAACAGATGGTTCACACGGTGAAGTTCGTTGGCGTATTGCTTCCGATAATCTTCGTCCCGTTTTGTAATGATGGGCAAGAGGTATTCCGTTTCGTTTACTGGATATTTGTCAAGAATCTCTTGCATACACTTTTCCCATCTGATGAACAACTGCTGTCTTGTCTTACGTCTGCGATAGGAAAGAGTACCATTCTGCAAGTCCTTCTTTCTCAGATAAGCCATGTCGATGAACGACATTCCCCTTGTGTAGAAACAGAACAGGAACATATCACGGGCATAATCAAGATTGGGCTTCAATGACAAGTCCAGTCCTTTGATACGTCTGATGTCATTGAGCGACAAGGCTCGCTTCATTGTTTTCTCCACTCCCGTGTAAACGGACTTGAACGGATGTCGTTGCTCGGTCAGTCCATCTTCCACCGCACGGTTATAGACGGCTTTTAGAATACGCATATAGAAGGATATAGTATTGGGCGTATTTCCCCTTCCTTTCAAATAAGCCTCGTACTCTGCCAACAAATCCGCATTAAGCTGGTCAAACAAGACATCCTTGCCATTTATAAAACCGTTAAAACTTCTGAGTGCAGCTGTATAAGTCTCTGAGGTGCGTATTTTGCCCAAGCGTTTCAGTCTCGCTATCTGTTGGCTGATGTAAGCGTTGAATGACAATTCTTGCCTGTTTTCATGAAAGCGCATGACTACATCATCCGTTACGAATGTGCCGGATTGAAATAACTTGTGTATGATTTTGTTCAGCCTGTCCTTGTCCCACTTGATGCGTGAACCGATTGAAAGCAGGTAGTTGTTCCTCTCTTGTCCTGTCAATAGATGATGCAAGACAACCGTTTCGGAATGGCTGTCCCATTCCGAAACAAAAAGTTTATACTCGGTGTTTATCTGTCTGACCACACGGTTGTGAATGACCTGATAGTAGAGTGTGCCCTCCTTACCGTTTACGGTAGATGGACGGAACTTGACCTTTACTGATGCCATATCAGTCGGATTTTGATTGCTCCCACTTAGCGTACATCTCCCTTGAAAGTTCCACAATCTCCCTGCTCAACTTCACAAGATCAATGGTACAACTCTCCAGTTTGTAAAGCAACGCCATCGCCTTCTTCTCCGAAAAATGGCAGCGTAGCTCTTTGACTACCTGATTGTAGTTCGTACCAATGGCACGGAACTGGGCGTGAAAGTCCGACAGTTTAGTCGTGTAGTCCACCATCGTCTTGTCCACCTTCAGTACCTTGAACTTCTGCCCGAAGAAGTGTGCCTTGAGAAAGACGGCTTTAGCGTACACCTCTGATTCCTCGTACATCGTGAGAAACTTGTTCCATTCCTCATCATCGAAGCGCACCATCACGCAGTGTGTCTTCGGGTTCAACTTGGGATTTCTCCCGTACTTGCTCTTCTTTTTCATTCTTCTTATTCTTTTAGTTTAATGATTCATTCATAGTCTAATCTCCGATTAAAGAACCCCGAAATTATCCGACTGCGGAGGATAATTCAGCCCACGGCGGTGCAAGGATTTTCAGTCCCATAATTATATTTTTGAATAATTATGTGTTGTTTGAATTTTTATATGAAAATCAATGTTTTAAGCTTCCAAATGTGGCGATTTTATTTTGTTTATTTTTATCTATTTTTGTTTGTTTTTGTATTTTTGTGTCGAAATTGTGTGTTGAAATAATAATTATCCTATCAAATGAACTATTCAAAAGACGGAATAACAGTTGCGCCCATAATAGATACGAGTCATCCGAAAAAGAACGGAAAGTGCCCCGTAAAAATTCGTGTAACCTATCGCCGGGATCGTCGCTATTATCCGACGGGCAAAGACCTTACCTTGGATGAGTGGGAAGGTCTGACTACAACGAAGGTTCGCGCCCTTGTGGCCGTTCGTAAAGATATAGAAAGCAGTTACCAAATTGTTCGTGGGGTTGTTGAGGAATTGGCACGCGACGGTATTTTTTCATTCGATAGCCTCAACAAGCGATTGAAACGTTCGGGGGTTGATACTCTTAACCGTGCATTTGCGGCTAAAATAGCGGAATTAAAAGAGCAGGATCGTATCGGGTCAATGCTGGTTTATAATGTTGTTATACAGGGATTGGAGCGGTTTGCCGGGGATCGTATTGCTCTTGAATCTATAACGGTGGATTGGGTAAGACGTTATGAGCGCTTTCTACTCGGAGAAGGTAAGAGCCGTACAACGATCGGAATACACATGCGCCATTTACGAGCCATATTGAACGATGCTTGTCGATGCGATGCGATTAAACCCGCGCAATACCCGTTCGGCCGAGGGAAATATGAAATACAGGCCGGTGAGGGCCGTAAATTGGCTTTAACGCTGGAGCAGATCGGGCAGATCGCCCGCTATGAGGATGGGAACGAAGCAACGGCCAAATACCGGGATTATTGGCTGTTCCTCTACTTGTGTAACGGGATCAACGTCGCCGATTTCGTGAAATTGCGGTATCGTGATATTGTGGACGGTGAAATCTGTTTCGTGCGTCAAAAGACCGAGCGCACGACTAAGACCCGTAAGGAAATCCGGGTCGCGGTAGTTCCCCAGATGCAAGCTATTATCGACCGCTGGGGTAATACTCCAGCACCGAATAACTTTATTTTCCCAATTCTCGACGGGTCGGAGGATGCGGTGCAGAGCCACGCTAAAACAATAGCCGCTACCGGGTTAATCAATAAACGGATGCGGATGATCGGGGAGCAGCTCGAAATTGGGAACATATCGACCTATACGGCGCGTCATTCGTTCGCTACGGTGTTGAAGCGTGCCGGGGCGAATATCGCCTACATATCGGAAAGCCTCGGCCACCAAGATCTGAAGACGACGGAAAACTACCTTGCCAGCTTCGAGCGAGAGGAACGAGAGAAAAATGCTGCATTACTGACGAATTTTTAATACGATTATTTGCATAATGCGCCGCAGTGCAGTACCTTTGTCATATCGTGTTATTTTAGTTGGAATGATCGGCGGGGCACATCTTATTTCCGTCGGTCATTCCGTTTTTACTGCATTTCTCCTCTTGGATGTGGTGAATAGCAACAACCTCACGCCTAACCGACGCACTATTTCGCCGGACAAAGGGTGTTTCATTTTGGAACAGTGCTTACAGTGACGGAGAGAATGTCCGCCAAATGGACGATGAAACCTGGTGTTAATAGATTTTGCCTTTCCTGTTTCACCTTGCGAACGATGCTATTCTTGCTTTTGTAGTTTATAGGCGTGCACGATGCCTCATACTTTGCCTCAACTCCTTATGCGACACCTTGCAACTTATTCCCTACGTACTGCGCTTTTGCCAAGAGTTATACGGCATCGCGATTGATGAACAGCGAATCATTGAAGTGTTTTTTGTTTTCCCCTATGAAATACGGCAAATTCTTCGCCTTTTCGATTCTTTCGGTGTTGTCCTCGACCCATCGTTTGAAGTTGTCGGGCACATCCTTGACCTCATTCAGCGGTTCCTCCCAAAAATCCCTATCCGTGCCCTCGTTGGCTATAATTGGCACTGCATAGCACTTGCAGTTCGGGTGCCACCCGATGAATTTGAAAGATTTCGGATATTTTCCCTCCATTGCGTCACATATTTCCAGCGGCGCACGCCCTTTTTTGAAGCGCGGATACCAGAACTTTGCCAGCCACTGTACGTGCGATTTTGATGTTTTTACCTCATATCCGACAATAAAATCAAGTTGTTGCCAGCGGATACTGTCGGCTTCACGATAAGCGCTGTTTATTTCGGTGCGAGCCATACGCATAGCATTCTGATAAGATGACCGGTAAACGCCTTGCCCAGGGTGATAAGCCTGCGCCACTTTCGACAGGGTAAGATTGCCGAACGCATTTCGGACACGTCGAAATAGTTTGTCCGGCTCATTCAGATAGACGCGTACATCACGGCTTATATCGGCAGCGCTTCGGCCTTCGCTGATACCTATAGATAAGGATAATTCTATGTGCCGTTCGAACTGCTTGGCGATACTCCAAACTCTTTCGGATAAATTATGCCCGTAAGTTGTTCTACGTTGAAATGCCTCAAGTGCACCGAGATTGTGAAGCATCCATCCTTTTTTCGGATTGTCGAATAGTTGTTTTACCCATGAATCGTTCTTGTCGTTGGCAAAAAACCATTCCGAAGTGATCCCCGCTGTAATTATAGTGGACAACTTATTTCGGAATGAAGATAACGAGGCATCGGCTTGTTTACTACGGCTTTTGTTTGATGAGAAGGCGAACAATCGCCCCGTATTGGGTTGATATTTATATCCCATTCCCAGTCGAATCAATTCATCCGAGGCCACATCATACAAAGCCTCTATCTGTCGTAGATATTCTTCGACATGCGTTTTGTGCTGTTGCTCCCATTGGGCGGCTTTCAAATTCAATCCGGGCATCGTTTCGAATTAGAATGTTGGCTCTATAATATTGTTCATAGATGCCTCTGCCTTCGCTTGCTTTATTCGCTCGATTTCAGCGGTAACATCATCGGCCGTTCCCATTAGTTCAACGCCCTTTTCCAGCGACATAACGCCATCCTGCACAGCACGGCCTATAGCCGCCCAACGTGCGGTGACATCTTCATTGAACGGTTCGGCAAATTCGTGTTCTATTTTGAGCGCAGCCAAATCAGGACGCAAATGAATATGGGTTACATTCATCATAATAGCGAGAATAAGATTTTTCTCCCTATCTACGGCTATGTCGTATATCTCTTTATTATTTTCGCGCTTGATATATCCCAGTACCATCGCGCGTTTGATCGCTTCGCCCGACAAAGTTCCCAGCCCAGCCATTTTCTCGGGTGTAAACTCGGGCGTGAAAGTGTCGAACAAGATGGACTGCGCGAGGTCTTCCTTTTCCCGTTGCTGCGTCTCGGAAGAGGTCGGTGGATTGATGTACTCGAATTTTGAATCCGCTCCGGTCATCCGAATCATTTTCCCGGGCTTGTCGGCTCGACCTTTCAAAAAATCTACGACATCGCCCGTTGCTGCGGCGATAGGGTCTGCGAAATAGTTATTTGTGTCGGATATTTTGCTGTCTATATCCTCCTCGCGGTCTATGCGGGGGTTGAGGCCTCCCCACGCTTTATCCTGTCGGTAGTAGATAACATTGATTTTTCCGGTTGGATTGGGAGTTGCAATAACCTCCCAATTAAGAGATCCTCGTTTGCATCGGTAGATCGTATCAGGTGTTTGAATATCGAAATGCTCGATAGTTGATGTCCCCTCTTTAAGGTAGTACCCATACCCGAATGCAATGAGGTTCTCGTATAGGTCGAATAATGGACGTAGGGTGTATCCTTTCGACTTGCAAATTACCACAACTTTTACCTGCGGTTGGAAATTCTCGTCCCGATAGATGTGGTAGAGCTTGGCACATTCAGTTTCTGCTCCCGCAATGCGTTTTGCTTTACGCATGGAAACGTTGAATCGTGTATCTTGCAAAAATTGATTATATGCTTCGAAAGCCTCGTCCGAACCTTCGTTGTTCACCTTCTTCCATCGTATCGGATTCCCGAGCAGAAAGAATAGTTCCACCTCATTGATGTACTTCTGTCGTGCACGAGGCAACTTCTCGGTACGATAAGGCTCCTGGCCTTTCCGCATCTTATCGGCCTTTCGCATAATACGGTGGAGTTCGGGGTTATATTCCTGAATCGCCTGCAAAACCTCCGTATCGCGATTCTGCATAAGTGTTTGAGCCTGTGTAATGTCTTTGTCCTTGATAAGCGTAAGCAGATCACGTTCTGCACCGGTTGCATTCAGATATTTATTGCGTATCGCATTGAGTAGGTTGTCTATAAATCCCATATCCGTACTTTTTACCAAATTCCTAAATCCTCTTTGTCTAAATCTTCTTCATTGTTGAAATACCCCCGCTTTTCGATTACTCCGGTCAGGGCATCTTCGGCGTCGTCATGGCTGTTGAACTCCTGCTGCTTACGGTATGATTTGACATGCGAGGCGAACTCCGGCCATTTGTGCTCCCATCCGGTCGGAAAATAAATAAGGTTTTGCACTTCATTCGATCGCGTGAAAATACGCACCCTTTTGTTGGCGGTCTGCGTAAATGGGTTGAACGATGTAAAGTTGTTACCGATTATTCGGCACTGCGCCTCAACATTGCGCCCGAAAGACCTGCCGCCATTGTTGCTCTCGACGTAGCAGATCTCCGTCTTGTTTCGGGACAGCATCTCGGCTGTTGCCGGCTCGGTATATTCCATCGGTTTCTGTGTATATAAAATGTCCGTCACGAAATTGCCGATGGGAGTTTCCGTATAGCAAATAGAACACAGATAGTCACTGCCGGTATCAGCGGTATCCGTGTAGTTCTTTCGCTTCATAGATGCTGCATATGGAATTATGTCGTATGTCTTAAACTCTCCATACATCAAACCTTCCAGCGGCTTCGGGTTCTGCATATATTGCGTTTCAAAGACAAATGAGTTCGATCTCTCGATTTTGTGCAGTTCCTCCAGCGTATGCTTAAATTCCCAGAGAGGCTGTTCCTGTCCGTTTTCGTCATGCCAGATGCAGGGCAACGAAAGTACCGTCCATTCCTCCGGCTCGATCTCCTGAAGATAGCCGCATAGATCGTGCTCATGGAGCCGTTGCATAATGATTATGATAGGCGTATTGCGCGAGTTCACGCGGTTGCGGATAGTCGATTCAAAGCGATTGTTCACCCGCTCGCGGATCGTTTCGGATAGTGCATCTTCCGGTTTGATCGGGTCGTCGATAACAATAGCTCCCGCAAAATCGCTTTCCCACGCAGGAATAAAATCACCCATTTCGCGCCGCTCCCTATACGGATCATTTACTTGACCTGCACCAAATCCTGTAACCTGTCCTGCTGCACTTACTGCATACAGTCCGCCTCCGACGGATGTATACCACTTTTTAGCATTCTTGCTTTCGACGACTACTTCAGGGAAAAGCCGCTGGTAGTAGTCTGATTGTACCGTTTCATTGATCTCTTTCGAGTTGTCGAGAACAAGATCATCGGAGTATGATAGGTGTATGAACTTACTGCGGGGGTTTAACGCCAGCCCGTAGGCGATGAAGTTCTTAGAGACAAGTTCGGTCTTGCCATATCGTGGCGCAATATTGATAATAAGACGCTTTATTTCGCCACGGACGACTTTGTCAAGAGCTTCGCATATTTTGCGATGATGATCGCCGACAATAAACCGCATCCCCGTCTTATGCTTGAACATGTAACGGGTGAAATTCAGCATACCGGAAAGACAGAAGGTACGCTCTATGTCTATGTCGCGAATCGGAGTAGTGCGTTAATACTCTTCGTTAAGTTTTAACCCATATTGTCTTGCCTCTTCGGGAGAGAGAGTGCGAGGTGGAATAAGTTCGGCACCATCTGCTCCTGTAACCTCTTGACGTTCTACATATCCCCGTTTTTTTCCGCGTGTTTTGAGAGTGAAAATGATCGCTGTTTCGGAGGGACGTTCGACCCACCCGGCAAATTGCTTTTCTCCTTTCTCGTTGGTCTCAATAGCTGGAACCCCGGCAACCAGTTTGCGGAGGTTGCTTTCGGCGAGGTCGATAAAGCGCTCTCGGGAATCTTCGAGAGCTTGTTTGAACTCGGGGTCTGCTTCGCACCAGGCATATACGGTAACACGTTCCACCCCGATATTTGCGGCAATATCAGACAAAACGCCACCGCAAGCATTGGCAATCTTGCGGAATATATCAATATCTGGTTTTCTACTTGGTGCCCCCATTTTTTATAGTGTAAGATTTGTATGGTTACTATGGCCGCTATTAGAAGATGGGTAATTTTAGCTCGTGAGCCTCTAACACCCGTCTCATGGCAATGTCATAGTATTTATCGTCTAATTCAATTCCGATGCCCCTACGCCCTGTATTGGCGCAAGCGACCATTGTTGAGCCACTACCCATCGTGCAATCAAGGACGCAGTCGCCCTCGTTGGTATAAGCTCGGATAAGATATTCCATAAGGCGTATAGGCTTTTGTGTCGGATGGTTTACTTTCTCTTTTGAATTAGAGACAACGCTTGGAATGGTAATCACATTACCTTGCAATTTGCGGTCTGCGTCAAACGTATGCCAATCCCTCGGAGGGTACCCAGTTGCAAACGACACATTGGGCTTCTTGTTCGTGCTCCACTGCTTACTATTACCTTTCTGCGCCTGACGCACTCTATCCGATATGCGCTCGGTGTATTGGGGATTGAATGTGTATCTGCCATTCGCGAACACTACAATATCCTCGGAGTACTTCAAGTGCCTTATCTTTGCATTGCCGATATTGCTTGGTTTATGCTTTACCCATGTCAGCTTTTCTTTGAATATCCTATAATTGCTAACAATAAGCGAAGATGTGAACGGTTCGGTGGCAAACAACACAATCGCCCCCTTGCAGATGCGGCTGAACTCACTCCACATCGGCTCGAACGGAATGATATTATCCCAGCTACATGAGGTCGTACCATAAGGTAGGTCACAAATTATAGCGTCCACGCTCTTATCCGCAATCGTGGGCATCCACTCCAGACAATCTCCTTTATAAAGTTGTATATCGCCTTTTGTAGTCATTTTTTATACTGTTGTTTTTTGTCATTATTCTACTCGTTCAACCATATCCGAGAACATCTCGCCGGGGATAACTTTATCATCGGGTCCGAACCCGAAACGAAGCATGAATGCGGATTTTGCACGATATGATTTGAAGTTAATCATCACGTAGGATTCAATGTCCTCGACCTTTTGTTCGGATTGCTGTCTGATTTGCTCTTTCATCTGCTTTACGGCTGCTTTGCGCTCTTCGTATGGCCGTTGTATCTCCTCAAAGTCGTCTATTATGGACGATGTTCCTGCATTGATCTCTTCTTGCATGACGGTAATGCCGTATATGTTCATGTCAGCCTCGGAGAGACCGGCCGCCTGATAATCTATTTCCGGTACGAGCACTCTCATTTTCTCCATGTCGAACTCTCCCATAGCTGATGGCGAGTTCATGAAGATGTTTTGTCGTAAAGCGCTCGCTTCGGCTCTTGCAATTAGATTATCGCGGGATTGTTTCGCTCTACGACTTTCTGACGAGCTTGCCCATGTATTCGTTCTTCTCCAATTGGCTTCAGATAGTCGATCTGCTTGAGCTCTAATTTGTGCTTCTGTCTTATATCTACGTCGAGTGCAGCAATGATTTTAAGGGTTTAACAATTCATTTTCTCGATTACTTTACCGAGGTGGTAGTCGATCTCGGTCATGGTGTATTCGTTGCCGTTGTGCTCGTACACAATCGGCTCTTTCGTCTCTTCGTCGCAAACATCTACCAGTTCTGCCCCTTTTACCTCGACGAGTGCACCGGGGCGGTTGGTTTCATAACCCACCCAGAACTGAATCGCGTCGTAATGATTGATAACCGTATTGACGCCTTTGTCGCTGTCCCACGCCGATTCGGGCACATCACCGTCTTTTTTATAGACCTTGCCAGTGTTGTTATCTTGATACGAAATATACTTCGTATTGGTCGGACGTACTTCGCGGGTCTCGATCTTCTTTTCGCCCGACAGAATAGCGTCGAACCACTTCTTTTTGATGATAAGCGTTAAAATCTTCATACTGCTTGTTTTTTAGTAGCGGGGGCAAGAATCGAACTTGCGCCTGCGGGACACTAACCCGCCGTGGTAACCTCTGCACTACCCCGCATATATCTGTTCGATGCAAAAGTGGACACGTTCGGCACATTATGCAAATCTTACTACTGAATTATTTATTAAAAATACGATTTTTTATTGAGAGCTGCAATTTTTAAGGTCTTTTCTTCACACACCCTTTGCAGCGGATAATCTCAAGCACTACTGCGTCATATTTGACGATCAATAGGCTGTCGCGATTGTTGTCTGCACCTTTGTAGGCTTTACACCCACACTTCAGCCGCGTGCGGTGACATGTCGCGTCCGTCAATTCGAATGCCTTTTTGAGTAATGTCAAATCGCTGCGTTTTTCTACGTACATCGTTGGTTTCATATATTATATAACTTTTACAAAGTTGAACATTCTGAATGACCGCCAGCCCTCGGCAACCGTATCGTAATAGGTTACGAGGTGTTTGTTAGGCTTACGGTCGTCACCTTTTGTTTCGGGGCATAAGTCGTCCTTAAGCGTACCGAATGCCTGTCGCAATTCACCCGTACTCGATTTGAGGTAGAAGAACTGCACGATGCCCGCGCGCATCTTTATCTTCAATTTGAACACCTGCCATGCCTTATGCAGACACTCAGCAAAGGTTACACCCGTCGCGCGGCACATCTGCCACGCCGTGCGCATGATGATGGAAAGGTCGGTTCGTTTCATTGTTATATAGGTTAAAAGTTGGTTTTTAGTTTGAGTAGTCGCAAGCACTCTTTCAACTCGCTGTCTGTGTATTTCTTGGCGATCTCTCGTGATATGCCGTTTGTGTTCATTGCGATTTTGATCGCAGCCTCTCTGTTCACCTTGAAGGATTTTCTTGTCTTCATAGCTTTTCAATTTTTTCAAATGTAACATAATACAGCCTATTGCCAACGAGTACCATTGCGATATTCAGTTTATCGAACTGTCCTCGATATTCACCAGTATTGCGTCCGAATCTCACCGGGTCGCCAATTTTTATGTCTTTCATATCTTTCATTTTTACCACCGGCGGCAGGTGCCGCCACGCTTCGGGCCTGAGGTCTGTTTATAGCCGCCCGAACGGCTTTATTCGTCGAGGTAGTAGAGCAGCAGTTCACAATCTTCAACGTGCAGAACTCTCGTAGGTTCGATTTTTTCGAGTTGCAAAGACAGTGTATCGTCTTTCTCTGCATAGATGTACGCCCACTGGCCTTTCAGTTCGATTTCTTCTCTGGTGCCGAAATAGGCGACAGTATTATCTACGTCTTTGACAAGACCCCAGCTGCCATTGTCCATACCATCACGATTGATTGCGTCGATCACTTTAAATGCAAATGCGTTCATAGTTCTATTGTTTTAGACGTTTATTCAATAAATCAATTAGTTGATTTCGCTGACTTTGCAAGGTGTGAAATACATATCTCTTTCGATGCCAAGACCAAAGGGGCGAGTTCTAACGCGTTGAAGTTCATTCAGTGACACATAACCATATTCTCGCTCGCCCATATTGTCTAACAATGCGAAGAGAATGTAGTCGTCGTCTTGCTTCTCGCCTTCGAGAATGTACCACGTCTGACTGCCGCAGGGGTTGAAGAACTTGCAGATGACCTGTGCCTTGCCGCCTTTGCCATCTTGTGAATAAATGGGGTACTTTGCCAACTGCTTCTCAATTGCTTTAGTTAAGAGTTTCATGGCCGTATTGTTTAATTGTTGTTTTGATTTTTTGGTGCAAATATAAATGATATTTTGATATAATGCAAATATTTTGAGATAAAAATTTAATTGACACTAAAATTTTTTGCTGTTTATATGAATATCAATATATTTGTGGCAAATAATACGTCAAAATGAGAGTTAAAGAATTATTGAAGGAACGAGGAATGACCGCAAAAGAGTTGGCGGCGCGTCTCGGAATGACTGAAACGGGGTTAAGTATTGCAATTGGTGACAACGGAAATCCGCCGTTAAAACGATTGCAAGAAATAGCCGATATTTTGGGTGTTGAAGTGCCGGAACTTTTCGCCGCTTCGAAAGAGGGAGCAATCACGTGCCCGCATTGCGGGAAGTCGATAACCATCAAGGCAGAATAACCTCAACGATACCTACCCATGGAACTACAACCTATCCAAAGCAAGATTTACGAAATACGGGGCCAGCGGGTGATGCTGGACCGTGATTTGGCGGAATTGTACCAAGTAACAACAAGCGCTCTCAATCAAGCGGTAAAGCGTAATATCGAACGCTTTCCGCCCGATTTCATGTTTCAACTGACAGATGCCGAAACTGAAAATTGGAAATCACAAATTGTGATAACCAATTCCATCACGATGGGTTTACGCCGCAACCCCTATGCGTTTACCGAGCAAGGCGTTTCTATGTTATCGGCTGTTTTGAAAAGCTCCGTTGCCATACAAGTAAGTATCGCTATTATGCGTGCTTTCGTAGCGATGCGGAACTACATCACGACCACGACGACAGTAACGGCCGAGTTGGCCGAAATTCGGGCGAAACTGGCGTTACTGGAGCGGGTGGACGCCGACAATGCCGAGGCGGTCAGCGATCTGTCGGAAGATATGCGCAAGGAGCTTGATAATATCTACAACGCTATTGCGGCGTTGTCGGTCAAGATACCGCAGGCACGCAAACCCGCCCGCAAAATTGGATTCCAACAAGCGGAGCAAAAGGCGGAAGAGTAGCAACGTACCCGACGAACACAATCACCTGCCCGAAGTGCGGGACGGTGCTGGAGGTAAAAGAAAAGGAATAAATAAAACTACATTCCTATGACACAAAAGCAGGCCATACAGTTGTTCGAGGACCGCAAGGTGCGCACCGTTTGGGACGAGCGGACGGAGACGTGGTATTTTTCCGTTCTCGACGTGATCTCCGCTCTGACGGACACCGTGAATCCGACCGATTATTTCAAGAAGATGCGCAAGCGGGATGAAGCGCTCGCCTCGTTCGTGGGGACAAATTGTCCCCAGATAGCCATGAGGTCAGAAACGGGAGTGATGCGCAAGACGCTGGCCGGAGATGTGAAAACCGTCCTGCGGATTATCCAGTCGATTCCGTCACAGAAAGCCGAGCCTTTCAAGCAATGGATGGCGCAGGTGGCAAGCGACCGCCTCGACCAAATGCAAGACCCTGAGTTATCTATTGAGCAGGCCGTAGCCGATTATAAACGCCTTGGATATTCGGATACATGGATTAACCAACGCTTGAAAAGTATCGAAGTCCGTAAACTTCTCACTGACGAGTGGAAACGCGGGGGCGTTGATGGAACGCAATATGCCACCCTTACGGACATTATCACGAAGGAGTGGGCCGGACGTACCACGAAAGCCTACAAACGTTACAAGGGGTTGAAAAAGGAGAACCTGCGGGATAATATGACCAATGTCGAACTGCTGTTGAACTCATTGGCCGAGGCCTCTGCTACCGAACTTTCCCGAAACGAAAATCCAATAGGTTTCAAGGCCAACGCCAACGTCGCCAAACGGGGCGGTACAGTAGCTAAAGTTGCCCGACAACAACTCGAAAGCCAACTCGGACACTCTGTCGTATCACCCCTCAACGCTCGGCAATACCTCGGAACGTTGCCCGACAATCCGCCACCCGAAACAGCGCACCTTACTTCAGCGGTAAAATCGACGAAACCGATTACATGCGACACCTCAAACGAGGAGGAATAAATAGTTCTCAACTTAAAAACACAAATGAAACTAAAGTAATAAACGCATCGAATTCGATGCGTTTTAGAATATGAAATGTAATATGGAACCGTCTCTGAATATTCGATCATTTCGAATAGGCAATTTAGTGTATAACTCCCATCTTGAGCGAATTGGGTATATTGCAGAAATTACGCGTGCAGACATGACGTTATTTCATGGTGAGATGCTAATTAAGGAAGCCGGATTTTATCATGAGATTTTAGATAAAGTAGTATTAGGAGATGTTAGGCCTATACGTTTGACTCCAACGTTATTGGAAAAATGCGGCTTTGAGAAAGAATTTAGCGACTGTTACCAACGATTTGACTACTATATCATCCCCCGTGTGATATGTTTATCTCCTAAAAAAGAAGGGTTCTGTTGGCAGGTGGAAGACGAAATCGACGATTGCAATGTGGATGTGCCCATAAAGTATCTGCACCAGCTCCAGAATATATATTTTACATTGACCGGAACGGAGCTGAATGTAGAAAAGATATATGATGCGAGAATGTAAAAAGCCGAGTTCCCTCGGCTTTCTGTTTATCATTTCAAACCGACCGAATCAAAAATAGGGTACGGTTCGATATGTCATTTTCTCGGTTCATGATTGAGGCGGGATTGTGAGTTGATTATCTTTTTTAGTCGGTCTCGACCGCAATACCTCCAATATCACTCGGTCACCGTCGAGAACCAGCATCCCGTGTCGGCGGGGATCACCACCTTTGGTGCGGTGCTCGGCCTCGCATTCGGTGCGGATCCGGACACAACGGAAACCTGCGGCCTCGAAAGCCGATCCGATTAACGATAGGTCGCTGCGCTTGGGGACGCAGTACATGGGTTTAATTGCCGCTTCGATGCGGTTCATACGTTCGATGCGCTTTTTCATATAGGTTTAGCAATAAAAAACTGCGTTACGAGTTGCTCGGCCCTATATGCAAGCCGTCGGGCGTTTCCGCTTACCGAACTCGACGCAGTTAGATTAAACTGTATGAATAGATACAATATATCCGATAATCCAGACATATTTGCATCGCATATAGGTTTAGCAATGCAAATATAAGGATTTTATCGGAAATAAAAAGCGCCCTTCAGGGCGCTATAAAGTTTGAATCGGGTATTTTAGTATTATATTATTCTTCTTCGGCCGCCTTTCTTTCTGATTTGTAGGCAGCTTTGGTTTTAAGTCCTGCATCAATATCTTCGTCATCTCCAATATAACGGCTTAACAGCCAATGATAGACATTTTGAGCCGAAGCACCACTGCCTACCGTAACAACATAGGCTTGCTCAAATTCCCAACCGAGTTCACCCATAAAGTTCATAGCGTCTACCATCGAGTTGAACGTAAGTTTTTTTCCGTTTTCATCGACCAATTTGTTGTTTTGAAATTGGTTCTGTCCAAAATCTACTTGCACCGTGCATTTCGACGATAAAAGTTTTTGGGTTCCGACAAGTTCGCAATAGACTTTGTGTTGTTGCGCATTCGTTGCGCAAATTGACATTGTAGCCACGGCGACTAAAAGTAAAATTTTTTTCATAATTCAATAAGTTATTGGTTAGTCGTGCAAAGTTACAAAATTCCCCCCCCCGCAAAATAATGAGCCTATTTTTTTGAAGTTGTGCCGAAAGTTCCGAGGTTTGTAAAAAAGAAGTTTATGATCGGGATTTATATTTTGCTATTCGTGATTATCGCGTTGATTGTGTATTTGATCTATCTTGTTCGTTTTTGGGGCAGAACTAATATTGAATTGATAGGTGATACTTATACTGGATTAAACAATGTTCTGTGTAGAATATTGAATCAAGACAGATTAAAAAAGTAATTTACTGATTTTTTGCATTGCAATCCAAGTCCATTCAAAAATAGTGTGTCCCCAAAATTGAGAGGCGCAAATAGATATGATAGCTAATGCAATAGCCCAATGCGCTTCGCGCCTACTTATTTTTAAATTGCGAAGTTCTAAATTATCCCGTTCTTCTTGTTTGCGTTGTTCGTTATAGATGACTGCACATCCTCCCTGGTCTTTACACACTGATAAATTAGCCGCAGCTTTTAACCATATTCCACCCCCTTTTATTTCAATGACCATATGATCTTCAAGAACGCGTAGTATTCGCATTCGTTGCTCTTCATTTGGGATTAATGTTTTGACGGCATCCATATTAAAATAGGCCGGATTTCTTGATAATTCATTTAGAAAAACGTCGGCAATGTTAATGTCTCCTTTTTGTAGTTTGGCTATCATAAGGTTCATTGAATAGTAATTCAATCTGAAATTTGCATCGGCTCCTATTTTTTAACTCTTCTTTGAATGCTTATTATCAGGTGTCTGAATTACAATATATTTTTGTAATTCATTGATATACATTATTTTAGCTCCGATTTTATGGGGGGGGGATTTTTGACCCCCAGATCTGTCGGAGTTGCCGGAAAGCCTGTATATGTTCCTAAAATGGTCGTTTTGAGGATAGAATTCGATTCCTCAATTTGCGTAATTAGCCGATTCATCTGTTCGTCCTTGGTTTTTAAGCTGGCCGCTTGATTCTCTATAACCGCCCACACGCTTTGGGGGATAGTTATCATCATATCTACGTTTTCTGCCGCAGTTACATCTTCTGTCTTTTGTGTGGAAGTATTTTTTAGCATATTGCCTTTGCCATTCAATAACCATTCTCTGTTCAAATCGCTATATGCACGCAAAATTTTTTCGATAGAATTTCGGCCCAAATCGCTTTTCCCCTTGCGTGCTTTGCCTATCAGCCCAACGGATAAATGGCAATCAATAGTTACTTGATTGTCGTTTAACCCCTTGAAATCCATATATTTTATAAATCTTTCAATAATCATAAATAATAATTATAGATTATATATTGATATTTCAATGTATTTGTCTATATTTGCATTATCGAACAACAAAACAACAACCGTTTCGACGATGAAATACAAGGTACATTCGCAAATATACTAAATAATATATGAAAACGAGCAAGTACAACCTACCTAAAATCATGCGCAATGCTTGGTACATGTTCAAGGTTAAGATGTACAAGACGTTTGCGGCAGCCCTTCGCAAGGCGTGGGCAAATGAGAAACGCAATATGCTCTATGCCACCATTGAGGGACGAAGCCTTGCCACAGAGGATGCACACGCAATAGCAGCGGCTCGTATGGCGTGGACGCCGGTAACAGTGCCGACCGATTATTACGGCGAACAGGGCCGCTACTATGGCGATTGATTATGGAAAACAAGCAGGATAAAGGACGAAAAAGGGACGCCGCAGCGTCCCAGTCCCGCCCCTCCGCCCTCGTGGGTTACAACCGGAAGGGCAACGAACGGTAGTGTTGTCGCACATTTTCGCGGCGTCCGAACCTAACGCGGGTATAGGCACGAATAAACATCACCTTCGGCCGATGAATATTGGTTCTATTCATGGCGTAAAGGGTTAAATGTTGATGGCGTCAGTTTAACATCCCATTTGGGATGACCACCAGCCCCGAAGGGCAAAACAAAAGTAGTTATTTATCCTGCTTTTCTAAAATTAGAAGAATGAACGATGTAATGGAATCGGCCGACAGGCTGGCCGCCCTGCTCGAAGAATAGCGGGTGTACATTGAACGAATTATCAAAATACTCAATAAACAATATGCTGGTAAAAAAGACGATAAAAGTGATTGTTCTGCCTCCTGATGTGAAGAAGGAGATTGCGGCCGAGGTCGGATGTACGGTCGAAACGGTATATAATGCCTTGAATTTGACGAATCCCACAGTTGGAGAGCAACCCGATCGTATCCGTCGTATGGCGCGAGAGCGGGGTGGCTACAATGGGACTAAAATCCGGTGGATTGAGGCTTAAAAAAGACTATGCTATGAAGGGATCGCCAAGTTGAAGGGCGTGGCCGTTGAGCGGCTGCGAATGAAGAAGGAGGACAAATAACGACAAAGAGTGCGTGGTAGAATGGTATTACGAATCGATTAGTGGTAAAGACCAAGTGTACTCACGATGCGCTTAATGGACAGTACACCCTGAAGAGCGCAGATGTTCAAACAGAAGCTAACCGATTGAAAGGCATTCCAGACGTGGAATGTTTGCCAGTTCGAATCTGGCCGCACTCCCTAATCAATATAAAGCATTATGAACGAGCCAATTATTATTACCACTCCCGCAGAATTGCGCTCTATTGTCGCTGACGAAGTGGCGGCGATTCTGCCGAAGCTCGCCGATTTCAGGCGTAAGAATGAACCGGTAGAAATCGACAATTTGTCGGTTGAAGAAGCCGTGCGGTTTATTGCGGAGCAAGGTATCCCGACCACCCGTTCGACGATTTATAATTGGGTTTTTCTAAAAAAGATCCCATTTAAGAAAATTGGACGCCGCACGGTGTTTTCCAAAAAGGAGCTTCTTGCTTGGATCGAATCCCGTACGACTTTGCCGGAGGACAGACGGGCCGTTGCAGCTGCGCGTATCGCCAAAAGTGCTAACTGCAAATAAAATGACAGATAGGCTACTACCGAACCAGTGACTAATATGTACTTCTATGCTGTACTGGTCGGCCCTGGTAGTGGATCAACCGAGCACTATCCGCGCCCAACGTTCTTTCATTCGAGTAAAGTTAAGAGTTGAGATTAGTTGAGTTTGCCATTTCCGGGCGCGGATTTTCAAAGTCCGTATCGGGTTGAATGTCCCGGTGCGGGCGCAAAGGACGGCACGGAAGCCGTAGGGGTCCTAAAGCCTGCCATAAACCCCGGCCGCAAGGCAGAAAGGCTGGAACGAATAAGCGGTTCATTGAAATACGAGAACCATCCGAAGGGATGTAAAACCCGGCGAGCGACTTGGCGCAGAAGGGCGGATATTAGGCCGATCAATACCAAAAAGCAGGCGACGATCCGGAGCAATTCGGGGAGCCGGTAGCGATATACCCTGCGATTCAGTCGTGGTCTTCGATGACGACAGGGTGCAAATTTTAATCAAAACAATTTACGTGCAATGTCAAACAAAGTATTTACCCCAGAGAACATTTCCAAATTAAAACAGAACGAGGTCTTTGTATTCGGCAGTAATAAGGCCGGTAACCACGTTGGCGGCGCAGCTCGTGTCGCGGTCGAGAAGTTCGGCGCGATCATGGGGCACGGCGAGGGCTTACAGGGCCAGTCCTACGCTATCCCTACGCTCGATGAACAGATGGACAAGGTGTCTACCGAGGAATTGACGCGATCGGTACGGAGATTCGCAGACTATACACGGTACAATACCGATAAGGTTTTCTATGTAACCAAGATCGGATGCGGCATCGCTGGATTCTCGGTCGAAGAGATTGTGGAAGTATTCAAAAGCGTCTCGTTCGGCGATAACGTGGTGCTTCCGCAAGAGTTCGGCGAAGAAAAACATATCGATGGATTTAAAGGGTTCAATGCAGATATGACCTGCCTGGGCTTCAAATTCGAGGAGGGCAAGACTTACGAAGAGGATGTTGAGTTGAAAGTTTGTAATCGAGGCTTTCATTTCTGCGAATCACCGTTCTCTGTCCTTAGCTATCGTGATATGCTGGATGATGAATGCAAGTTCATCCCTGTGCATCATGTAACAGCTTTGGGGCGATGTCATTCCGACTCGGATAAAACGGCGACGACAAAGATTCACATCGGGGCAAAACTCGATTTCAAAGGATTCATTAAAGCTGGTATAGATTTCATTTACGAGAAGTGCATCAAAGAGGGTCCGACCGACAATGTTAATTCGGGCGACGACACAAAGATCGGCTCCTCGGGCTACGGCGCACAGATCGGCTCCTCGGGCGACCTCGCACAGATCGGCTCCTCGGGCGACCTCGCACAGATCGGCTCCTCGGGCGACGACACAAAGATCGGCTCCTCGGGCTACGGCGCACAGATCGGCTCCT
>ERZ791891.243-NODE-243-length-29722-cov-364.017629_pt1 | contig 29722 bp, 16 predicted proteins | sample MGYA00510155_ERZ791891 | MGnify/ENA primary metagenome ERZ791891 (study PRJEB30046, sample SAMN00792061) | human gut metagenome | study: EMG produced TPA metagenomics assembly of the A metagenome-wide association study of gut microbiota in type 2... | reverse complement strand
GCTTACAGCGTATAGCTGCTTAGCACATTATTGAATTATTAACGAACTATTGATATATATTAAATTGTTAATAATCTGAAGAGTGGCAGTTGTTAGGTTAAATTTAAAAGCTACCCATCTTCTCTCTTGTCGCTGCAAAGGTAATGATTATTTTTGAAAACAGCAACTGAAAGTGACAAAAAATCGACAATTAACTAAATTTATGAACATATATGCTAAAAAACATAGATATTTCGTGTTAATTATTTAAATTTTAAGCGATTATCTTGGGCAAATAAGAAAATATTCGTAATTTTGCACCGATTTAAGTTAAATAGGTATTTCCATGCGTGCATTTTAGTGAAAGAATGTGTAAATGGAGGGGCGAAGTGTCGCCCTGAGTGCTTTCGGCTTTTACCAAACGAGAAAAAAATGAGAAAAAATAATAATTATTAATTAATAAACTTGAAACAAACAAGGATGAGAAGATTAACTCTTTTACTTGTCTCACTTGTATTGTTGTCTATCCAATCGGTCTTGGCGCAGAGTTTCAGCGTCAAGGGTACAGTCGTGTCTGCTGAAGACAACGAACCGATGATTGGTGTGACCATTATGCAAGAGGGAACATCAAATGGCGTAGTGACCGATATTGACGGTAACTATACCATCGAAATTAAGGGTGCTTCGAAGGCTACGCTTGCCTACTCGTATGTGGGTTGCGTTACGCAGAAGCACGTTGTGAAAGCGCAGACAAATACGCTCAACATCACCCTTGCTTCGGATTCCAAGATGATGGACGAAGTGGTTGTGGTGGCGTATGGCGTGAGAAAGAAGGGAACCATTGCGGGTTCCGTGTCTGCCGTAAAGTCTGAAAAGATAGAAAATGTGCCGGCGGCAAGCTTCGACCAAGCTTTGCAGGGACAGAGTACTGGTTTGCAGGTCATCTCTTCTTCGGGTGAACCTAGCAAGGCGGCTACCTTCCAGATTCGTGGTACCAACTCTATCAACTCCGGCAAGTCGCCACTCTTTATCCTCGACGGCGTGCCAATCTCAAGTTCTGATTTCAATACCTTGAGTCCTAACGACATCGAAAGTATCTCTGTATTGAAAGATGCCTCTTCTACCTCTATCTATGGTGCACGTGCTGCCAATGGTGTGGTTGTCATCACTTCCAAACGAGGCTTGGCGATGGACAAGGCGAAGATTACGCTCCGTGCACAGTATGGTTTCTCTGAGTTGGCACAGACCAACTGGAAAATGATGAATACCGACGAGCGTATACAGTTTGAGAAAGAAGTAGGTCTGGATACAGGTAAGGATTACAATCTCCTTTCAAGAGTAAACGTAAACTGGCTGGACGAGGTGTTCAACGACCGCGCTCCGCTGCAGAGCTACGAACTCTCTATCAACCGTGCTACCGACCGCTTGAACTACTATGTTTCTGGTGGTTTCTACGATCAGGACGGTATCGCACAGAATTCAACCTTCCGCCGTTACAACATCCGCACCAATGCTGATGTAAAGGCAGGCAAGTGGTTGAAGGTAGGTACCAACACCATGGCTGCCTATGAGGAGGCTCAGCAGGCTGACGATGGTAGCTATACTACCGTTACTCCTATCTCAGCATGCCGATTCATGCTGCCTTACTGGAATCCATACGCAAAGGATGGCAGTCTGGCTTCACTTGCTGCAGGCAACTGGGCTGGAACCAGCGAGAACCCTATCGTTTACATGGGCTTGAATCCTATCAAGAACAAGAAATATAAGGTACTCTCTACCATGTATGCTGAAATCTATCCGATAGAGAATCTGACTATCCGTACTCAGTTCGGTGCCGATTTCACCCATTCTACAGCGTTCCTCCAGTCGTTCCCAAGTCTCTCTTCAAATAACGGACAGGGTACTGCGGCACGCCAGAGCAGCGATGCCATCAACCTGACAGAGACCACTACGGCTAACTACCGTTTCTCCCTGAACGATATCCATTCGTTCAACGTGATGCTGGGTCAGGAGACTGTTAATTTCCACTCAGAGGGTTTCCAGGTATATTCCAAGGGTCAGACCAGCGATCTCCTGACCAATGTATCATCAGGTACACGTGCCAGCCGCTGGGCAGATTCATCTTCTGACTACTCTTACCTGTCATTCTTCATGCGTGGCGAGTATAACTATAAGGAGCTCTACTATGCCGACTTCTCTCTGCGTACCGATGCTTCTTCACGTTTCGGTAAGGATCATCGCTGGGGTACATTCTGGTCGCTCGGTTTCATGTACAACGTGAAGTCTACCGACTGGCTGAAGGATATGAAGTGGCTCAGCACAGCCCAGATTGCTGTAAGTACAGGTACATCGGGTAACTCTGAGATTCCTAACTATTATCACCTGGCTTTGGTTTCTGGTGGTGCCAACTACGATGATACTGCCGGTTTCTATCCATCACAGAGTGGTAACGAGGAATTGGGTTGGGAGTCAACATGGGCAAACAACTTCGCCCTCCGCTTGGGCTTCCTCGATAGAATCAACTTCAGTTTCGAGGCTTACTACAAGCGTACCTCTAATATGCTGATGCGCGTGCCTGAGTCTTACACCGTAACGGGCGAGGGCTATCGCTGGAAGAACGTAGGTGTGATGGCTAACAAGGGTATCGAGCTGAGTGCTGACGGTGATGTAATCCGCACACGCGACTTCACCTGGAATGTAAGTGCCAACGTATCTTACAACCAGAACCGATTGAAGGAACTTTATAACGGTGTAACCGAGTATGTAAATTCAACCACCGGTTTGAAGTATGTGGTGGGTCACTCAGTAAGCGAGTTCTTCCTGAACCGTTATGCCGGTGTGAATCCAGCGAATGGTGAGCAGCTCTGGTATGACAAGAACGGCAACGTAACCAACGAGTTCCGTGAGAGCGACAAGGTGATGACAGGCAAGACCTATGATGCACCTTGGATGGGCGGTTTCGGTACAAGCTTCCGTTGGAAAGGCTTGCAGCTTTCTGCCCAGTTCAGCTGGATCGGTACACGCTACGTGATCAACAACGACCGTTACTTCGAGGAGAGCGGTGTAACCTTCGGTACTGCTTACAACCAGTCAAACCGTCTGTTGTACGACCGTTGGAAACAGCCTGGCGATATTACCGACATCCCACGTTGGGGCGAGGTAACCCAGCTCGACGACCGCTTCTTAGAGAATGCATCGTTCCTCCGTCTGAAGAATCTCAGTCTGTCCTATTCTTTGCCACAGAGTCTGTTGCGTAAGACCAACTTCTTCTCGATGGTCAGAATCTACGGTCAGGCACAGAACCTCTTCACCGTAACCGGTTTCAACGGTCTGGATCCTGAGGTTTCATCCAATATTTACCAGGCACAGTATCCGGCATCACGCCAGTTTACTCTGGGTGTTGAATTGCAATTCTAACCAAGAAAGGAGAAAAAAATGAATATCAAAAATATAAAGACATACATCCTGTCGGGAATCCTAGCCCTCTCGATGTCTTCCTGTCTTGATAAGTATCCTGAGGATTCTATCCGCATGGACCAGGCTATCAACACGGTGGACGATATGGACAAGCTGGTGTACGGTATCTACGACAGTTTCAAGAGCAGTGCCCTCTATTCGGGCAATCTGACAATCCTGCCAGATTTGCAGGCAGACTTCGTGTACTGCGTGAAGGGCTACTCTAATGCCTATGGCGATATCTACCGTTGGAAAGATATCAAGGCTACCAATACCGACGTCGAGGCGGTATATGCCGACCTTTATGGTGTTATCAACAATGCTAACTTCCTGCTCGATAATGTAGATAAGGTAAAGGCAAACACCAACAGTGATAAGGAGCTCGACAAGTTGGAGCAGTATCAGGGCGAGGCTTACTTCGCACGTGCTCTGGCTTATTCTGAGTTGATCAAGTGCTTCTGCAAGGCTTACGATAGCGATGAGCAGGCAGAGAAGGAACTCGGCGTGGTACTCACAGAGCACTATTACGGCAATGAGCCACAGAAAAGAGCCAGTCTGAAGGAATCATACGATTTCGTATTGAGAGACCTTGACAAGGCTGCCGAATATCTGAAGGTAGACGAAGACTTCACAGGAAGTCTCTACAACGAGATTTACTTCAACGAGTATACCTGTCATGCCTTGCGTGCGCGCGTATCCTTATATATGCACAAGTATGATGATGCCATCAAGTATGCATCTAAGGTAATCGGCAGTAAGTATTATACATTGGAGAAGGCTTCTTCCAACACCTATTCAAACCAGGTGAACGATTATAAGTATATCTGGACCTATGGTGATTCGCGTGAGGCTATCTGGAAGGTAGGCTTTACCGTGAACAGCTATGGCGGTGCACTGGGTACCATCTTCGATAACTTCAACTATGTAAGTTACCGCCCTGACTATGTGCCTGAGACATGGGTCATCAACTCATTCGACAGTAATGACCTCCGTGCTGCAGCCATCTTCACAACCCGTACCACCGGTTATGAGCACGGTTTGCAGTGGCCTTTGCTGAGCAAGTATTTCGGCGATGCAGAATTCCTGAGCAACAATATCCTGCATGTTCACCAGCCAATGGTGTTCCGTCTCTCAGAGCAGTATCTGATACGTGCTGAGGCTTACGCCATGAAGGAGGAATATGGTAAGGCAGGTAAGGACATCTCTACCTTGCGTACAGCCCGCTACTCATCTTATGGTGGTAACACCTCGATGAGCGAGAGCAACGCCATGAAGATAATCGAGGCAGAGCGCGTGAAGGAACTCTATATGGAAGGCTTCCGTCTGAACGACCTCAAGCGCTGGCACAAGGGATTTGAGCGTAAGGCTGCCGACCAGCCTGCTGCCAACTTCGTGCAGAGCAGTTTGAAGGTTGAAAAGGATGACCCTCTCTTTGTCTGGCCAATTCCTCAGCATGAGCTTGAGGCACCAGGTTCTGAGATTCAGCCTAATGAAAGTAACAAATAAAATAAGGAGACGATCATGAAGAAAATAATGATGGGATGTTTGGCAGCCGTAGCTGCACTCATCGCTCTTGTGAGTTGTTCACAGGATTATACCACTTATGCTGGTCCAAGTCATATCATGTTCTCTGATACGCTCTATCAGTATGCTGTACAGGAAAGCAATGAGGTATTCAATGTGCCTGTATCTGCAACCGAAAAAGCTGACTACGACCGCACCTTCGGCGTGGAGGTAGTAGACAAGCAGAGCAATGCCATCGAGGGTAAGCATTATCGCATCCTCAACAACACCGTTATAATCAAGGCGGGCGAGATGGTAGGAAATGTGAAGGTTCAGGGTATCTATGATAACATCGGCAAGACCGACTCGCTCGGCTTCACCCTGAAACTGGTGATTCCGGAGAAGTATAACTGGACAGATCTCTATAAGAACTATGCCCACGTGGTAATGCAGAAGTCTTGTCCTTTCGATATCCACAACTTCTCAGGCTGGTGTATGGTAACATCTACCTTCTACAGCAAGTATCTGAACAACGTAACCAACCGTCTGATCAAGACCGAGGTGGTGGAAGGCGAGGAGAATACCGTTCTGCTGAAGGATGTTTACTATAAGGGCTACAACCTGAAGTTGAAGTTCAGCACCAAGAACATTCTTGAGCCAAAGGTAGAGATGGACGACCAGATAGCTGGTGAAACCGGTGAGGCGTTCGGTACCATCTATGGAGACGGCAAGTTGCGCATCAGCCAGCCTTCTCTCTATACCTCTTATTATAACACCTGCCAGAACTATGTATTGCAGTATGTCAACATGAGTGTTGACAACAAGGATGGTTCAACCTACGGCAACGTAGGAACCTTCATCACCATGTATGAATGGATCAGCGATGCAGAGGCAGAGAAATTGAAAGAACAAGGATATTAAGCCTTCGGATGGTTTACTAATGCAGATATATTCAGAAAACTGCAGATATATTCAAGTAAAAAAAACAAAAGAACAAAATGAAAAAGTTAATTTCAAGATATTGGCTCGTATTTGTGGCACTGGTATCAGTGTGCATGTTTACTGCTTGTTCAAGCGATGACGACGATGCCGTAACTCCTGTGTTCCCACAGGTACAGACCATTGCGGGTGCAGCCGGTGAAGTAAAGGAGTTTACATTCGATGCGAACGAGAGCTGGAGTCTCTCTTCTAACAAAATCTGGTGTAAGATAGCTCAGAATGATGCAAAGAATGGTTTTGTAATCAATGGTACTGCGGGTAAGCAGACTGTTAAGGTTACTCTTACAGATGATGATGCAAGCAAGGATTTGAGTGTTGCTCAGTTGAACTTGAAGATGGGTGCCCAGGAAGTGACCATCGCAGAGGTGCATCGTTCTGCTGCTGGTTATGAGTTGAAGGTATTCGATATAGATGGCAACGATATCACCGAAACTGGTATCGAGGCTGGCTACAACGAGTACAAGAAGTTTACCGTAAAGGCCAACTATCGTTTTGCTGTAACCAATATGCCTAATTGGGTAGAGTTGGATGGTGGTTTCATGGTAGGTCGTCCTCACGAGGCTGTTGCCGGTGGTGCGATGTTCAAGGAGGGCGTAAAGAACGCCAAGTATGCCATCGCCAAGAACGAGGGTGAGTTCATTACCTTCGCATCTGAGGATGGCAAGGCAGAGGTTTCTGTACCTGTCATCTACAATGGTATGCCTACTAACACCATGGATGTAACTTATCCAACTTCTACACCATGGGCAGACTGGACTGTATCTTTGGATGGTAAGACCTTCTCTCAAACAGGAACAACAGGTGTTACAGGTGAGGAGACTACCAACAAATTTACCTTCTCTAACTTTGTACCATTCACATTGAAAACTGCAGCTGATGACTATACATTGGTAGTATTCAAGGCTCAGAGTTGGGGCTTGGAGCCTGTATACGAACGTTTCGTGAAGACTACTGGCGAGGGTGGTGATATCCGTCTTACCATTGATGCTTTGGAGTGTGGCGAGCGTGAGTGCTATGTTTATGCTTTGCCTACAGCTGAGTATGAGGCGCTTGGTAACCCTGAAAAGATGATTGATGAGGAAGATCCTAATGCTGTAAGCTGGTTGTACAACAAGTACTTCCTGATGCGCTTCACCCAGAAGGAGAATAAGGCAGAGGCTGGCGATGAGTCGGCTGCACCTATCATCAAGCTCATGAACTACCTGGACGTAGCGTGTACAAAGGATGTAAACGGTATGTATAAGGAAGTAGCATCAAGTTACCTCAATTATAATGGTGATGAAATCTATGTTGCTTCGGCAGAAGTAGGTTCTTCGCTTACAGTAAATCCTAACATCAAGAATTGGGATCCTACTACCATGATGGAGACGGGCTATCTCTATATGATAGGCAGCGATGGTCAGGAAATCGTTCCTGAGCCAAGCATGGATGAGAATGAAAACTGGATATTTGCTTTCCTACTCCCAGATACCGCTCCGGTGTACATGGCTTTCCAGGACAATGGCAAGGTAGTGAAGGTTCTCGTAGTAGAGCCTACCTATAATCAAAGTAAGAAACATACTTCTTTCAGTAAAATCAGTAAGTAATGAACAGATTCAAGATATATTCAAAGGCACTCTTGTTGCTCTTGGTCACGATGCTGACCTTTGCAGTAACAAGTTGCTCTGACGATGAAACTGAGGGCTGGGACACCACATATGGATATGTGCAGTTCAAGCTCAGCAAGAAGGTTTCCTCAAGGGCTTCGCGTGCTGCTGCCATTGACAAACTTGAGAAATTGGATGATGCCAAGAAAATCAAGGTGGTCATGGAGCATAACGGTACCACGGTTTCTCAGACCCTGGTGCTCAATTCCTACAACGCAGAGAATGCCGAGTATGGTTTGAGAAGTGAAAAACTGCAGCTTGCTGCCGGTACCTATACCGTTATCGGTTTCTATCTCTATGATGCGGTAGATGAAGAGTTGCTGGCTTCTTCTGCCGGTGAGATTTTCACGGTAACTGGTGGGGGGTTGAATGTTCAGAACCTCTCTGTAGCTACAGTGGAGCGAGGTAAGGTGAAGTTCAATCTCATCAAGGAGTGGGAGAAGACCCGTGCTGGTAGCCCAGAGTATCTCTTCTCTAATATCCGCCTGGTTGATATCAGCGTTACCAACCTCTTTACCCGTGAAACCGTTACTTTCCCTAATGTGAAGGTAAAGTATAAGGAGGAGAGTAAGGAGCATCAGAATCCGGACAATGCCAACGACAAGTATATGGAGGTGGGCACTGCATACTGCGATTCTACTGTATGGCTCCCTGCCGGAACCTATCAGGTTACTTCTTATACCACATACGGTAAAACGGGCGCGGTAAAGACCAAGTATGAAACCCAGCCAGTCAAGGGTGAGGCCTTCGTAGTAGAGGATAATCAGCTCAATGATAGTGCCCAGGTGCCTATCCTGCTTTCCAAGACCAAGGAATACATCAAGGACTATGAGGCTTTGAAAGCCATCTGGGAATCTCTCGATGGCAAGGACTGGAGCTTCTATGGTGATGCTACCTTCCATGGTGCCAACTGGAACTTCAATAAGGAACTGGATATGTGGGGCGACCAGCCAGGTGTTACCCTCAATAGCAATGGTCGTGTTACAGGTCTTGTATTGGCAGGCTTCGGTGCCAAGGGTATCGTGCCAGATGCCATCGGTCAGCTCACCGAGCTGCTGGTGCTCAACCTCGGTTCTCACGATGAGAAGATTGGTGCCAACATCTTCACAGATTATGATGCCAATAACTTGACAGTTGCTAAGAAGAGGGAAATGCGTCATGACTACGAGAACAAGTTCTTGAAGTATGACCCACGTGCCAACATGTCGGAGATGATTGTAGAAAGCTACAACTCAGATCCTAAGGTGGCACCAAAGAACAGAATCAAGAAGGACAGCCGCATCAACTTGAAGGATGCACAGATTGGTACTCTGACCAACCGCATCTCTGGTATTTCAAAGGCTATCTACCGTCTTACCAAGTTGCGGCAGTTCTATATCGGTAACTCTTCCATTACATCAGATGAGGTTTGTGCTAAGTTCTATAATGCTGATGATCCTGTTTACGGTAAGTTTGCCGCTGAGTTTACAGAGGAAGCATGGGACAAGATGACTAGCCTTACGGATATTGAGCTTTACAACTGCCCAAAGATCCGTCGCATCCCAGACTTCTACTACAATCTTCCTGCTTTGCAGGCGATGAACCTGGCACGCTGCAAGGGTATCTCTGCCAACCAGCTGAGAAACGACTGGACCCGCCTGGCTGAGGAGAAGACTGGTAAGACCCTCCAGATTCTCTATATGAGCTACAACAACCTGGAGGAATTCCCAGAGTCATCGGCTTTGAGTAAGATGGTGAACCTCGGTCTGCTCGACCTGGCTTACAACAACATCAAGAAGTTGCATCCGTTCGGTTCGGGCATAGCCTTGTCTTCACTCTATCTGAACAACAACCAGATTGAGGAGATTCCAGCCAATCTCTGTGGCTTTACTGATGATGTAGAGAGTTTGACCTTCGCCCACAACAAGCTGAAAAAGATACCAAATATCTTTGATGCTAGTTCTGTTCGCGAGATGGGTTCTGTTGATTTCTCATATAATGAGATTACAGGCGTAGATACAAGCCATGGTACCTACAAGGGTATCAATGCCGTAACAGTTAGTCTGTCGAACAACAGAATCGAAAAGTTCCCTTCAGAGTTGTTTACCGCAGGTTCGCCAATCACGACACTCGATTTGAGCGGCAACCAGATGCGTACCATCCCTAAGGGTTCCATCACCGGAAAGAAGGCTTATCTCTTGCAGGTTATCGACTTCCGATTCAACAAGCTGACATCCCTCTCTGATGATTTCCGCTCAACCACATTGCCATACATTACCAATATGGACTTGAGCTACAACTGCTTCACCGAGGTGCCAACCCAGCCGTTGAACAGTGCCGTGCTCCGTGCCTTTGCCATCAACCATCAGCGTGATGCCAAGACCGACCAGCGTTGTCTGCGCACATGGCCTACAGGAATCACCACCTGTCCAAGTCTGATTCAGTTCCAGATAGGTTCCAACGATATCCGTAAGGTAGAAGAGACGCTGACCTCTCACCTTTATATCTTGAACATCGCCGACAACCCTAACATCTCTATCGATGTAACCAGCGTATGTCCTTACATCAAGGCAGGTATGTATATGCTGTTCTACGATAAGAACCAGGATATTCGTGGTTGCGATGCATTGAATCTCGAAAATTAAACTCCATAAGAAAGTAGTAATATGAAATATATCAATAAACTGACATTAGGTATCGTTCTCGCTGCCGGGCTTTTCACAGCCTGCAGCGATAAGGATGATGTCGAAATCCCAGGAGGCCTGGCTCTCGATAAGGAGGAGATTGCATTAGGTCCGCAGGGAGGAACAGAGCAGATTGCCATCGCTGCTTCGCAAGACTGGGTGGCAAATACCTCTGAGCCTTGGCTCATGCTTTCGCCAGCCAACGGCGTGGGATCTGTTGAGGGTACCATCAAGGTAGATTCTACTCTTTCTAACACACTCCGCAGCACGGAACTCCGTTTCAAGGGTGCTAATGGACAGAGCCGTAAGCTTACCATCACCCAGTTTGGTTATGGTAAGCAGATTTTCCTGAAGGAACCTGTAGTGGAAATCGAGAACTCTGATTCTTACGATAACCGTGCATTCGAGAGTCTGATTTCTGCCAACGTGGAATGCAAGATCGGAAAGATTGAGTATTCCTTCGAGGGAAACATGCCCGATGCCGAGAAGGCAGAGAACGAGAGTGAGCGTGAAGGCTGGCTCCTGAACAGTAAGGATGAAGACAAGCTGGAGGGTACCAACCTGGGCATCGTGCTGGATAGAAAGTATCGTCCTCGCAGCGTCAACTTCAAGTTCCGCTGGACGATGAACGTGGTTCCTGCCGTTCGTGTGGCTAAGGTTCACCTGGTGCCTGTCAAGGCAGAAGACCAGCTGGTGGATGCTGATGGAAATCCTACAGAGGATGTTGTCTTGACTGTTCGTCAGAAGGCTGCACCTAAGATTGAGGATAACCGTGCGGGAGACTCGCTCTCTGTCATCATGATTAACCAGAAGCTGGGCAGCATGATAACCTACGATACGAGCGACAACATGCGCAACTGGAGCGGCGTAACACTCTGGGAAGCTACTGATGATTTAGTGAAAAAACATCCTGAGGCTTTAGGACGTGTACGTTCTGTCAAGTTCAGCATGTTCAACCTCAAGAGTGGCGAAACTCTTCCTAAGGAAGTGGGCAACCTCAAGTTCCTGGAGTCATTCTCTGTTGTTTCCAACGAGAACAACCAGATTCGTGAGGTGAACCTCGGTGATGAAATCTGCTCGCTGAAGTATCTGAAGAATCTTACCGTTCAGGCTTACGGTCTGACTCAGTTGCCTGCTAACTTTATTAATCTGGGCAAGAGTCTTGAATCGCTCAACCTGGTAAGTAACAACTTCAACAAGTTGTCAGATATCACCGATATCGTCAACGAGAAGAACTTCCCTAAGTTGCGTAACCTCATTCTCTACGCACAGCGCCGTACGGATGTTCTCTTCGACATCGCTTCGCTGGGCGAAAAGAATGCATCAGGCGTCTATGTTTATAATAACTATCCTATCGGACTGTATGGTAAGGTAAATGCCGGAACTCCAGACCGCCAGGCGCTGCTCAAGCTCCTGACATGGGATAAGTTGAATACACTGGAGTTGTCTTACTGCTTCCTGGAGGGTGAACTTCCTACCGATGAAGAGATGACTGAGGCACTGGAGGCTGCCGGCAAGGCTACCCGATACACCAAGTCTGACTTCTCTACCAACAAGGAAGATTATCTCGACAAGCTGGTAGGCGATACCTGCAAGTGGTTGCTCTCAGGCTGGGATAATCCTGTAACCTGCAAACACAAGGATGGTTCTGTAGTTAGTGCGGATGTTTATCCTTTTCAGGTGCCACGTGTATTGCCAAACTGCCGTCAGTTGTCACTCAACCTGAACTTCTTTACAGGAAAGGTGCCAAACTGGATTCTCTTCCATCCACACCTGGTAGAATGGAATGCACCTACGATGGTGTTCAACCAGCAGCCTAAGGGTAAGAATAGCGATGGCGCTGCCGTTGGTTTCTCTAATATGACAGAAGACAGCTACAGCTACGACTACTATTACGGAACCAGCGACCCAGGTAGCAAGTGGGAGGTTCCGGGTGTAGCTTATCCGCTCTACTACCGTAAATACGTGGCAGCAGGTGATATTAATGAAGCTGCGCTGATGGCTAAGTACAGGAGAACTAAGAAAAAGTAAGATAAACATAAAAACAATATAGAAGCAAACAATGAAGAAAAAGTTTTTCTATATAGCAATGGTCGCATTGGCATTGACGGGCTGTTCTGACAGCCTGTCAACCATCGGCTCTTCTGACGGCAATTCAGAAATCACCATCCCTGCAGATGCTGAGGCGGGTGAACTGCTGATTAAGTTCAGTCCGGAAATGAGCGATATCCTCGACCAGGCACAACTGAGCAAGACTCGCTCAGGAAAGGCTACCCGTTCGGGTATTCCTTCTACCGACGAGGTGCTCGACATCCTGGGAAGCTACAGCTTCGAGCGTGTGTTCCCGGTTGATGCAAATACTGAGGCAAGAACCCGCGAGGCGGGACTCCACCTCTGGTATACGGTGAAGTTTAATAAGGGAACCGACCTGAAGGCGGCTGCCGAGCGACTGAAGCAGTTGGGCGAAATCTCAAAGGTTCAGACCAACGGTCGCATCAAGCGTGCTTACAATACTGACAGCAAGCGCATCTATCTCAGCGATAAGGCACTTCAGCAGAAGTCTACCCGCGCAGCAGCAGCCGAGGGCGAGCCAAACGACCCAGGCTTTGCCAGCCAGTGGCACTACCGTAACCTGGGTGAGGACAACTATGACTTTGAGAACCTCAACAATAATCACGTGGGTGCTAAGGCAGGATGTGATGTGAATGCACTTGAGGCATGGAAGACCTGCACAGGTGATCCTTCTATCATCGTGGCTATTCTCGATGAGGGTGTGATGTATACGCACCCTGATCTGGCAGCCAACATGTGGTGCAACCCGGGCGAAAGTGTTCAGGGTGCCCAGACTGACGGCGACGGAAACGGTTATGAGGGCGACCTCCATGGCTACAACTTCGTTACAGAGAGCGGCGATATTACCTGGACTGATGCCAATGACACCGGTCATGGTACTCACGTAGCTGGTACCATTGCAGCCGTAAATAATAATGGTATCGGTGTATCTGGTGTTGCCGGTGGTGACGGAACTCCTAACTCTGGTGTCAAGATCATGTCTTGCCAGGTATTCTCCGGTCAGAACAGTGTAACCTTGGCAGGCGAGGCGAGAGCCATCAAATATGCTGCCGATAATGGTGCAGTCATCCTGCAGTGCAGTTGGGGTTACAACTCTTCAGAGTCTAGCATCATCAACGGTTATACTCCGGGTCCTGCTACCGAGAAGGAATGGGCTGAGACCTATCCGCTGGAGAAGGAAGCGCTGGATTACTTCATCAACAATGCCGGTTCGCCTAATGGCGTCATCGACGGCGGTATTCCTGTCTTTGCAGCCGGTAACGAGTATGCTGGCAATCCTGCTTTCCCAGGTGCTTACTCTAAGTGCGTCTGCGTATCTTCAGTAGCTGCCGACTTTACTCCAGCCTGCTACACCGATTTCGGTTCGCTCGTAACCCTGAGCGCTCCTGGTGGTGACTTGGAATATTACAGCAAGATTGGCGAGCAGGAAGATGAATACTGGGCAGAGACCACCGAGCAGAAAGGTGCTGTGCTCTCTACGATGATCAAGAACGGTCAGCCTGCTTACGGCTACATGGAGGGAACCTCTATGGCTTGTCCTCACGTTTCGGGTGTGGCTGCCTTGGGTCTCGCTTATGCTGCCAAGACGAACCGTCATTATCGTGCTGCCGACTTCGTAGCCCTGATGAAGAAATCTGTGAAGGAATTGGATAGTCATTATCAGAATGGTGCAACCAAGACCTACTATATGAACCATACTACCGTAGGTGCTTCGCCTGAGATTGTACAGCTCTCTAAGTACATCGGCAAGATGGGTGCTGGTCTGATTGATGCTGCTCAGCTCTTGAATAACATCAAGAACAAGGAACTCAGTTCTGATATGAAGTTGCCTAACGTGTATGTGGGCATCGAGAAGACTGTTTCTCTCAACCTCGCTGCATATTTCGCAGGTCAGACAGAGGGATTCTCTTGCTCTGTAGCGAATAGCGGCGTAGCTTCTGCTTCGGTAGATGGCAAGACGCTCATCGTGAAGGGACTCGCTGCCGGAAGCACAAAGCTCACTGTAACAGCTGCCGATGGTACCAGTCAGACTGTAGTTGTGACCGTTAGAAAGAGTGCCGGTAACAATGGTTGGATGTAATTGGATGTAATATGAAGATATTTGCTTTCCTATCGCTTTTCTTCCTAGCTTTGCCTGTCACGGTGAATGCGCAGAAGGAACTGCTGAAGTTTGAGCATCCGCTTATCGATGCGGGTACGATGACCGAGGACGATGCGCCTCGCACCTTCACCTTCGTAGGTAAGAATGTGAGCAAGAAGATACTGCATATCACACAGGTGAGAACCACCTGTGGATGTACCAGTTCTTATGTCAGGGGCGATGTGATGAAGCCTGGCGATACCTGTCAGGTGCAGCTCACCTTCACGCCTAACCGCTATCCGGGCACCATCAATACGGGTGCTTATCTCTATCTGAAAGAGGTAGAGGGACAGCCTGCCGTTAAGCTTGCCTTAACGGGCAAGGTGCTGCCGGGTGCTGACCAGTGGGCACGCTATCCGCACAAGATGGGCGCACTCAGACTGAAACAGGCGAAGGCAAGTATCACAGAGGTAAAGCCGGGCACAGAGCCTGAGGCACGTATCCTCTGCGGAAACAGCGGTGACAAGCCGCTCCGTATATCCAGCCTCCTTCTTCCTCCTTATGCCCGTCTTACGACAGAGCCTGAGGTGATAGAACCGGGTGATGAGGCTGACCTCGTCATCACCATCATAGCCGATAAGATTCCGGCTACGATGCCCGAATCCTTCACCTTCCCTGTTATTCTGGAGGGCTTGGATGCCCGTCCGTCTGACAGAACGATACAGGTTGTTGTAAAGGTAAAAAGGTAAAAAAGGAAAAAAGTAAAAAAGAAAAAAATACCAAGACAATGAAATATTTGAAAAAACTCTTCACCCTCCTGGTGATTGCTTTGTTTGCCTGCGGCTTTGCTGCCTGCAGCAGCGATGATGATGAACCGGAGGAGCCTTCTCTGGAAGTTACTGCTGCCAATCTTCATGGCACATGGAAGTTGGCTGAGTGGAACGGTGAACCTCTTGCTGAGGGCACATACTGCTACATCGTTCTCAACCGCAAGGACCAGACTTTCGAGATGTATCAGAAGTTTGACAGTATGTATGGTCGCCATATCACCGGTTCGTTCGCTATCAAGAACGATCCATACCAGGGCTACATCATCAGCGGAAGCTATGATAACGGTATGGGCGACTGGAACCAGAGTTATCTTGTAACCCGTCTCTTGAAATCGGGTTCCATGATATGGACCGCCAAGGACGATGTTACCGACATCAGCCGCTACGAGCGTTGCAATGAGGTTCCTGCTGAGATACTCAAGGATTGTAAAGATCTCACTGAAGAATAAAAAAGAAAACAGCGAATTAGATGCATTCCGATGCAAATAATTCGCTGTTTTTTTTATTTATTTATTAGAGCCTCTTTTTAATTTACTTGTTAGAGAATCCGTATCCGTTTACGAATCCACCTGTTGCGATGATGTTCGGTGTGAATGGCCACAGATAGATAGGTGCAGATACGTAGTCGTAATCATAGAAGAGATACTTGTAGTACTCATCATCATTATCTACGAGCGTCTTTCCCCAATCTACCTTTTTATAACCATCCTTTGTCAGTTCTTCAGCTTCTTCGTCAGAAACCGGTGCAAACAAGCCTTTGATGGCAAGATTGGTCTTTGGAGTCTTGGTACCATAGTCGAGGCCCAACTCATCCCAATTGTCCTTCTGGCCGCGCCAGGATGGATAAAGAACAGGATCATTCTCTTTGCCTTCAGGGCATTGGGTTGTCAATCGGTAACCATACATTGTATTGCCGTTGGCATCTTTCATACCTGCAGCATCTACGCTCTTGGTATAGATGTAGGCAGAGATGGTATTGCCATTCTCGAAGGTGTATGAACCATTTGTCTTCAAACCGTCAAGCATCTTGCGGGTAAGATCCTTAATCTCCTTGATCTTTTCAGGCAACAGGCCAGTACGTATCAAGGTGAAGCGGCGGTCGCCTTCGCCGGCAAACTCGAATCCGCGCTCGTCAATGATAGCCTTGAGCAAGGAACCTTCTTTGTTGATGAATCCTTCTACGTTTGCCTCATCAGCTGTGCGGAAGGCACGGTTACGAACCTTTGTAAGATAGGTCTTTGCTTCTGCGTTGTCGCCTGTTGCTGCGCAAGCCTCTGCATAGCCAAGATACATTTCTGACAGTCTCATGTATGGAGCATTGATACCTGAACGACGCTGTGCCTGAGTCCAGACTGTAGGCTGACGGTTCTCGTCAAACTTGTTGCAGCTGATGCCACCTGCACTTTGCTTGGAACCCGGTGTGAATGGAATCAGAGCCTCAATGCCCTTTCCGGTACTTCCTGTTACGGTGCATGATACGTCTCGGCGCAGGTCCTTAGGATCGAAATCACCATAATAGAAGGCTGGGTTGATACGTCCCTGTCCGTAGTTCTTGCAAGGGTATGCTACCTTGGAACCACCATTTGAAGGACGCCCCAAAGAGTAAGGGCGTGGGTCGTTGCCTGTCGATCCCTGAGTGAATGGCTCCTCGTAGATGCTTTCGTCAGCATAGGTGGCGTCAGCATCATGTAACTGCTGGAAGAAGTATTGGTATGGATTGTTGTAGACACGTCCATTCTTGTCTTCTGAGCGAGGGTCTGTTTCGTGGAAAACGGCAGTACCTGCGTTGTCGATGGCCTTCTTGAAGTACTCCTTGGCTGTAGCATAAAGATTCTTCCAGTCTGAACGGCGGCCATAAGTGGCGTTCTGGTTATCAGTGCCGAGGGCTTCGAAGGTGAGCGGATTGCCCTTGCCATCTACTCGCTTGATGTCGTTTCGGCGGGTCTGGTAACCACCGGCTTCCAATGCCATGCGGCCAATGAGGCCATCTACATAGGTGCGCGAATAATAGTTCTTCACGTTGTTGGCATAGGTAGGACAGGTGCCCAGAACGTACATGTGAGGCTCTACTTTCTTGAGTTGCTCGATGCAGACGTCATAGATAGAATCGCGGCTTACCAATCCGCCGGCTACCACGCCGAATGTTGACTGGAACTGAACGTCGCCGAAATACTTGATGAGTTCTCTGTAGCAGGTTGCGCGGATGGCTACGGCTTCACCATAAAGCTGGCTCAGCTCAGTAGGTTCCGACTGGCTCATCATCTCCTCGAAGTTGTCCTTCTGTTCGAAAGCTGTAGTAATGGCGTTGCATTTACCGATTACGCTGAAGAGGTAGCCGTATGTACCGTCTGTTCCTTCTTTCATGTACGAGGTAAGTGCGTAGGCACCGGTCTCGGTTCCGTTGCGGAAGAATGCTTCAGCCGGATGGCGGCCAGGCTGCTTGGCGTATCCTTCCGGATGGCGCATGATGTCGGAACCGGCAATGTCGGCTGCATAGTAGAGTCCGTCGCCGAAGATGTGTGAACTGTAGGCACCATGCATGGCTGCTTTGGCTCCTTCCAGTGCTGCCTTGGCTGTAGCTGTGCTGGAGAAAACGAAATCTGCATCTACGGTAGAAGGTGATTTCGTTTCCAAATAGTCGCTGCATGAGGTAGCACCCAGCATTCCTGCAGCGTATAGAGCGATATATAAAAATTTATTTTTCATATCTGTTTCCTTATTTGTATATTAGAATGATAAGTTTACACCGAATGTCCAAGAGCGTGTCTTTGGATATGCCTGGTAATCGTAATTAGGGGTAGGGAAGCCGTTGCCGCCAGCATCGAAGTTGGTGTTGACGTCTGGGTCGATACCACTATAACCGGTGATGCAGAACAGGTTGGTTGCTGTTGCATACACACGGAGATTACTGATTCCGAGAGGTTTCATCCATCTCTTTGGAAAGGTGTAGCCTATGGAGAGATTCTGCAGGCGAAGGTAAGAGGCATCTTCTATGAAGTCGGATGTTACCAAACCTACTTCAGCAAATGGCAGAGCATACTTGGCGCCGGCATTGAGAGCCTTCAGCTCGGTTGGGTCTGTCACGGCGTAAAGATCGCCCTTGCTGTCTACATTGTACATCTTCCAGCAGTCGCTTACGATATTAAGCTTGGCTGCACCATACCAGGTGTCCTTACCACCCATCATATCATGAAGGGCATTGGCATTATAAACCTTGCCGCCTATCTGATAGGTGAAGTTGGCGGTGAAGTCCAGGTTCTTGTAATGACCGGAGAAGTTGAAACCGCCGGTGTGCTGAGGCTTTGTCTTGCCGATGATGGTTACATCACTGGAGGTAATCTTTCCATCACCATCTGTATCTGCAAACTTAGCCATACCTGGGAATGCCTTCTGGTCTTCTGGACGCTTATAGTTCTCGGCACCGGCAAAGTTACCGATGTTGTCTACGTTGTCTGGAATACCTGGCTTCAGAGTCCATACGCCATCTGCGCTGACGTTGAAGTCATCTACTGTATAGATTCCTTGTGACTTGTAGCCCTGGATCAGACCCACTGGGTTTCCCTTGCGGATTACGTAGTCGTAGTATGGAAGACGGGTGGTTGAGCCCCAGTTGGTATGAGTATCTGCCAATACGCCGTCGAAGAGATCGTCGATGTTGTTATGGTTGAAGTTGTAGGTCATACCGAAGCTCAGGTTAAAGTCCTTGTTGCGTACTATCTCGTAGCTGAGTGCAAGCTCTACACCCTTGTTGGATGTCTTACCTACGTTCTGGAACTGATAGGTGTAACCTGTAGAAGTATCGATAGGCACCATCATCAGGATGTTCTTGGTAGTGTTCCAGTAGAAGTCCAGTGTACCGCGGAGTTTTCCGTTCCAGAAACCGAAGTCAATACCGGCGTTACGGGAAATAGTGGTTTCCCATTTCAGGTCCGGATTGCCCATCATGCTTCCTGGTACGTAGGTGTCAACGATTTCTCCATCTACGGTAGTGGTGCTCTTCTGCCATGTATCCTTCCATAGGGAAGAGTTGATGTTGTCATTTCCTGCTGTACCATATGAGAGACGGAGTTTCAGGTTGCTCAACCAGTCTTCTGTACCTTTCATCCATGCTTCGTCTGAGATACGCCATGCGGCTGCGGCTGCAGGGAAGTAACCCCAGTGATGATTAGGTGCAAACTTGGAACTGCCGTCGGCACGGAAGGTGGCGGTAAACAGGTAACGGCTCTGATAAGAATAGTTGGCACGGCCGAACCATGACAAAGAATGCTCTGGTATGGCAATGTTGTTGACGTATGTATCCTTATCTATTTTCAGGTCTGGGTCCTTATTGGTCATGTCGAGCATACCGAATGCGGTGTTCATATCCCATTCTTCAGGATAGCCATAACCATCGAAGGTGGTAGAACTGCTCTTGCTTGCCAAAACCTCATTACCGGCGAGCAGGTCGAGTTTATGGTCCTTGCCTAAACCTTGTACATTGTAGTTGATGGTAGAAGTCCACTTTACATGATATCCGTCAGACTTCTTCAACTTGGCATGGCTGTAGCCTTCTTCGAAACCTCCATCCCATGTCTTCTGCTCACTCCAGTTGCGGCCCAGGGTCAGTTCGGTCTTTCCTGTCAGCCCCTTGATTGGTGTCCAGATCAATGAGTTGTTGGCACGCATTCTGTTGCGGGTATGGATGCTGGTATAGTTGTTGTAAATTGATACAGGATTGAAAGACTGCGATACGTGTGAATCTCCCAAACCGAGCAAGCTGCCGTCATCTTCTCCGAGTGGAGTGTCGATTGGGCGGAAGTTGTATGAACAGGTGGCATATTCAAACTTGGCTCCCTTGAACTGCATCTCGCTGTAGCGTGCATCCAGGTTCCATTTCAGTTTTTTGTTGATGTCCTGTGTCAGTTTCACGTTACCGTTCCAGCGGCGGAAACCGGTGTTGTTCAATGAACCCTTGTCGTTGATATAGTTCAGGGTTGCATAATATTTGGTACGCTCTGTACCGCCGCTTATGCTTAAGTCGTGGTTCCAGGAGTGTGAACTGCCCAGAAGATCGTCTTGATAATTGTGGGTTCCCATCGATTTGTATTCCTCCAGATGGTTGCCGTTCTCGCTGCCTACGCCAAAGTATTTGGCAATATCCTGCCCGTCTTTTGCATTATAGGCTGTAGCGTAGCTCCAGTTGCGCAGCACGTAGTCGTAGGCGCTCTCCTGTTTGTAGGTTTCCGGCTTTTCCTTTACTCTGAAATACATGTTGTATTTTACGTTTACCTTTCCCTCTTTGGCATTCTTGGTGGTAATCAGGATAACACCGTTGGCACCGCGGGCACCGTAGATGGCTGTAGAGGCTGCATCCTTGAGCACGTCGATGCTTTCGATATTGTCGGCTGGGATGTCATCAATGCTTGATACCTGTACTCCGTCTACGATGAAGAGCGGATCGTTGCTCTGGGTGATGGAACCGCCACCACGTACACGGATGCTCATGCTGGCTCCCGGACGACCGTCCTGAGAAGTAACGGTTACGCCTGGTAGCTGTCCTTGCAGGGCTTCGGCAATATTAGATACCGGGTTCTGAGCCAGTTTGTCGCCTGTTACAGATGCTACAGCACCTGTCAGGTCGCGGCGTTTCATCGTACCGTAACCGATGACAACGACTTCATCGAGCGATTTGTCTGATGACTCCAGAACGATGTTCATCGTAGGATTGTTGCTTACGGTGACAATCTTGGTCTTACATCCTACATAGGAAATCGTAAGCTTTTCGCCTACCTTTAGATTGCTAAGGCTGAAGTTTCCGTCATAATCGGTTACTGTACCACCACCTTTTGCTGTTTGGATGGTAACGCCAATTAATGGTTCTCCAGTTGCATCTTTTACTGTACCTGTGATGGTCTTCTGTGCGAATGCACCGACACAGCACAAACTTAATGATAAGGCTAATGCGCCTTTCTTGATTTGTAGATCCATAAAAGATTTTTTGTTAAGTTATAATTAGTATTCTACTTGATATTTCAATACATGCCAGAGGCTTCTGAGTCTTGCCTCCGGATCCCATTTGCCCATGAAGGTCCATTTGGCTGTAACGGCATGGAATGCCGGTGAACCGGGGGCTGTGCTCAGGTTGTCGCTGAGCCAGCCGCTGTTGCCACCCTCACGCTCACAGCCGTAATAGTATACTCGCTGTCCCCATGGACATGGGTCGAGCACCTTGTCGGTATAGGCATAGCTGATGTTGCTGTCCAGTATGTTCTTCGACATCTTGCAGTTGATGAGGTAGAACTGATGGTCGTGATGATATCTGCCCAACTTGGTAGGCGATAATGCATCAAACGATGAGTTCGTAATCACAAACTTGTTGTTGATGTCTCCTCTGCCGTCGTGCCAGATGATGGCACGGCTGTCGCCCAGGAACTTGCAGCGGGTAGCGTAGCAGGTGCCTCGAGGACAGATGAAGTCTACTCCCGGACAGCGCAGAAAGAGGTCGGCATGATAGTACATTCCATCCTGCTTGCACCAGAGCGACAAGGCATCATTGCCGTCTGCATAGATATTGCAGTTGGTGATGATGGTGCGTGTGCCTCTGCCGAAGATTGCCATCTGATGGGTGGTAGTCTTCTCTACGGTAGAGCCGTAGTTGTTGTATACGGTGATTCCGCTGATAACGCAGTCGTTGGCGTCTTCTGTCAGCACGATGACTCCCTGGTGAACATCCTTGCCTTTGTATTGCTTGATGGTTTGCGACTGGGCAGTCTCGGCATATTCTATGATGACGCTGTCTCTGTTTTCGCCTACCAGTACGATGTTTGGCTTGTCGATGATTACTTTTTCGTGATATTTGCCGTTGCGTACATATATAATATAAGGTGTAGCGCTGTTGGCTGGCGCCTTCTCTATGGCAGCCTGTATCGTTTCACCGGCTTTTACGATGGCGTTGAAGTCTGACAGGCTTGGCTTGCTGAAGTGGGTGAGGTCCAGCTGTCCGGTTTCGTTCTTGCCTTTTGTGTTGAGGCTGATGTTGAGCAGATGGGCTTTGTCATATTTCTCAGCCCATTTCTGATAGAGCGGGTAGAGCATGGCTGGTGAGTCCTGATACCAGCCGTATCCGTTTCGGCGTTCGGTTCCTATCTCCTGCATACTCTTGCGTGGAATACCATCGCGGTCGCAGACGAATGGTTCGCAGTTCTTCAGGTCGTAGAATCTTGCCCACAGGGGTGTGCCTGCAGGGTCTTTTACCAATGTGGTGTTGCGGTAAGGTGAGCCGTATTCGCCCGTTCTTACTACCTTGAGTCCGGTCAGTTTATAGTCATCAAACCATTGCATGGCTCCTCTTACGGCTTCCTTTATCTCTTCTGAAGGGTTAGGAATTTCGAGCAGAAGTTTAACGATACTGGCACTTTCTGATGAACAGAATGAAGCCAGTTCGAAGGCGCGGGCTGGAGCAGGAGCAAAGGTTTCACGGTCGTGCTGCTGGCACCATACGGTAGGTTTGCCGTTCACTCTTATCTGGCAGCGCAGGATGCAGTCTACTCCCTTGTCAAAAGCCTTTCTGGCTTTCTCTCTGAGGTTCTTGTCTGTAAGTTCTTTGTTAAATGGTGCTTTCTGTTGGTAAACGTCGCGTAGCAGTTTCATGGTGTTCACCATGGCATTGTCGTTGAAGGTGATGTGTATCTGGTAGTCGCGCATCTTAGGCCAGAACTGTGGCCATCCTCCGTTGGCATACTGTCCGCTCAGGAGATATTCCACGCCTTTGCAGAAGGCTTCCTTGTATTTCTGTGTCTTGGTAGCCTGGTAGAGTCGTGCCAGATAGAGCATCTGCATGTTGGTGGCATCGTTGTCGGTGGTGGAGTCGTCCTGGCGGTTCTTCTCGCCCAATACTTTCTCTATCTCTTCATGGCTCATCGGTTTCACCATGTCGATGTTCTTGGGCCATCCGCCGGTTACTCTCTGGTAAGCAAGAATCTGGTTACCCACCTGCTTTGCCTGTTCCGTTTTGTAGAAAGCCACGTTGGTTTCGCGGAGCACATTCTTGTACCCCTTCTGTGCCTTGGCGGTGAAGCATGTAGCCAAAACCAATACAACCGTTAAGTAGATTATTTTCATGTCGTTGTTTAATTTATTTGTTTTATTAGATCCTTATTGTCCTTGCAAAGATAAATAAAATAAGCTGAAATACAGAACTATTTTACATGAAAATATCGTTTTCGGTCATTTAATATAGAAAAAAAAGCATTTTTCCATGTCAGAGAGCGATATTCGTTGTTTTTTTTTGTATCTTTGCCATCGGACTTATCATCGGCTTTCAAGTTCAATGTTTCAAGTTCAGAGATTAAAGTTCAAAGTATATGATATTAACGATTACAGGTTCAGACAGCACCGGAGGCTCTGGTGTACAGGCTGACATCAGGACGATTTCCGAGTTGGGCGGTTATGCTGTTTCGGCGATAACCAGCATCACTGTGCAGAATACGCTCGGTATTCAGGAGTTCTTTGATATTCCAGCCGAGATAGTTTCGGGGCAGATAGAGGCTATCATGAACGATATGCAGCCCGATATTGTGAAGATTGGTATGATACGCAGGGTGGAAACGCTGAATGTGGTCATCGATGCGCTGACCAGATACCGTCCTGCCCATATCATCTATGCCCCTGCCATCTGGTCGAGCCAGGGTGATGCGCTGATGACGGAAGATGTGGTGAGCCAGATTAAATACCGCCTGCTGCCGCTCTGTTCTGTCGTCGTGGCACGTAAGAAGGAGAGCGACATCATTCTGCAGAATTCCAAGCTGCTGAGCCTTGCCGAGAAGCAGGGACTGCAGGTTTACAGGCTTGACAATGCCAATTCTCATGGTCTCATTAACCGTTTCTCTTCAGCTCTTGCCGTTTATCTGAATCAGGGCAAGAAGATGGGGGAGGCACTGGCGAAGGCGCAGGATTTCATCAATGTAGAACTCGTGCGCCAGAGCAATCTGCAGGGCAGGAGTTCCGAACTCTACAACCAGTTTATCTCGCAGGTCAATAACTTCTGCCGCACTTACAGCGATGTTCATTTCTATGCCGACCAGCTGAATGTGAGTGGCCGTTATCTGGCTCAGGTTACCCGCCGCATCTCCGGCAAGACCCCGAAGGCAATCATCGATGAATACATCGTGAAGGAGATAGAGCGCGAGCTCTCTACCACTACGCATACGGTTCAGGAGATAGCCAATACCTTCGGTTTCTCATCTCAGGCTCATCTCACCAAGTTCTTCAAGAAGATGAGAGGGGTTACGCCTTCTGCTTTCAGGCAGAAAGGATAAGTTAGTTTATAGTTGAAAGTTTATAGTTTATAGCAATCTTGCTAACGGCTACGCCCTATCAACTATTAACTATCAACTATTAACTTTTTTATTGGGGGGTTAACAGGGTTAACAGTTAACAGCTGTTTTTTGCATGGTCCCCCTCCTTTTTACCTATATAATAATAAATATATATATACTTATTTTTATGTGTGAGTAGGGGGAAGTATGCATTTTTGGGGTGTTAACTGTTAACCCTGTTAACCCCTGGCAGTTTTCCTTACCCATCTTGTGCTCCTTCTTAAGATAGCTAAGTGCCTTATATGAAGACAGATAAGTGCCATCAATGATGACCGGCAGGAGGCTTGAATGATGCCTCATGAGGGCGATAATCTGCCATCATGCAGGCTGTTTTTATTCCCTCCCGATGCATTTTTTATTCCCTCCCGATGTATTTTTCATTCCCTCGCGATGCAAAAAACGGTGAGTTTCTAGCCGAAAAGCTATGACTTTCGCATCAAAAAACTATGAGTTAGTTTCGTTAACATAAGGCTCTAACGCAGAGCCAAAGTTAGTGCGAACAAGAGAAAGTACAGAAGGCCAAATAACAAAAGAATAGAAGTTTGTTGAGCTTGTCTGGAAAGCATACAAAAAAAGTCCGTGGGCATTTATCAATGTACCCACGGACTTTTTTATATATTATGTTATATTCGCTTGTTTAGAAAATCAATATCTACGATTTCCGTATGTCTTTATAAATTGTTCTTTCGTTCCAACAAAATTAGCAATACCAACATCGTACCATTTGCCATTTATTTTGTTACGGTAAACTGAATTTGTTATATGGTAGATGGCGTTAGCCTCAGTTTGCGGTAAATCATCAAACTTACATTGTTTTATATATATGTCTTTTATATTTTCGATATTTGCCCTAAAAATCATTCCAAGTCTTTTTACATTGATGAAAGAGATGGATTCAATGTTAAGTGACACGTCGGATGATCCGACCCGTATATCTCCTGTAAATACGTTTTCGAAAATGAGTTTCTTTAAATTAAATCCATATAAAGGAATCCTTAAAACGATGGCATGTTCTGTAGATTCACCTATAAGGTGTAAAGTGTCTACCTCTGCTTTGTTTCTAATATTTAGTTCTACAAAGGAAAGATACGGCTCTTCACCTTGTGGAACAAAAAACTTTAAATATTCAATCTTAGTATCCTCAAACGTAAGTGTTTCATTTATTCCTTTGAATGTCAAGTTTTTGATGTTGAATCCTCTTATAATTGGGTCGTATGCATCCCTTAACCCAGATATGTGGGGATGAAAAGGTGTGAATGTTGTATTTGCAATGGTCATGTTGTTAACTTCAACTCTTTTCTGATCATCTTCTGAAGGGAAGTAATCTTGGGGGCCCATAGGCATCGCATAATAGTTACCCATTCTGTTACCCTGGATATCTGATAGGTATTGGCAATTCTCAATATTGAGATTATTGATGGATTGGGTATATATCTGGAGTCCATGGTTGTTGTATTCTCTTTCTTTTTTGCTCGAAGAAGAGTCGAACCAACAGTCATTTATGTTTATATCTTTACATGAAGTATTTCTTGCTGAAATGAAGATTCCACCAGCAAGGTATGATTTCTTCATGTTGATACTTACAGGAATCTTGTTTTGGTCCAAAGTGAAGCGGCTAGTATATTCCCACTCTTTGTTAGACCCTCCTCGGCTGCAACTGGAAAGGCAATTATCTATAGTTATAGAATTGATGTTGTTGTCGTGTAGGTATAATGCATTGAAATCTAACTCATTTAGGTATAGATTACCAGTTACGTTATTTGCATTGAGATGTAGCGCGGTGCCTCCAAACTCATCTCTCATTCCATACCAACGATGAAAATCATCAAGGAGGGGATACTCTGAGCACCAGTTGCGGTTGTCTTTCCATTTCTCTCCATTGGCAGATTTGTAAAATTCTGTCCAACCTATTTTTGCGTCCCTAAATGCTTTTGTATTAAACGATTTGACAACTCCGTAATATGTATGGTTGTTTGCTATAACATAAGGACGATAATAATACTTGTAATTTTGAAGAGGAAGGCTGAGCGTAAATGTTGCAGAAGTACTCTCGTTCAAATAGTTATTGGATTCTAATACGAAATTTGACGTGGTGGGATTTGTGCTTAAACCATATACTATACCATATCTGCAATTGTTAAACTGATTACTGTCAAAGTTGCAGTTAACCTTAGCAGAGTTAGCCTCAATCTCGTATGCGTCACTACTTGTAAGATTTACCTTTATGAATTCTTCATTTGTGTTATTGCCAATTCCCCCAATATAACTGATATTTGATAATGGTGCTCTGTAAATGCCACGCTTTGTATAGATTACTTGCGTCTTTTTGTTTGGAGCATACGAGACGCTGTCCATATCATAATCTGAGTAAACGATGCTGTCAATATCTGATTTTAGAATAGAATAACATCCGTTCTCGCCTGCGTCAAAACCGATCATATCTTGTGGTACTTGCGCAAAGAGAGAGTTAACGAAAGTGACAGACAAAAATATTATAAAAGCTATTCTTTTCATTTGATGGAAATTTTAAATTGTTGTTCTTGAACTTTAATAATGTAAACACCACTTGGTAATGAGACATTTGCTGTGCCTTGTGAATCAGAAGAGATCTTTTTGACGATTTTTCCTTCAAGGGTATATGCGTACAATCTCGTATTAGGTAACAAATCTCTTAGCATGATGGTGTTTTCTTTCAGCTCTATGCTAAGTCTTTTTGTTGCCTTGGGAGTTTGTATAGCTGTGGTTACAGGTGTTGAGCTATATGAAAAATTGTATATGAAATCTTCTTTGAAAGAGAGAGAGTTATTTTTGTAACTTATCTCAAGCAGACCATCGCTGAATTTAAGTTTAGGACTGTCAAATAGTGAAATTCCAATTTGCTGTGGCTCAGTTTGAAAATGATCCATGGAATAAAGAAAAATAATAGATTGCTTTTCTTCTGCATGGATATTTATACCAAGCCCAAGAATGAATAATATTAAAAAAACTTGTTTCATTGTAAGTTCATAAAAAAGGCGTGTAACCGTTCCACAACTTGTCTAATCATAGGTTACCGCCAAGTGACCTGTACGCATAACAAGCAGGGAACAGTTCACGCCTTATTAGCGTGAACCTTCCTACTACTTGTCCTCATGCGTTGAATGTTTGGCGGTATTCATGATTAGAGAACAAGGGCATTAAAGCTCAATATCAAAATATAGAACAGAAACGCTTCGTTAATAATAGTGGGATTATTAATCCCGTTTTTAATCTCTTTGAGAGGCTGCAATTCCTGGAATTGCTAAACCTTTAGCGTTTTATTCTTTGTTTCTTTCTGTTTCTTATGTAAATTTTAAAAGTTCGACAATCTAGTTACTGCAATTATAGTCTATTAACTACACATTGCATTGCAAAAATAATAAAATTTCAAGAAATAAAGATAAGATGTGGGAAAGATTAACTAAAAATAACGTAAAATGAAGAAAGTTGATGTCAGAATCATCGTCAGCAACAAAACGTTATGGCAGCAGGTGTTCGGATAAGCTATATCCGAACACCGCCTACTATCTCCATAAAGGTTCATTTTCCCATCCTTGCGGAAATCCCATGGCATGCAAATCTACATTAGAGTATTTTGCAAAGAGTTTGAGTAGAGAACTTTTCAAGTCCATGCAAGGTTTAATAGTTTGTTCCAAATATAATAAGGTGCATAGCTGATGGTACAACTTGATAGGCTTCTGACTTGGAGTAATCCAATTGAGAGGAAGTCGGTTCGGTAATTGAGGTTTCAAGGCAAAACGCCTATTCCATATACGTGCATGATGAGCACAGCAATTACGAAGTACGGTAATGCACCTTATCCAACTTTCCAAATAAGTGTATTGAGGAAGTCCAAACTCTCTTGCCACTTGCTTCTTTAATCGATTGTCCTTAAACAGGCAAAACAACTTGGAAAGAGTACCAAATGAAACAACCTCCAAGGTCTTCCACACGGGTGGAAGAGCTGGATAATTATATTTCTCGGAATGTTCCTTGATGAAATCTTCATTTGAGCGAAACACCTCTTTCTTGATATTGTCAAGACAACCTTCATAAAACTCTGCATTCTTGAACAATGACGAATCCATAAACCAAAATGCCCCATGTTCTATTGAGAACACTTGAATCATCTTGGTTCGGAGAGAAATCTCAATATCTTGGATAGCCTTGAATATAAGTTGGCGTAGTTCTTTATCAAAGAGATAAAGGTTGATGGCTTGCTCGAATGTACTGCCGGATTTGTAAAGATGATGTTGTCGGTCTTGCTCCATGTATCGAAGATAACTAGCGATACGGAAATAGCTGATATTGCGAAGCTGTAATTTGGCTGTAGCAACATCCTCTATCATTAGTCCTCTGTTTTGGAGCAAGGCTAATTGTTCATCTATATTTATCGGTTGTTTGTCGTAGTTCATATACCCATATAAAAAGCGAAGTCCCACCGTGGTACGCATCGTTGAGAGGCGTGGTGGGATTTGTTGCTGCAAAAATACGCTTTTTTGTCGGAATCTCCAAATATTTTCTTAGAAAACTGCATTTCATGCATGGAATTTAATACAAAAAGTTCTAATTGCCATAAAATTCTCATCGTAATTCATTGGATATTTAGAAAATTATCGTATCTTTGTCCCCGAATTAAGGCGTTCTTTGTATATTGCAAAATACAGAAACTAGCAGTAGTCCGCTCGTTTCCATATTGTTACCTATATAATATAGGCAAACGCCCAAGTTCTTGATATTCAATCAAAGTCCAATTTAGAGCGAGTTAGTATTTTTAACACATAGATAAACCTCTCTCTTGCAGAATCGCCAGCGAAGCTTTTTTACAGCTTTGCTGGCGATTTCTCTGTATATAATCTTACTCAATCATGTTCTTGAGTATCCATTTCCTGAAGAATGGGTCTTCTATATTCCATAATCGAAATTTTTCGTTACGAAATTTTTCGCTAAGATACAAAAAATGTAGACGTTCAGAAGGTGAACTCCTCTCGGTTTCTCTTAGCAGTACAATCTGTGTACTGCTTTATATATTCAGGAATATCTCTTATATATTTGCGAATCTCTCTTTATACAAAATGACTCAATGTTTGCAGAAAATGGAACTTTTTTCTGCTGTTTC
>ERZ791891.235-NODE-235-length-30519-cov-320.046481_pt1 | contig 30519 bp, 21 predicted proteins | sample MGYA00510155_ERZ791891 | MGnify/ENA primary metagenome ERZ791891 (study PRJEB30046, sample SAMN00792061) | human gut metagenome | study: EMG produced TPA metagenomics assembly of the A metagenome-wide association study of gut microbiota in type 2... | reverse complement strand
GAGTATTAATAACTTATTTAATAATCGTCTCGTTTTAACGGGACACTAGTGATATCTTTTATTGTTTATTTAGAGGAGAAAAAGGAAAAATCATTTTGTTGTTCTAAAGAAAAGTCGTATTTTTGCACAAAAAATATGTTTAGTAGAAAATTTTATCTCTCTTTTATGTTGGCTTTGTCATTTTTGTTGTGTTCCGACACGGCAATGGTTTGGGCAAAGAAAAAAAATCCAAAATTTAAGCTCGTATTTCGGGAGGAATTTAACCTTCCTGATGGTAGTCAGCCTAATCCAAAATTATGGAGTAGGGTGCCACGTGCTAAGAATCTGTGGGCAAAGTGGAATTCTGATACGGCAGATGTTGTCTTGATTAGAAATGGAAGACTGGTTTGCCGGGTCATTCCGAATACGAATCCTGCAGATACAGCTATGATGTTGGCGGGTGCAGTATTTACAAAGAATAAGTTTGCCTTTAAATATGGTAAATTAGAAGTTAGGATGAGAACAAATTTGCAGAAAGGTAACTTTCCTGCTGCATGGATTATGCCGCAAGTTCCCGGTAACCCATATCGATATGGCGAAGTGGATCTGATAGAATATTTTGGCGACGAAGGCATTGCACGACAAACCTTCCATTCGCATCGCACGGCGATTTTGAAAAAAAGTGGCGATAAGACAGTCTTCCTGACGAGAAATATCGAGCGAGACAAATGGCATGTCTATGGTTTGGAATGGACACCTCATGCGCTGATTACTTATATTGATGGAGAGACTACTGGCTGCTATCTTAAGTCGGATGACCCCGTTAAGTTAGAAGAGGGGCAATGGACGTTTGACCGTTCCTTCTTTATTATTCTTAATCAAAGTGTAGGATATGGCAACTGGCATGCTCCAGACCCGCATGCAACTTATGAAACCGAGTTTGACTGGGTGAGAATATATCAAAGAGAAAAGGACATCACTTATTATTAAAAGTGGTGTCCTTTTCTGATTACAGACGTCAATATGATTCCATTAAACTTTCTTTTTGAAATCTTTTATGCTAAACAATGCACCAGCTTTTTTCAAAAACTCAGGAGTAAAGTAAGTCATCAGTCCTCCGAGTGATGTGAACGTTAACTCTCCAAAGTAAATCTTTCCGTTCTCGTCTTCCGGATTCAAATTGTATAAGTCAACTCTCAATTCAGGGAATCCCTGGGATAGCTTTTCTGCTACCTCTATCATTTTCTCCAAGTTTTTAGGCTTTGGCATAATTTTACCTTTAGGATAGCCAAAACTGAATATAGAATATTGTGGGCACGCATTCCACTCTCTGTCATAGAGCATTAAGTGAACTTTGGCTCCATTGCCTGAACGGTCGGAACATATCATGATATAGTGAACTTTGCCATTAAAACACCACAGTTTATAATCTATCAATGTAGATTCGCCCTTCGGTGTAGGGAGCAGTTCTTCTGCTATGACCATCGGATGGATTTCCTTGTAATGAGGTTCTACATGAAGCAGTCCTATGTTCTTGCGGTGTAACCATTCATCTATGGTCTTCACAATAGCAGCCTTCTGGGCAATGGGTAGGGTACTTTTACCTCTTACGGCTTTATTGGTACCTTTTCCGTCGCCATTATTTGCCTTGAGAATAAAATTCTCTGGCAGTTGGTCAAAGTCGAAGTCGTTCACATCGTCCCAAGCTCCGTATAGTTTGACTAGACAGTCGCCGAGCCCCTTTTGCTTTACATAATCTCTTACCTTGTATTTGTCAGCAAGGGTAGTCCACTGGGTCGTGTCTGAATATAACTTTGCCCACAAAATCTTTTCGTTAAGATCCTGAGGATCCTTTAAATTCAGTTTTTTCTTGAAGGTGAGAAAATATCTAATCTTCAGAAGCAATTCAGGGTTGTGCTTGCCTAAAAAATGACATAAACCAATAGCAGGAGCAAAGAGAATTCTTCCTCCTTTACTTGATGTTGGATGTATCATATCTACTATTTTTAATGTTGCTGTATCAGTTTATTATAAAAAGTTCCTGCTATTCTACTTAGATAGAATAGAGGGGCGTTATGAATAAGATGCCTCAAGTACATGCCTGTATATTTGAAACTTTGAGATAGGAATTCATATATCTTGGTCACAATGCTGATCTTACGTCTTCCTGCAGAATTATTTCTCTTTCTGATGTAGTATATGCAAGTAGGTGCGGCTACTTTTACATGTTTGATCTTCCAGGATATTCCATACATGAATATGGAGTCTTCACCTCGTTTGATATTTGTGTCGAAACGTTGTCCGTTTATACATTCTTTGGGAAGTAGCTTGCAACATGCTGACGAGAAAAAACTGCGATTGGAATAGCGACTTGATTCCTTTGCCGGTTGATAGTTTTTGTATGCACGACTTAGAAAATGCTGTTCACTTTCTTCTCCTGTTTCCTTATTCACTGCTTTCACATTGGCTTCAACAATTCCGTTGTCACATGCTTTAGAAAGCAACTCCTCCAGATAGTTGTCTGATACCCAGTCATCATCATCAATGAAACAGATATAGCAGCCTTGTGCTTTTTCCATTCCAAGATTTCGAGCTCTAGATACTCCATTTGGAGTAGAGTAAAGCAGTGTGCTGGCAAAGGAGTATTCTGGCAGTTTCTTGCGAATCAAACTTTCATAAGGTTCTCTTTCACCATTGAGCACGAGGATTACCTCAAACTCATCCTTTGATAAAGTTTGATTCTCAAGACTTCCTAAACACTCCCAAAGATAGTCCTTGGGAGCGTATGTTGGTATGATAACACTTATTTTAGTTGCCATAACTGTTACTTATTTTGCATATTCAACTTCAATACCTCCTATCTCTGCAGCGATCTGTGAATAAGAAGAACCTACGCTTCCTATAATCTTATTGGTCTTGCTAAGACAGAATAAGTCTAACACTGCAAATTTCATTCCTTCCAAGGAATTGCGGTCTGTATCATCCATCTGGGTAATGATGCGGTTCGGATACTTTGATTTCAGACTTTCCTTTACTTCATCATCATCGCTGGCTACATAGAACTTGGTATTGGTATTTTTCTTAATTTCTGCATCCATCATATAAGTAAAGTTCTCTAATGGAGAAGATTGGATGGATACAATATTGTCGGTTCTGCGGATATGCACACCGATAGTTCTCTCAGAAAAGCCTGCTACTACTTCGTCTATTCTGCGCTGGATATCATCTTGCGGAATGAACATCCCTTGGATGGTATATTTTGTACACATAGGATAACACGAGATGAGGAGGAGCGAGCGTGAATAGCTTTTCTTTAATTTGCTATATACCTCATCGCCATTGCGATAGATGCTGAAGTTGAACACGGCTTGCTCGAACATCGTTTTCAGCAGGGGCCATCTTACCAGGTAGTCCTTGTTACCGTTGATGTTGTATAGCCATTGTTTGTTCTCAACCAGTTTCACATCATCTTGTGGAATTGGTTTGAAAAGTTCGCAATAATCTGCTTTTAAGCCTAGGCTGTTGTTCCAGTAAATGACAGAAGGACAATGATATTTCTTTGCCACCGCCACTCCTGTGGCTATAGCACGTAATCGGTTACAAAGTCCTCCTGTTGGTATGATTTTAACTTCCATGTTTCGTTATCGATGTAGTTATTCTTTTATTTCTTAATTGTATTTCTGATGGCATCCAGAAAACCATGACCATACTTGGTGTCTGGTTCCACATAGTTGCCTTCACCCCATTCGTTCCATGAGCGGAGGAAGAGAATCTTTCTCTGTTCTGGTTTGTTCTTGATGAGCTGCAGTGCATCTTCTATATGATGCTCGAAGTTCTCTGGGGTAGCATTTACGTAGATACCTTCGTGCTTGCCGGCTCTAGGGGTGCGGTCCCACTGTGGGAAAAGAGTAGGGAACACGTTGTCCCAATTGTCTTCCGGTGAAAAGAAATGCTTCATCACCTTAGGATAATCATACTTCAGTGCCGGCATGAAAGGTAAAGCCTTCTGCATCGCTTTTCTTGCAATACGCCAATACTTTCCCTGATACATCATCTCAGCTCTACCTTTTCCCATCGGGTTGATGCCATCGAAACCTAATTCCAGGAATGAGTTGTAGATGTCGGCACTGCTTTCAAGGTTTGGCATCACACGGCTGATGGTACCGTTCTCGTTTCTCTTAACTGTTGTTGTGGATGCACACATGGCTACGAAAAAGATGCCTTTCAGTCCATTCTCCTTTGCCATCTTTCTCCAGAGTTCCATGAAGTGGCGCACATCCTTGAAGTGATATGGGTCGAAAATCAGGAACAGTGGCTTGCCATCTACCGTGATGTAACGATGATCCTTGAATGCTTTGAGCACATAGTTGAAATGGGCAATGTAGTCTTCATCGCCGGGATACAATTGTTCGCAGATCATCTGGTTGCCACCTTTGTTCTTCCATGTGTTCGTTTTCCAGTCATGGTTTGCCCATGCCAGGCAGAATGGAAAATCAGGCTTGCCGGAATTGAGTACTTCATCGAAAGGGCGCTGCAATAAACGTTTGCCGTTACCCATCCAGTAATGCCAGTAGCAGAATCCTTCTACACCAGCTTCACGTGCCAGCTGAGCCTGCTGTTCGCGTGTTTCTGGCAAGCGAAGATCATAGAAGCCTAAATCGGCTGGTATTCTCGGCTGATAGTGCCCATGAAATACAGGACGGGCTTTGGCTACGTTGGTCCATTCTGTAAATCCTGGTCCCCAGACATTGTCATTTTCTGGGATTGGGTGAAACTGCGGCAAATAATATGCTATAACTCTTGCTTCCATTATGTTGTTTTCTATTATATATAACTATTTTTGTTATTAATTATATTCTTGTTTAATTGTCTTTCTGCATGTCAGCGAATAACAAGTGATATTTTATCCTATCTTCCAAAGGAAAGGGAATTCAATGTAACCTAAACCATAATTCAATATGATAATTGATATTAAGGATACTATTGTAATGCCAATCCATTTTTGTTTGATGGTGTAGCAAATGTTGGTGTAAAGTATTACGTTGACGATACTAAACAGATAACATACACGTTGTGCCATTACAGGCAAAATTGCAAATGTTGCAAAGCAGAATAATCCCAGAGTGAAAATTTTCATCATGACTACAAAATATTTGTTAAACTTTATGATAGTATCATGAAAGTATAACAGATAATAATATAGCATGACAGAAAACATCTGCATAGGACTGAATACATTTACGGAAACTTTTAATAAGCCTTTTTCTACTCCTTTTTGATATAGTGCAAGTTTATTTCCAATGTATGGAAGATTGGTGTCAACTATAAAGTTTGCTCCTGTGAAATAAAAGAGATAACTGATTGGAATGAGACTTCCCCAAATGATTTTCTCTTTCTTACTCATTGGCTTGTTGCTCAGAAAAATCAGCGGTAAGAGTAGAAGTCCGGATATATGAAAGAAAGAACCTATAAGCAGTATGATTAGTGCTGACTTTCTTTTACCTTCTGCAATTGGCTTTATGGCCAAAAGAAGGCATCCTGACAATATTCCCGTACGAATTTGCGTTATTTCATGCAGTTCATAATAGTAAGCCATATAGACAACTATCGGTAGAAACCACATTGTTGAATATTTCCTAAATCCTACAAATTTGAGAGTTAATCCCCAAAAAGCATAAAATAAGAACAAAATATGTACATCATCTGTAATGAGATTCAGAATCATAGACAATAGAATATATGAATATTCAACATGTTCTTGTGCTCCTGAATTAAAATAGTTCTGATAAGTTTCCTCATAATTCAGAGAATCGGGATCAATACCTACTTCGCGTAAACCTGCCAATAAGATAAGAGACATACTTATCAGCAGATATAATGGAAGTTTATATCTGCCAAGATAATCTTCCATATATGATAATATGATTGCGATAAAGAATATTGCTATGATTATGTAACCCATATTGCTTTATTTTTTTAGTTTTCTATTTACTAAATCTTTGATGAGACTCCGTTCATTTTTCGAAATTCCAACTGCATATAGTAGGATTGATATGCTTATTGCTGAAACGATATACGACAAGAATAGCTGAAGAATCCTGTTTGTATGCAATCCTTCTACGCAATATACTATCAGCGTGGTTATCGAAATAATCAGAATGCCCGGTAACACCAGTCTCGCCAGATATTTACTGACGGTTAAATCTGAAATACTTGTTTGCAGCATCAGTAATCGGATGATATGTGCCAGAACGCAAAGTCCAATCATTGTGACGAATACATAGTAGGATGGCATGCCTAACTTGAATAAAACCCAACTGACAGGCAGGCATAGTATCGTCATGCTTTCAACATACATGCTGTATTTGCGAATGTTGCCTGTTGCCTGTATGATGGTGGTAATCGGATTATGTAATGCCAGACATATTGTATATATCGCATAGAGTTGGGCAAACAAGACCATGGTAGGTGTACATTCTCCTAACCAAAGTGTGAGCAACGTCTCTGCTTCGAAGATAAATGGGATGAGAACCATCGACAGCAAATAGAGTATTGCCTTGCTGCTAGCAAAAAAAAGCTGCTCTAGATATCCTTTCTCGTTCGACGAATATGCTTTGATCATCGCAGGTCGGAAGGCAATGACTACGCTGTTGGTAAGCGTGTTGATGGCATTGTATATCTGATTGGCGATTCCAAAGGCTGCATTGATGATTGGTCCGAAGAATACATTCAGAATAATGGTACTTCCCTGAGTCATGCCTACACCTGCCAAAGCTCCATAGAATGACCAACCTGAGAAAGAGAAAAGCTCCTTGTAGAGGATCTTCTTCTTTACAATGGTATATTTACATTCCGGATACTTTCTTCTAGCAATGAAAACATAAAGCAACATAACCATGAATGCTTCGAGCATTAATGCTGCTCCATAATACACCAGATTATCTCCACCTGTCATACCGATGCAATAGGCAATAAGGAGTTTTACGATACAGTCAATGGTAGATATCAGGGCGTAATATCCCATATTCTCATTGGCAAAGACCGCTCCGATGAATGGTATCTGCAGGAGGGTGAATATGAAAGAGAACAGGGAAAACTGAAGAATCCATTGGGCTGCTTCCAAACGTTCATGCGGGATGGTGAGTTGGGTGGATACCAACCAAGGACCAGCAATCTCAAAGAGAATAAAGAGTACAAGAGCTATCATCACGACTATGTTGAGGCTCACGGAGAAAATCTCCTTTAATCTGTCTGATTCTCCTTTACCCATTGCGAATGAATAAAAGCGTTGGGTGGATAGGGCAAGTACACTGCTAATGCATGTGCTTGCTGTCACCACGCCTGCCACGGCATTGAAGATACCATAGTCTTCTGTGCCAAGTCCTGCCAATACCCAACGTACCGTATAGAGATTGACGAAGGTGATAATAAGCATTCTTGCGAATAGCACCAATGTATTGGATGCTATTCGCTTAGAACGGTTTTGTATGTCTTTGCAATTTGCATACATCTTTAATCGATTTCTCCAAATATAACTTTTCTAATAGAAAAAAATGTAATAATCATGAAGGTCAAAAAAGTCATTCCAATTACAAACAACATTCTTTTTGGACCTGCGGGTTTTAAAGGTACGGAGGCACTTTGTAGCGTAGTAAAAGCTGGTGTTTGAAGTGTTAATTTTGCACGAGCTTGCTGAACTTGAGCCTGTAACGCTGTATAATTATTATAAAGAAGCTGCATTTCATTTTCTAAGTCATTTTCTTTCAATTTATAGGATTCCAATATGATGTCATTGTTGGCATCAGCATAACTGCCATATGCTTGTCTAACCTTTTCGTATTTGATTTTGGCATCAGAGCAGAGTTTCTGATAATACTCTAAATCTTTGCGTGCTTTACTTGTGCGGTAATCTGTGATAAATTGTTGTAATCTGGCTTGTACTGTATCAGTTAAAGTTGCGCAAATTAGTGGATCTTGTGCTTCTACAGAAATAGAAATCACATAGTTCTTCTTATCTACAGTACATGATACTTTATTGGCAATGCTCCTGGCTATTTGATCCTGTCTTTTGGTTAGTCTGAAAGGATTTACTATACTGCTAGTGCGACTTGTCGTATCTCTTTTGGCAAACAATAATTTTATTCTATTGGTCACTTTTGTCCACCATGGATATTCTTGTTTTGTAGCAAGGTAATCATAGTAGGATGTATTGATGCTTCCGTCTAATGATTTAACTTTCACATCAAATAGACTCGTAAGGAAATCATTAGATTCAATCAAGTCTGGATACAATTCAGGAAAAATGGCATCTTCATTAGAAGATGAACTACCAATGTCGAAACCAAAAGATGAGGCGAGTTCCCCCAAGGAACCAGAGCTAAAACTAGATAACTCAGGAGCAAGTTTGGCTGTGCTTTTGTAATGTCTAGGCACGCACATGATAATTAGGATAGATAAAATGAATGAGACAGGTAAGCCTATAAAATAAGCTTTCCTGTTTTTTATCATTGCTTTTATAATGGCTGTTACATCAATTTGTTTAACTGAATTATTATTATTATCCATTTTCTTCGTTATTCTTTTGTTTACTTACTCATATTGGCAATCGTAGCAATCATAGCGGCGATGCTGCTCATGCTGGTTCCCATACTCATCATTTCTGCGGTACTCATCTTGCGCTTCAGCTTGGCTGGGATGACAATCTCACTGCCTGGCTGCACTTTGGCACCATGAGAGAGTTTGGCTACCTTGCCATTCATATAGATGATGTATGCCTTGCTCTTTAATGCATCTGTGGCAAAACCACCGGCCTGATCGATGTAGTAGCTTGGCTTCTTGCCCTTTTCGTAGGCTACCGTATTGGCAAACATTACAGCACCGTTGATCTTTACCGTACCATTGTACTGAGGAATGACCAAACGGTCGCCCTCGCGCAAGATGATGTCGGCATCACTGCCTGGGTTCGCCAGTGCCTCAGGAAGATCGATACCTACCGGATACTCGCTAGGTACATTGAACTTCTCTATGTTGGTGCGCTCTACATCCTTAGAGGTCTGCGAGATGGCATTGGCATTGTTGCTGCTGGCGGCAAGCTGCAGAAGGTTCTTCTGCATCTCTTCGCGCTGCATCTTCAATACTGCCTCCATGCGCTGCTTCTCTTGCTCGTTTGCTCTGCGGATGATGCGGGCTCCCTTGAGGTATGCCTGGTCGGTAGCTCCGCCTGCCTTCTTGAAGAGTTCGCTCAAGCGGGCGTTGCGACGGTCTAATGTATAGAGACCGGCAAACATTACTTCACCGGTAATTGATACGTTCTGCTGCTCTACATACGCCGGACTCTGACGAATCATTACTTCATCAAATGGCATCAGCTTGAAGCCAGGGGTGCCGTCGATAACGAAGCCGTCTTTGAGAGATAGGGTGTAGGTCTTGGCGATAACGCTGTCTGGACGTAAAGCCTTGGAATCCATTACTCTACGGCTTACCATTACATTAACGGTTGAAGCTTTGTCGGTTAAGCCGCCTGCCTGAAGAACGAAGTCTTCGAGGGTCTCATTGTCGGCATATTGGTAAACTCCAGGATACTGCACTTCGCCACGGATGGTGAGGGTGCGCTCAACAATCTTTTCCTGTCGGGTAGGAATGAAGAGGACATCGTTCTCCTTCAATGGGATATCTGGAGTCTTGCCGTTCATGATGCCGGCGATGTCTACACTTATTACTTCGAGCGAGCGGTCAGACTTCATGCGGTGCATTACGGCACGGTTGGTGAATGCCTCCTCTGTCAATCCTTCGGCATGCTCTACCAGGGTGCGTACGCTGTTGATTTCTTCGCCGAGATTGTACATGCCCGGACGGAATACGGCTCCTTTCACCTCTACGGTGTTGGCGTAGCGTGGCAGGATGCTGTCTACGCTGATTGAGTCGCCGTCATCGATGCGGAAACTTGAGAAGTCGAACTCCCCAACATTATATACGGCATGTTCTCTGCCTGTCTTGCGGTTCAGTCTTACTGATTTCTTATAAGCATCGCCTGTAAAACCGCCGGAATATTTCAGAAGGGAATTGACGCTCTCGTTCTTCTTCATTTCGTAGATCATCGGGCGCTTTACCTTTCCGGAAATGGTTACGAGACAGTCGTATGGACCTACTACGATAACATCGTTGTCGGCAAGACGGACATTACCCGTCAGCTTGCCGTTCAGAATGTAGTCGTAGATGTCAACAACTGTTACCAGCTTATTATGTCTGTAAACCTTGATGTTTCGCAATGTACCCAGATCGTTGGTTCCGCCTGCCATGTAGAGGGCATGGAATACGGTGGCGAAGGCTGAGAGGGTATAGGTGCCCGGAATCTTAACCTCGCCCATTACATTTACCATGATGGTCTTGGTCTGTCCTACAGTGAGTTTGATGCGACTTGAACGGTATCTGCTGCCCACGGTATTGCGTAGGCGGGCATTAGCCTGAGCTACAGTCAAGCCTGAAACGCTGACTGGTCCATACCCCTCGATGGTTACCTCACCATCTGGCGAAACGGTACTCTCTATGGTTTTCTGTGAGGCACCATAGATATCGATGATAACCGCATCGCCAGGTCCCAGACGATAGTTCTGTGGGGTGGCGATGTTCATATTTGGCTCGAAACTGAGATCCTTGTTATTGAAAATGTCGCGGCCGAATACCTTGTTGCGTTTGATACCGAGTTCTGCCTGCATCTGTTTAATCATGGTAGCTGTATCTGGAACCAGTGCATTCATCTCCTTGCTGAAGTTAGCATAGTCAGGATTATTCTCATCATAAGATGAATAGTAGCTGTCGTTCTGCTTGCTCTGGATGCGATAGTTACTATAGGTTGAAGACAGTTTCTCATTATCCTTGTTCTGGTAATCTTCTCTTTGTTTACCATTGTTGGTTCGCATTCTCTTGTTCGCAACATTTCCTGCTGCTGATGTGCTGTAGAGTTCGTTCTGTTGCGACATCTTCTGATACTTGTTGCGTACACGACGAATCTGGGAGATGTCTACGCCTTGCTGCATCAGTTTGGTAACAATCTGTGAGTTGGATGTGCCACGCTCATGTTCTTTCACCACAAAACTCATCACTTGATCGTCTGTCATGTGAGAACTCTGTGCGAAAAGTGGTCCTGAAGACAGAACCAGCGCCAGTACAAGTATGATATGTTTCTTCATTATTGTTCTATTATCTTAGTTATATTTATGTAATAACTCGAAAAAAGTGATTTTGTTGCTATAGAAGGCTGAAAAGATGTTAATAAAACCAAGAAACCCAGGGTTCAACCCTGGGTTACTGATGTTCTGAGCGAGATACGGGAGTCGAACCCGCCTCACAGGCTTGGGAAGCCCGTGCACTACCGATGTGCTAATCTCGCGAAGGAAAATACTAACTCCTTTCACAAGAAAGAGCCACGAGCGGGACTCGAACCCGCGACCCACGCATTACGAATGCGTTGCTCTACCAACTGAGCCATCATGGCTTTTTGCCCGAAAGCAGATGCAAAGGTAATGAATATTTTTTGAAATAAGAAATTATTGCCTAAACTTTTCTTGTGGTTAACTCTTATTAACTAAAGTCCGTCTGAAACTTTAGTGGGTTCATAACAAAAAAGGGACTATCGGCAATGGATAGTCCCTCTTCTGATTATAGTTTCTTGAATGTCAATTCTTCTTTTTTCGAATTCTTGCCTACCGAGATGGTGTCGCCTGGCTTCATTGTGCCATCGAGCAGCATCTCGCAAACGGAATCTTCAATGTAGGTCTGGATGGCGCGGCGGAGTGGGCGGGCACCAAACTGCACATCGTATCCCTTCTTAGCTACCATCTCCTTTGCCTTTTCGGTAATCTGGAAATGGTACCCCAGGTCTTCTATTCTCTTGACCAGTCCTTCCAAGTCGAGGTCGATGATGCGCTTGATGGCATTGAGATCCAACTGGTCGAAGGTAATGATGTCATCAAGGCGGTTCAGAAACTCTGGAGCAAACTGCTTACTCAGACTCTTCTGAACGATGCTGCGGGCATACTCCTTGTCTTTCTCGTCCATCGCCAATCCGCCTTTTATGCCTGCAGAAGTAAAGCCGACGCCTCTGCCAAAATCTTTCAGCTGGCGGGTTCCTGCATTAGAGGTCATGATGATGATGGTGTTGCGGAAGTCGATGAGTCTGCCGTTACCATCGGTAAGTCTGCCTTCGTCGAGTACCTGTAAGAGCAGGTTGAATACCTTGCTGTTGGCTTTCTCTATTTCGTCGAGCAATACGATGCTGTATGGTTTGCGGCGTACCTTTTCGGTCAGCTGTCCACCTTCGTTATAGCCTACGTATCCAGGAGGCGCTCCTACCAGACGGGAGGTATTGTGGCTCTCAGAGAATTCGCTCATGTCTATTCTGATGAGTGCATCTTTCGAACCAAACAGCTCTTCGGCGAGTTTCTGGGCAAGGTAGGTTTTGCCTACACCTGTAGGACCCAGGAACATGAATACGCCAATCGGATGGTTAGGGTCGCGCAAGCCTACGCGGTTTCTCAGAATGGTCTTTACCATCTTGTTGATGGCGTTATCCTGAGCAATCACCTTATGCTTCAGGTTGTGTTCGAGGTCTTTCAGGCGTTTGCTTTCGCCCTCAGCCATGCGTTGAGCCGGTACGCCGGTCATCATGCTGATAACGTTGGCAATGTCTTCGGCTGTCACTTCAACGTATTCGCCAATCTCTCCCTGCTGCCATTGCGCCTTCATGTCCTCAATCTCTTTCTCGATTTTGGTCTGGGCATCTCTGCATGAGGCTGCCATCTCGAAGTTCTGGTTTGCTACAGCCTGCTGTTTCTTGCTGATTATCTTTTTCAGTTCTTTTTCCAGTTTGATATATGGAGCAGGAACACTTGCATTATTAATATGTACGCGCGAGCCGGCTTCATCTATCACGTCGATAGCCTTGTCAGGGAAGTGGCGGTCGGTGATATAGCGCTCTGTCAGTTTGACACATGTCTCGAGAGCCTCGTCTGTATATCTCACACAGTGGTGCTTCTCGTAATGTCCCTTGATGTTGCGCAGTATCTGCAGGGTCTCTTCGCGTGTTGTCGGTTCAACGATAACTTTCTGGAAACGGCGCTCCAGGGCTCCGTCTTTCTCGATACTCTTGCGATACTCGTCGAGCGTGGTGGCACCGATACACTGGATGACACCTCTTGCCAAGGCTGGCTTCAGAATGTTGGCAGCATCCATGCTTCCTTCACCGGAACCGGCGCCTATCATGGTATGAATCTCATCTATGAAGATGATGATCTCCGGATGGTTCTCCAGTTCCTTGATCACATTCTTGATGCGCTCTTCAAACTGTCCGCGGAATTTGGTTCCTGCAACGATGGCAGTCAGGTCGAGACTTACCAGACGTTTGTTGAAGAACATAGGCGATGTTTCCTGGTTGTTGATGAGCTGTGCCAGTCCTTCTACGATGGCACTCTTTCCTACGCCCGGTTCACCTATTAATACTGGGTTGTTCTTCTTTCTGCGTCCCAGAATCTCGAGCACGCGCTGAATCTCCTTCTCTCTGCCCACGACAGGGTCCAGCTTTCCTTCGGCTGCAGCCTTGGTCATGTCGAAACTATATTTGTCGAGGGTAGGGGTGCTGCTCTTTTTGCGCGGAGTTCCATTTGAACGGGTAGATAGTCTCATCGGGTTCTGGTCCTTTTCCATATCGAATGGCTCTTCGTCAGGTTCCATCATGTCGTTCTGCTCGTTGTAGTCATCTTCTGCTTCAATTCCGCCTGCCATCTCCAGATTCTCTGCTTCCTCCTGCTTGTCCGCAGCAGGTGTTTCTGAATCTGGTGTTTGAGGCTCCATTTTCAAATCCTTCGGCTCTTCTGTCTTCTGTTCGTCATCCTTGTCAGAAGGATAGAGCATTTCGATGGCGCGGTCGTAGTTTAAACCCAGTTGACTAAGCCAGTTGGCTACAGGGTTCTTGTCATTTCTCAAGATGGCAAGCAGCAGATGTCTTGGCTCTACAATCTTGGAGTGCTCATAGTTGTTAGCCTCGCGGATAGAGTCTCTGATGATACTGTCTGTTATAGGGTTGAATGGGATATGGTTGTTTTCCTTCACGTTATCGGCAGGAGCTTCTTCCATACGCCTTTCTAATTTGCTGGTAAGGACTTCGCCGAAAGCCATCGGGCTGATGTCTGCGCTCTTCAGAAGCTTATTGACATCGCTGTCGTTCTGGCTAATCAGACTCAGCATCAGATGCTCCACGCTAATCTCGCTGCCCGATGTGCGTGCAGCTTCTTTGCTGCTTCTGTTCAGTATGTCCTGTATATGTGAAAACGGATTTATCATATTTGCTTATATTTTTTAAAAATCTCAGTGCAAAAGTACACATTATTTTCAATAATAGCAAATGATATGCCAACTTTTTTGCATTGTTAAAATACAAATAATGCTAAAATAATGCGATTTTTCGCCTCTAAAGCGTTTTGGTATCATTTTTTTTTGTATCTTTGTCGGGAATTTCAAAAGGGTAAAACGGCTTAGAACGCAAGGAAATGCCCTTAAACGCGATTTTCGGATAGAAAACAGGCGTTTTGAAAGTAATGAATAAACAATAATACATTAATATAAGAAATGGACGAAAATCAGACAATGGATCATGATAGAATCATGAAGATCAACATTGAGGAGGAGATGAAGTCGAGCTACATCGATTATTCGATGTCAGTTATCGTGGCTCGTGCCCTCCCTGATGTGCGCGATGGTTTCAAGCCTGTGCACCGCCGTATTCTTTACGGTATGCTCGGCATTGGAAACACCAGTGACAAACCTTATAAGAAATGTGCGCGTGTTGTAGGTGAGGTGCTCGGTAAGTATCATCCTCACGGCGACTCTTCTGTTTATGGCGCTCTGGTGCGTATGGGACAGGAGTGGAACATGCGTTATACCTTGATTGACGGACAGGGTAACTTCGGCTCTGTTGACGGCGACTCTCCTGCTGCCATGCGTTATACTGAGTGCCGCCTCTCCAAGATGGGTGAGCATATCATGGATGACCTTGACAAGGAAACGGTTGATATGACCAACAACTTCGATGATACCCTGCAGGAGCCTACCGTGATGCCTACCAAGATTCCTAATCTTCTGGTGAATGGTGGTAACGGTATTGCCGTAGGTATGGCTACCAATATACCTACCCACAACCTGGGTGAGGTGATTGATGGTTGCTGTGCATACATCGATAATCCTGACATTGACACAGATGGATTGATGCAGTATATCCCTGCTCCTGACTTCCCAACCGGTGCTACCATCTATGGTATCCAGGGAGTGAAGGATGCATACGAAACTGGTCGAGGCAGAATCGTGGTTCGTGCCACTGCCGAGATTGAAAGTAGTGAAAACCATGACAGAATTGTTATCACTGAGATTCCTTACGGTGTAAACAAGGAGCAGCTCGTGATGGCTATTGCTGACCTTGCCAAGGAAGGCAGAGTAGATGGCATCGCTAACGTAAACGATGAGTCTGGCCGTCAGGGTATGCGTATCGTTGTTGATGTAAAGCGTGATGCTAATGCCAATGTTCTTCTGAATAAACTCTTTAAGCTGACTGCTCTTCAGAGTTCATTCTCAGTGAATTGCATCGCACTTGTTAATGGCCGTCCACGTCTCTTGAACTTGAAGGAGTGTGTGAAGTATTTCGTAGAGCATCGTCATGATGTTACGATTCGCCGCACCCAGTTCGAACTGAAGAAGGCACAGGAACGTGCTCATATTCTTGAGGGCTTGATTATTGCTTGCGACAACATCGACGAGGTGGTACATATTATCAGAGCCAGCAAGACTCCATCTGATGCCCAGCGCAACTTGGAGAAGCGTTTCGAACTCGATGAACTTCAGAGTAAGGCCATCGTGGATATGCGCCTCAGCCAGTTGACAGGCTTGCGTCTGGAGCAGTTGCATAATGAATTCAACGAGTTGATGAAGACCATCGACTACTTGAACCAGATTCTGAACGATCCTGAGCTCTGCAAGAAGGTAATGAAGGACGAACTCAACGAGGTGAAGGAGAAGTATGGTGACGCACGTCGCACCATGATCAAACCAGATGACCATGAGTTCAACCCAGAAGACTTCTATCCAAACGACCCAGTGGTTATCACCGTGAGTCATCTCGGATATATCAAGCGCACCCCATTGTCAGAGTTCCGTGAGCAGGCTCGTGGTGGAGTAGGTTCTAAGGGAGCCCGTACACGTGATAAGGACTTCACCGAGTATATCTATCCTGCTACCATGCACCAGACCATGCTGTTCTTCACCAAGAAGGGCCGCTGCTACTGGTTGAAGTGTTACGAGATTCCTGAGGGCGACCGCAATTCAAAGGGCCGTGCCATCCAGAACCTCCTCAACATCGAGAGCGATGACCAGGTGAATGCATTCCTCCGCTTGAAGGGATTGAATGATGCAGAGTTCATCAACAACCATTATGTAGTCTTCGCTACCAAGAACGGAACCGTGAAGAAGACCTGTCTGGAGGCATATTCCCGTCCACGTGCCAATGGTGTGATTGCTATCAACATCGTAGAAGGCGATGAGGTGGTAGATGTTCGTCTGACAAATGGTCATAACGAGCTGATTATTGCCAACCGCAATGGTCGTGCTGTCCGTTTCGACGAGAACGAGATCCGTACAATGGGCCGTACATCTACCGGTGTTCGTGGTATGCGCCTCGATGATGGTGATGATGCCGTAGTAGGTATGATTGTTGTCAACGATCCTGAGAAGGAAACCGTGATGGTAGTGAGCGAGCAGGGTTATGGTAAGCGTTCTGATGTACTCGATTACCGCGTTACCAAGCGTGGCGGTAAGGGTGTGAAGACACTGAGTATTACCGATAAGACCGGTCGACTGGTAGCTATCAAGAACGTAACCGATGATAACGACCTCATGATTATCAACCAGAGTGGTATCGTGATTCGTCTTGCAGTAGCTGATTGCCGTGTCATGGGCCGTGCTACCCAGGGTGTGCGCCTCATCAACCTTGCTAAGAAGAATGATGTCATTGCCAGCGTATGCAAGGTGATGAGTTCAGAGCTCGAGGCTTCTGTAGAAGAGGAGAGCCGTTCTGCTTGGGCAAAGAAGAGCGAGGAGATAGAGAATGATACCGTTGGTGCCAAGACAGCTGAAGAGGCTGCCGAGGCTGAGGCTCATCTCGCAGACGAAGCATCAGAAACAGAGAATGCGGACTCAAACAACGTAGATTTCGAATAAAAGAAAAGACGCGTAAAAATAAATAATAACAACTTTTAAAATCATTAAGAAAAATGAAAAAGTTTTTAGTAGCTGCAATGATGGTACTAGGTGCCACATCAGCATTCGCAGGCGACAGTGACGCTCTCAAGGCAGTCATGAAGGCTAAGACTTATGCCGAGGCTGAGGCTTTGGTTAAGCAGAATTTAGGTCAGATGGCAAACGATGCAGAGAAGGCCAAGGCTTACAACAAGCTCGTTGATCTCGCTATGAAGCAGTTCAACGACCAGCAGAGCATCCAGCAGACCAATCAGATCATGAAGAAGAACGACCCGGTAGACGAGGCTGCTATGTCTGAGGGCGCTTACAATGCATTGATCAATGCCATTGAGTGCTACAAGTACGACCAGCTTCCTAACGCTAAGGGTAAGGTTGCTCCTAAGTTTAACAACAACGCTAGCCGTGTATGGGGTGCTCGTGTTCAGCTCGTTAATGCGGGTCAGACAGCAGCCCAGAACAATAAGGCTGATGAGGTATTGAAGTATTGGGGTACATTCCTCGATACAGACAATGCTCCTCTCTTCGCTTCTGTAGACCAGAAGCAGAAGGATGGCGAGAAGGAGTATATCGGTCAGGTTGCTCTCTTTGCAGCCCGTTATGCATATCAGGCTAAGGATGCTGCCCGTTGCGAGAAGTATTGCGACATCGCTATGAAGAGCGAGAAGGAGGCTAAGGATGCCCTCAACCTCAAGCTCTATGTGATGAAGGACGGTTTGAAGACTCACGAGGACTCTCTCGCCTATGTTAACAAGCTCAAGGATATCTTTGCAAAGGACGAGACCAATGAGGTTGTTCTCGATGGTTTGAACTCTATGTACTCTTCATTGAAGATGGAGAAGGAGCAGACTGAACTTTTGGACGCAGCTATTGCAAAGAACCCTAACAACTTCGTAGCTCTTGCTAACAAGGGTATGATGTATATCCAAAAGAACGATGCTGACAACGCCATCAAGTGTTTGAAGCAGGCTCTTGCTGCAAAGGAGGATAACGTAGTTGTTCTTACTTATCTGGGTGCATGCTACAACAGCAAGGCTGGTAACTTGCAGGATCCTAACGGTCGCAAGGTTGTTTATCAGGAGGCTATCAAGGTTCTCGACAAGGCTAAGCAGCTCGATCCAGAGAAGGCTCAGGCTAACTGGGGTTACACCCGTTACCAGGCTTACTATGGCTACTATGGTCCTAACGCTGCAGAAACCAAGCAGGCTGAGGCTGAGAGCAAGTAAAGATTGAACTTCAAATAAGTATTTGTTTCTCATATGGGGATGTCACCTAGTGTGACATCCCTTTTTTAGTTTCTTTGACATAGTGAATTGTTCTCAGTTTTACCAAAGTATTGATCGGAATATGACTATAGTTTTTTTGACAAATACCCTGCTGAGATTCCCGTATTTTCATCCTGCTTTTATTTTGTTGTGAATATTGAAAATATAGCAGAAAATCACAATACATTGATAAACAGGAAGTTATGTGATTATTGGTAAACGGCTTTTGCAGTGATTCTTTAGTTGTATGGCTAAATGACCTATAGTTGTACGACCATAACTCTACGGTTGTACGACTATAGGTGCTATAGTTGTACAACCATAGCTCTACAGTTGTACGACTATAGGGGTTATAGTCGTACAACTATAGATTTTTCTCTTATAGAAAAACAGGTAATATGGCAAATGAAGTGTTTAATAGCTCTATTTCTATCTCTAGATTGTATAGTAATCAATATCAAAAATCCGGTTATAAGTTTTTACAAAACAGATAGATAAAACCATCTGCGAGTAATGTTGGTTTGCTGTAGGCGCCCATCAGCTGGTCTACGCATGCACAACAGGTGTTGTGCGAGCGCATATCAGCTGTTATGCAAGCGCACAACACCTGTTGTGCGGTCTACGGAGCCTACTTCTTCGATAACCAATACTATCTTTTCCGACAACTTCATCCGTATTCTGCGACAACTTCATCCGTATTCTGCGATTGTATCTTACGCATTATCTTTTGATATCATACGCTTGCGTGTATTTCTATTCCAAGTAGTTTCTGTTCCTCCACCAGGTTAGTGAGTGAACTGGTTGGGTCTAAAGCTCCAAATACTACATTGTCAGCGATGCTGATGATGTATTTGTTCCTAGCCAAAGCACTTTGCTTGGAGTTGCGGGGAAGATGGGAGAGGGAGATAATAAGGGCTTCGTTGCTGTCGATGGCTGATTGCATTTCGGCAGGCAGCATCTTATACATTCTTCTAGCCAGCACGATGATGACGGGGATGTGGCGCTTCAGGAGAAGTTGCAGAACATCCTTTTCCAGTTTTGTCTGGAATCCGCTGATGATGCAGGAATCCTTAGGCACACTTGTAGCCCAGTCGAAACTTTTAAGGATGTCTCGACTTGTAGTCTTGCTGGAACAGAGAAACGCTGTCTTTGGACGTTTCAGCAAGTCCAGGTTTCCTATATGGGATAGTATTTCTGGCATATAAAGAATTTATATCTATAACGATGCAAAAATACGAATAATTCGCTGGAAATCAAAGGAAATACCAGCTTTTTTGTAGATTTGCCCGAAAATATTTGGTATTTTGAAAACTTCTGTGTATTTTTGCAGAAAGAATGTGATTAAATAACGAAAGCAATTTTAAGAAAAAGGAGTTTGTTATGACAGCATTAAATATACAGGCAGCACAGAATGATATTATTCGTCAGGTGCTTAATACACAAGATATCCATCTTTTGGATAAAATCAGAAAACTCTTTGTTGGTAAAGAGGCTGATGAGGCGTGTATGGTTCAAGAAGAGCCTTGCATGACTAAAGAAGAAATACTCTCAGGTTTCGACAATGCCCTCCATGAGTTGAAATCCTATCGTGAAGGAAAGCTAGAGCTTAAACCATTGGAGGACGTACTGAATGAGTTGTAAGATATATACGTTCCCTTCTTTTGAAAGGGAAGCTAAACGATTGAATAAGCGCTATAAGTCGTTTAAATCTGATTTGAAGGAATTGCTGAATGAGTTGAGTTCTTCCCCCTCTTTAGGTGTAGATTTAGGTGGTGGCTTGCATAAGGTTCGTATGGCTATCAAATCGAAAGGAACTGGTAAAAGTGGTGGCGCCCGTATTATAACAGTTGTGTTAGCCGATATAGAGGATGGTCTCGGCTTGCTTTATATCTATGATAAATCGGAGCGGAGTACTATAAAGGGAAAAGAATTGACAGATTTGTTGAAGAAGAATGGCTTAGTTTGATATGCTATTTAAGAAAGAAGTAAAAATAAAACAATTGAATGAAATTCCCTGTTGCCGATGCTTACCGAGTAGCATCAGTAACAGGGATTCTTCGTTTTACTCCTCGTCCTTGTTCAGCTCATCGCCCATACGATACTTAATGTCGTAGTTGATAATGAAGTCGAGCTCTTCTTCTGTAAAGCCGTAATGCTTCGCTAGAAGCTTATCGATTTCATCGATGATGGGCTTGGATTTGCTGATATGATATTCATATATATATCCATTTGCCCTGCTATCATATCTCGTTATTCTATTCTCTTTGTATGACGCAGATATAATATCTTTTTCAAGGTGTTTAACTTCCTTGATAGACACAGGATATTCATTGATGTGCCAACTTCCAAAGTGCCAGCAATCAGATATAGTCGAGTAAAATACATAAAATAGAGATGAATTTAAAATTTGGAAGACTTGATTTGAGTATTTGCATTCACAATAAACCATCTTATATGATTTTACGGGTGTTAAGTATGGGATAAAATTAAAGGGGAAAATCCAATACGTTTCTCCATAATCCTTATAATATAATTGTACCCCATTACTTGATATAACACTATTGATATCTTTTTTCTTTGAATGAAGCTTTTTCCAAATATTTTTATGTAATCCACTTCCTATTTTAGGAATCAAATGATCTCTGCCCGTATCAATAATAGCTTGTTCAAATTTTAAAGTTTTGAATAGGGTTGCACTATTATTGGTTCTTAAATACTTGGTTGTAAACACATTTGTTTTGTTTGAATTCGAAAAGTGACAAATAGAGACACGTTGTGAAACACCTTCAAACAGCGATCTTGGTCTTATCGCATGATTTGTGATGTATATTGTATTATATTGATTGATAACATACATTCTTAATAATTCATAGTCACGTATTGATGTAAGACTCATTGGCACAATGAGACTACATCTTGAAGCTTGTGCAACTAAATTATAGAATCTTTCAATGCAATATGCATATAAGTTAGAATATCTATTTTTATATCCCTCTAAAGAGTAATTAATCTTTCTTGTTTCTACATACGGCGGATTGCCAATGATAACATCAAAGCCACCATTGCTATGCATGATATGATAATATTCCGCCAGCCAATGGAAAGGCTGGTGGCTGGAGAGCCATTCTTCATACGAAATGCTGGCATCTGATACCATTGAAGAAAAAAGCTTATGATTCAGCAAGTCGTTAAGTCCTGAAAGCTTTGCCTTGAGCAGCATCTTGGACTCCTTAAACTCGCTTGCCTCCTCCTGCGAAGTAAGCTGAAGGTCCTTGAACTGCTTGTAGGCACGAGCCACAACCTCCATCTCCAATTCTACCTTGTCCTTGAACTCCTGTTTGGCAAACATGTCGCCATAATTCAAGTCATTATCCAATTCCTTTTCCGTAGCATATCCCACCAAAGTATTGCCACAACGAATGTTGAAGTCGATATCTGGCAACGGATCCAGACCAAGATTATCGAGTCTTGGATTTACTTCCACTACCGCCACCATTTTCAGGAACAGGCGCAGCTTGGCAATCTCTACAGCCTCTTCCATGATATCTACGCCATAGAGGTTGCGGAGAATGATACTCTTATAGATAAAGTACTGAATGTTACTGCGATATTTCTTGCTAATCTCTTCAAGTTCAGCAACGAATAACTTCTCGTTCTTCTGATGGAACTCCTCCATGCGGGTGATGCAGATCTCATACAACGGTTCCAGAATATTCATAGCTGCAAACAGGAAGGCGCCACTGCCGCAGGTAGGGTCTAGGATAGAGACGTGCTGCATAGCATGATAGAAATGCTCTACCAAGAGATGGTCTTCCGTATGTAACAATAAATCGTATGTAAACTGACGGATATTGAGATTGTAGGTGATGAAATCGTTGATTTCGTGAATCTCGCCAGCAGCAATCTTCTGCAGCAGATCATCGCAGCGCTGGAATCGCTCGATGGTTTCTCGCCATATCTCCGTAGGCAGATTGAATGGCTCAGGAGTGCGCTCGTTCCAGTGGCTTCTGCGCTCCAGAAGTTGAGGCTGGGTGGTATCCACACCTTCTGCTATCTCACTCGGGATGAACGAGAGCCAATCTGCTGTATATCCGTGCTTAACGGCATCATAGATGTATTTGTCGCCGCTCTGCTGCAGGGTTTGCCAGATGTATCCCTTTTCCTTGAAATTCTTCTCAGAGGTGGTCTTTTTAATGCTGTCGAAAAGGAAGGGCAGAATGCAGTTCTTGCCTATGTATTCCGTAATGTCTTCCTTGGTGTAGTAGGCTCCCATCTGGGCACGGTCGTTGATGTATTGCTCAAAAATGTAGCCCAGCACGTCGGGGTTGATGTCTTTGCCCGATGCTGTGATGCGGGTATCCAGATGCCAGCGCCATTTATCGAAGAAATCGAAGAGGTGAAGGAACGCCTCATCATCAATGTCAATATCCTTGAACATCTTTTCGATGTCATGAAAATCGAACATGCCTCCGTTCAGATAGGGTATGCGGCCATATTTGCTGAGGAAAGCCTCGTTACGCTGGTGTCCATTCAGTCCTTCATGGAAGAGGTGTATCAGGAAACCCTTGTAGAATGACTGGAAGAATTCGTTCTCGCCACGCTCTCGCTGCACCATGCTGAGCTTGTCGCGCAGATAGTTCTCGTTCATATCCAGGAAACCTTTCTTCTGGATAAAATAACAGAACATTAGGCGGTTGAGCATCACGGATGCATACCATTGCTTCTCCTTGTTCTTCTTGTCGTCGGCTATCTCGTCGTTGATGCCTGTGATATATTTCACAAACTGGGTATGCTCTTTTTTGAATCCTGCGTAGAAATCCTTGGTTATCTTCTCTGAATTCACCATGAAGGCTCCCTGGATGCGCTGTTTCACATCCACAATGGTGGTTTCTTCGTTAAAATCGAAGCTCAGGTCGGGAATCTTGGTGTAAAGAAACTCTGCCTGAGCAACGCTGGCATACTCGATGGTTACGATGTCGCGCTTTTCCACTTTGTTTACCGGGGCAACCCACTGGTGGTGGAAGCCCTGCTGCTCTATGTAGATGCAGATGTAGTCGTGGGCTTGCTGGCGCAGTTTGATGTCTATTTTTTTGCAGGTAGAGGCTGTCGGTATCTTCTCTACCAGGCAGGTAAGTATCTGGAAACCATTGAGCTCGGCAATGACCTCCATCTCGTAGTCTATGTCGTCGATATGGGGCACTAGGATATCGGTCATGCCCTTGGGGTTGTTCCATCCCATTTCTGTGACGAACAGTTCCTGGAAACTGGCTTCCTGTATATATTGATTGAATTCTTTTCTTGTCATGTCTTGAATTATTATGAATGTGATTCACTCCATCTCAAACCCATCGAACAGATGATTTTCGGCTCTTTGTTGGAGTTGGTATCTTCGTCGATGATGCAGAGTTGGTTATTTTTGCGCATGTCGAGCACATACTCCACCAGGTCGTCGTTGCTCACGTTGTTCTGTCGCATCATTCTTCCCAGATTAAACTTGGCGGTTTCCTGGAGCGGATAGTTGTAGATGTCGTTGATGGCATATTTCAGCTCTTCCTTGTTCTCGTCGGAGAAGAAGAGATCTACAGGCTTTTCGTAATATCGCTCCAATCGCTGGATGATCTTGTAGCGGGTACTGAATCTGCTGCCCAGAATGCCGCCTACATGCGTGTTCTCGTCGCCGATGTTGTCTATGGCTTTCTTCACCAGGTCGTAATGCTGGTCGACTGGTTCCACATTCGGCTCGTCGGCATCGCATTCCATGGCCTGGAGAATGCGCTTCTGCGACTGGCTCACGATCTCGCCCTTGCTGTTGTACCAGGAGAGCACATCGAATCCGCTGCGTGTCTGGGCATAGGTGATGACGCCATCGTTCAGCCTGTCGGTTGTTGCCTTTGTGGCATTGATCATGTTGCTCAGGTGTGGGATGATGCGTTTCAGTTCGGGTTCGGCATCGGTGGCATTCTTCCATATCTGGTATGCCTGTGAAGCCAGGTCCACATCGTTGTCGTCCACATCGTCGAGCGAGCCACTCTTTTCATTATACATATCTCGCAGGTTTTGCTCGTTGCCCTCGAAGAACACCTCGTCGCTTCCGACTACGTTAGCAGCCTCGTTGATGCGGTCGTTCAGGCGCTTACGCAGGTTGATAACCTGTTCAACACCATCGGCAGGAAAGAAGGAATAGCAGTCTATGTGGTCGCTCTGCTGTCCGATACGGTCCACACGTCCGGCTCTCTGAATGAGTCGGATAATCGCCCATGGCAGGTCGTAGTTGATGATGATGTGCGCATCCTGCAGGTTCTGACCTTCGCTCAGTACATCGGTGGCGATGAGGATTCGGCTCTGCTGGTCGGCAGGATAGCTCTTCTCGTTGCTCACTGGCGAGAAATGTTCCACGATGCTGGTGGTGTTCTTGCTGTCGCCCGTAGCGATGTCTATCCGTTCTACATTCTTCTTGCGGAGTTGGCGGCAGAGATACTTGGCGGTGTCGGAATATTGGGTAAAGAGCACTATCTTGTCTTTCGGATAGGTTTCTGTTACGAGCTTGTACAGTTCGTTGAGTTTCTGGTCTTCCTTCGTTTTCCATTGTCCGCAGAGCTGAATCATCTTGATGATGCATTGGCAATCTTTCTTGAGATTCTGCTTGAGTGTTCGCTTGAAGTACTTGCTGTTAAGCCAGTTTACATTATTCTTCTGCATCAGCAGTTCATAGTGTTTCTTGGCTTTCTGCTCGTAGTATTTCATTTCGGTAGGGATGATGAGGTCATCGCTGTCCTGGTTATCATCATCCGTATCAAACATTCCGTTGGCATCTTCATCTTCCATGAAGTCATCGGGTAGGGAGTTCTCATCGCCGATGGGCAGATTGAGTTTGTTGTCGATGGCATAGAGGAAGATGGCATTGCGCAGAATGTGGCGCTTCAGAGTGAGCAGGAAGGCGAAACCGCTGCTGTCCATTCGCTTGAAGAAGGTGCTCTTGCAGAATCCCATGATGCGCTGACCAGCTTTTGAGAGGTTCTCGATGAGCTGTTTCTCGGCTCGGGAGGCTTCTTCTGCTTTGGCTTCATTCAGATATCTGGTAAGCCCATAGCGTGGCAATAGGAGTTCTTCCATCATCGCTACCATTTTTTCTGAGTAGAGACGGCTATACTGGTCGCCCTGTTGTGTCTTGAACTTCAGGGCTTTCGGTATGCGGTCGGGGAAGTACGATTTGCTTCCATCCGGGAACTGTAGGTATTTCCGGCCATTGCTTTCGTCTGTCAAGGCAAAGTTATCCTTAATGAAGGTGCGGGTGCGGCGAACTAGGAAGAGCTTCATCAGTTCGCTCCAATCATCAGTCTTGTCGCTTTGTTCAAACGACTTGATGCTGCGGATGTGGATGTCGCTATGCTTGCGCTGAAATTCTCGTTCGCCGCCCAGGCTTTGGATGTAAGCTTCTGGACGGATGCCAAGATCCTGGTCGTCGCTCAGGAAAAGCTTCAGCTGGTTGGCCAGGTCGGAGAAATCCTTGTTATATGGAGTAGCGGTAAGCAGCAGGGTTTTACAGTCTAGTTTATGAATCAATTCCTGGATGTTGTGATATCGCTTTCCGCTGCTGTTGCGCAAGTTATGGCTTTCATCTACGATAATCAGTCGGTAGTTCCAGGTGTTCTCCACATCAATGGGTTTCTGCATCGAGACGATGTCTGCTTTGAGATCGTATTTCTGCTTGTATTTTGCCCACATGTCCTGCAGGTTGGCTGGACAGATGATGAGGGTGCTGCTGGCGTAGGTCATCTCGTAGATTTTGGCGATGGCGCAGGCGGTGATGGTCTTTCCTAAACCCACCACATCGCCTATCATGGCTCCATTTCGCTTGTCGTTGTTAAGATGCTTGGCTGCTATCTTTACAGCATTCTGCTGGAAATCGAAAAGGGTGTTGCGGAATTCGGGTGGAAGCGTGAACTCCTTGATGCCAGAACGTGCCTCCTGACTGAGATGATACACCGTCTTGAGATAGATATAATAAGGTGGGATATCTTCTTCGCCAGCCCAACTGTTGTCGATGGCATCAATCAGTTCTTTGGTGATGTCAATGCAGAACTTGTCGTTCCATCTTGCATCAAACCATTCTGAAAGTTTCTCTGCACTGTCGCTATCGGCAAACTCTGCATTCAGTTCTCCCTGTCGGGTTAATCCGGAGTAGGTGAGGTTACTGCTACCCATGATGGCCTGGATGGGGTTGAAGTTGTCGTCTGGCCGATATGCAAGATAAAGCTTGGCATGTAGGGGCTCTCGAAGGTAGAATTTGACGCATACTTTCTCTTCCTTCATCTGTGCGGAGAGTCGGCGGAGTGTCCATTCATCGTTTTTCGATGGGAGTCCCAGCAGGAGCTGCTTCTTGAAGTCTCGGGCAATGGCTATTTTGCATTTCTGCACATACTCGGCATCAGGCAGTTGTTTCTTGCCAGAATAGAGACTTCGCACGAGGTCTTCATCTGGTCGGTGCATGCCTATAAGGAGTCGGCAGGTGCGGAATATGCGGTTGTTCTGTTCATATACGAAATCACCGGATAACTGGTCAACCTCATTGACAATAAGGTTCCAGCCGCGCAGGTTGAAGTAACCCACGCAGAAGTCAACGCGCTTTACGCCCACGTTGGAAATAATGCCCTGGAGCCCATCGGTGAACTTGGTTTCCAGGTTGTCATAGATACGAGCCATGTGATTGCTGTTTATAGGGTACAACAATCTCTAGCAGTTTCAATCTTTAGATTTGTTTGCATAATTGGTAGGAGCTTTAAATCTTGTTACTGAAATCTGTAAATTCTCAAAATGTCTTTTCGAGGGAATAAAAAGAGCGTACCCGTCATCTCGTTGTATTCCAATTCAAGGCTGCTCCTACCACAGATGGCCCACAAAGAGAAATACAAGAGATGAGGGTACGCCATATCATGGCGCACCGTCTCATACTGTACATTCTCTTTGTTGAATTTTGCTTTGGTAGGAGCTATTCTGAATTGAACTTCCAGTCGAATCGATACGAATCTAATCGTTAACCCACGAAAATAGAGCAGGTTTAGCATTTGCCTCGCCATACTTGGGCACAAAGGTACTACAAAATCTTGGATTGACAAAAAAAATAATCTCATTTTTCTTTGCGATTTCCAAATAAAAGCGTTACTTTGCAAGCGTATTTACGATTTTAAAAGGGAAATATATGGGTGCAGTATATGTTATACAAGGTATATTGATTTATATTTATGCTTTTGACCATCAATAAATAAGGATATGATACTAACAGTTAAAGATGTAGATTATTTATGAGATTATACTCTTCTTTGTACATTTAATGACGGAGTGACGAAGAAGGTTGATTTGCAGCCTCTTTTGAAATATCCGGCATTTGCAGAATTGAAGGACAAGAAAAAGTTCGTTCAATTCGGACTAGACCAAACTATCTTCTGGTATAATGGAGCTGATATTGCTCCGGAATATCTCTATGATAATGGGGTTATGGCTTAAAGGTTTCTTAGGTTGAAAGACAGTTAGCCTTTCCATAAAAATAGGCTGAGCCATCATGCGATGACTCAGCCTTAATTCTTTTTAATCCATTCAGAACTTTACTGCTGAACAGGAATCTTCTTGACGCGACGCTCGTGACGGCCACCCTCGAATGTTGTGGCAAAGAACTCGTCGAGAATAGCCTCGGCGGTCTTGTTGTCTACGAAACGACCTGGAAGTACCAATACGTTGGCATCGTTGTGCTGACGAACCAAATGAGCAATCTCCTTGCACCATGCCAATCCGGCACGTACACCCTGATGCTTATTCAATGTCATGGCGATACCTTCGCCGCTGCCGCAAATGCCGATACCTGGATAAACTTCGCCACTCTCAATGCCTTTAGCAAGAGCATGACCGAAGTCAGGATAGTCTACACTCGCATCGCTGTATGTACCATAATCCTTTACAGGATAACCCTTCTTTTCCAAATATTCCAAAACGAATTGCTTCAATGGAAAACCTGCGTGATCGCATGCAATACCAACTGTCTTTACTTCCATAATACTTAAGTTTTTAAGTGAAGAACGAAGAGCAAGCTCTTCATTACATCACAAGGTTAATATAAAAGAGTGATAGGAGTTAGATGCTGTAAACCAGATGATTGCCTGATGACAAAAACTGATACCAAACTTCTAACTCCTAACTTATCAAACTAATTAAGCCTCAGCCAAGAAAGCCTTTACCTGCTTGTAAACGTTCTCGCCTGTGTAACCGAGCTTCTCATCAAGTACCTTGTAAGGAGCTGAGAAACCGAAGCTCTCCATACCCCAAACCTTACCGTTAGCGCCTACAAGACCCTGGAGTGTTACAGGAAGACCGGCAGTCATACCGAAGATCTTAGCGTTCTTTGGCAATACGCTCTCCTGATATTCCTTGCTCTGACCGCGGAACAAGCCCTCTGATGGAGCACTTACCACGCGAACCTTGATGCCGTCAGCACGCAAAGCATCGCAACCAGCCTCCAATGTAGAAACCTCAGAACCGCTTGCTACGAGGATAACGTCTGGATTCTCGTCGCTGCCAGCTACGATGTAAGCACCCTTGGCAGCCTGCTCGTAATCATTACCCTCTGGCAACTTGGCAATGCCCTGGCGAGAGAAGATCAAAGCTGTAGGAGTCTCAACATTCTCCATAGCGAGCTTCCAGCAAACTGTAGTCTCGTCAGCATCAGCTGGACGGAATACGCGAACGCTGTCCTTGCCTGCGTGGTTCTTCAACTTCTCCATCAAGCGGATCTGTGCCTCCTGCTCAACTGGCTCGTGAGTAGGTCCATCCTCACCAACGCGGAATGCATCGTGAGTCCAGATGAACTTAACAGGAACCTGCATCAGGGCAGCGAGACGAACAGCTGGCTTCATATAATCAGAGAATACGAAGAATGTACCCATTGCTGCAACCACACCACCGTGGAGCATCATACCGATACACATATCTGCCATAGTCAACTCAGCAACACCTGCCTGGAAGAAAGCACCTGAGAAATCACCACGAACGATGCTCTTGGTCTTCTTCAAGAAACCATCTGTCTTATCTGAGTTAGAAAGGTCAGCAGATGCACAGATCATGTTAGGAACCTGCTCTGCCAAAACACCGAGACAAGCAGCAGAAGCAGCACGAGTAGCTGAACCAGCCTTCTGCTCAACCTTGCTCCAGTCTACCTTAGGAGCCTTGCCGCTGAACCACTCATCCATCTGGGCAGCCTTCTCTGGATTAGCCTTGCGCCACTCAGCCTCTGCAGCCTTGCGCTCTGCAACGATCTTCTTCAACTCCTCTGCACGCTTAGCGTAGATTTCCTTTACATCGTCGAAGATAACAAATGCATTTTCAGGATCACCACCCAAGTGCTTGATTGTATTAACGTAAGCATCGCCACCGAGAGGAGCACCGTGAGTATTGATGCAAGCCTCGTAACTTGTACCGTCTGCGCGGAGGGCACCCTTACCCATTACTGTCTTACCGATGATGAGGGTAGGGCGGTCCTGCTCCTTCTGGGCAGCATCGAGCGCCTCACGAATCTGAGCAACGTCGTTACCGTTGATCTTGATGACATTCCAGCCCCAAGCCTTGTACTTCATCTCTGTATCTTCGTTCATTACAACGCCACACTCTGTAGAGAGCTGGATGTCGTTAGAATCGTAGAACATGATGAGGTTGTTCAAACCGAGGTTACCGGCGATACGGCCAACACCCTGAGAGATTTCCTCCTCTACAGCACCATCAGAGATGTATGCGTAAATTTTGTGCTGCATCATGGTTGAACCCAAACGTGCCTCGAGGAACTTCTCTGCTACAGCTGCACCAGCTGCGAGAGCATGACCCTGACCGAGAGGACCTGATGAGTTCTCGATACCACGCTGAAGGTCGAGCTCTGGGTGACCTGGAGTTACAGAACCCCACTGGCGGAACTGCTTGAGGTCTTCCATTGAGAAGAAAC
>ERZ791891.226-NODE-226-length-31191-cov-27.026079_pt1 | contig 31191 bp, 15 predicted proteins | sample MGYA00510155_ERZ791891 | MGnify/ENA primary metagenome ERZ791891 (study PRJEB30046, sample SAMN00792061) | human gut metagenome | study: EMG produced TPA metagenomics assembly of the A metagenome-wide association study of gut microbiota in type 2... | reverse complement strand
GAAATTGAAGAGTTTGCTTCCCTTCAATCCCTTGAACACGAAGTATATATCATGCTTTCCTGTTACTTTCTTTAGCATTTGTGCCGAGAAAGTCTTCCACTTTTCCCAGCCACCGGTCCTGGTCACGTCAATCTTTGCTACCAGTTCACCATCCTCCTTGTCGAGATGCACTTCCAGCGAACCGCCCAGGGATGAGCAAGCTGCAGAGATGGCAAGCTGGTCTGGTGACTCGTTGCCGAAGTCCACCTCGCGTACCTTTATATAATCCCCGGTATGAATCTCAGAAATATATACACCTGTTTCATCCGTCTGTTCCGACTTCACCCCCTTGGAGTAAGCGATGGTCTCAGCCTCATTGCGCTTGAAAGGATTGAGAGTACCGATAGGAGATACTCCCTCCTGTGTATGATGGATGATAGGGAATGTGCCATCAGCATTATACTTGAATTCCTCTACGGCAACACTGCGTCCGAATCCACCACCCAGTTTGCCTGTATGATAGAAGAAATAAGATTTGCCCTTGAAATCGGTCACACCACAGTGGTTAGTGAAGGAACCCGTTTTCTCCAATGGCATGATATTGCCTTGATACTTCCACGGTCCGAGCGGTTTCTTGCTCATCGAGTAAGCGATATGCTCAGGCACTCCACCTGCAGCATAAAGCATATAATAGTTCTTGCCACGCTTCATGAACCAAGGACCCTCGGTATAATTATCTTTATATTTCACGGTAGAGTCACGATTCTCCACGTCAGGAGCACCAAAGCCATCCACGGTCATGTGGATTCTGCCCACCTGTCGTTTGTCATCAATGGCTTCCTTAGGGTCCACTCCGCCCTTCAGGCTAATCATGTCGTCATTCAACTTGGCATAATAGAGATGAGGATTGCCCCAATAGAGATATGCCTGCCCATCATCATCTATCCAGACCGTAGGGTCGATATTATCCCACTGACCATTATCAAAGAGAGGTTTGCCGAGTGCATCCTTGAAAGGACCCGTAGGCGAATCGCTCACGGCAACACCGATGGCGATACCACCACTCAACTTGGAGTGGGCGCAGATATACCAGTAATATTTACCATTGCGCTTGATGGTTTGTGCCGCCCAGGCACGGTCATCCGCCCAAGAGAAGGAAGAGAGGTCGAGTGGAGAACCATAGTCGGTCCAGTTTACCATATCGGTGGTGGAATACACACGCCACTCGTTCATCCAGAAGAAGTCTGCCCCATCCTCATCGTGTCCGGTATAGACATAGAGGGTATCCCCATCCACCATCGGTGCAGGGTCGGCGGTCAACTGGGTTTGTATGATTGGATTCTGCGCATTCACTGTTGCGCCCAAGTTCATACACAATGCCGAAGCAATCAAAAACTTATTGTTCATTGTTTATCTAAAATTATTAGTTTCTATTTTTGAGTGCAAAGATAGCAATAAAACCAACATTTTACTTTGCTGTATGTCGCAAATACTTTGGCAAATCAACCATGGTGTAAGAAAAAACGGTGCATTTCAAAAGAAACACACCGTTTTTACATCTTTACCTACAAGTTTTGCCCGAAATAGCTGTATCTGTTGTTGTCTGGATTAACATTCACTTTACCTGCATATTACCTAATTAATCATACATCAAAAAATCTAAATTTATAAATTTTCGGATTTTAGGATATAAAATCATCGACCACTTGTGCATAAAAAGAGGTTGAGCATCAAAATACTCAAGCAACATATTAATTTCCGGATTATTCTGCTTATAACATATTGACACCGAATCTCCCTCTTCTGGTTCCCTACCATACTTGTGTTCCCATGCCCCATAACGAGACACACCTTTATATTCCTTCCCCTTAATGCTAAAAGAATAATTTATATAATGATTACCTTTACCCGTATGAACGTCATAGACAACTCCTTGAACCAAGGAGCATTCCTTTTTAAGTTCCTCTCGAGCATATTCATCACGATAGAACGAAGGCGAATCATATAAAAACAGTATAACCACATCAATCAAAAGAAGTAACAACGCACGCCACAAAACAGACAACCAATAACAAAACCTTTTATACAACTTTACAACAATTTTTCTCATAATAACATTTCGCTTGTACTAGATTGACTACTTTTGTTCATTTAATAAATAGATTCTTCTTACCAACATATTTATACTAAACTTTGGTTCATAATATAAAAGATCAAGCGGCATATGAATATCAGGATTATTTTTTTTGTAACATACCAATACAGAGTCTCCATCGTCAGGAAACCCTCCATGCTTACTTACCCAACCATAATAGGAAGATTCACCTTTATACTCTTTTCCTGCAATTACAAAAGAATAATAAAAAGTTCTATACTTATTGTTAACACCATAGATATATCCCCTTATTATTAAATGTTCCTTTTTAAGTTCATCTCTATTAGTCTCAGCTTGATACATAGCAGGAAAATCCATTACAAACCGAATTATCCAAATAAGTACAACAGTCAATAGCAAACGCCAAAGCATTGACAAAACAAGATGTTTTGTATTAAGGATTTTTTCAAAATTTGCATTCATAACATTATTCTTTATTTTTTCACATCAGTATATACATCGTAAGCAACTTCCACACCTACATATACCGTAATCTCAATTATTCTTTCAACATGTGTCATATAAAAATTATTTTTCTAAACCAAAATACGTATTTTTACAGTTTGGCTGCAAATTTACAAAATAGATTGAAACAAGGCTTCGGTATATGTTCCAAAAACCTTGTTTCATGCTCCAAGACTCTTTCAAAGTCCTCAGAAAAGCATGTTTAAGACATTTCACCTACAAGTTTTGCCCGAAATAGCTGTATCTGCTGTTGTCTGGATTGATAACCACCTGCTCCAAGACAATCTCAGGGTCTATCATCACGACACGAATCGTATGCTTACCAGCCTTGACAGCAGATGATGACGTAGCAGCCAACCAGCGCTGGTTGTCAAAGATTTCATCTCTTCGCAACTGCTTCTTCCCTTTCCACCAACCATTCAAAACCAGTTTAGGCTGCTCAGGCAATGGCTTCAACACCTTGGACACAGCGAGGTTCTGAGGAGTGTACTCGGCAAAGGTATCCACAAATCCTGCGCGAGCATCCACAATCTGCAAGGGCTGGTCGTCTATCTGCACGCCGATGCGAAGACCACGAGCTGGATAGACATCCTGGGTTGGCAGAATGCCGAGGGCGATGGAAAGCTGCTGCATATCGGAAGAAAGCTCGAAATCGTATTCCAGTGATGCACCCTTGCCATCCGGCTCACTTGCTGCCATCACAGGGTCGATGCCCATGCATCCCTTACCTCTGCCCAAGTCTGGCAAGAATATCCACTTGGCATTCTTTCCTTCCTTGATTCGGCTGTACTGATAGGCAGGAATGCCAATCTCCGTGGTGGAAACAGGTACATTCAACGGATGCTCTATCTTCATGCCCAAGGTCATCGGGTTGCGATTCTTGTCAGGGATAGACCATTGGGTATAGCCGATGTGATTATCCATCATCATGCCTTTCCACTTGCCTCCTGCCAACACATTATTATAATAGTCGCTCAACTGCTGGTCTTTCTTCATCAAGACCTCCACACCGAGGCTATCGCCCATGGTGGCAAGATTGTATATTTCTGCCACACCAGCACTAGCCACCACTGGATAATAAACCAACTGGTAGAAAGCATCCTGCTTCTCCTTAGGCATCTGCTTGCGCAACAGCTCAGCCCTTTCCACCAACGACTGCCAACGCTGTGACATCACCAGCATCTCATGCTCATTAAACAAGCCTGGCACCTGAACCTCAGGCTTTCTCAAGAGATTATACTTGCTGTATTTGGCTATCAAGTCGGCTGTTTCCTTGGCATATTCCTCGCCGAAGATGCTTGCCGAGAAGCGTTCCAGCCAAGGTAGTTCGTCACCAGGTTTCACCGCATCTGGGTTCCATGCATAATCCATGATGAAGTCGATAGGCACCTCCTTCGGCTTCAAGTCGCCCACATTGATAATCCAGATGCGGTCGATACCACTGGCGTATGCCTCATGCAGCTGCTCACGGAGCTTCGGGATGGTTGTGGTGTTCACCCAGCGGTCGTTCCAAGGACCACCATTCATGTCGATGTGATAATACAAGCCCAGTCCACCCTTGCGCTTGCGTTCTGCGGCAGTACCCTTGCGGCGGATATAGCCCCAGTTGTTGTCGCAGAAGAGCAGGGTTACGTCATCTGGCACGGTGAATCCCGCATCATAGTATCGCTGCACCTCAGTAAAAATAGCCCAGAGCTGCGGCACAGAGCTTGCCGGCTTGCCATAGCAATCCTTGATGATGCGACGCTGAGCCTCAATCACCTTTCCTAATGTCTTGATGTTGTCCTCGTCCTTGCCGTTGCCCATCGCCACATCGCCATCACCTCGCATACCGATGGTGATGATGTTCTCATACTTGCTGTTGCGCTTCAAGCCATCAGAGAAGAACTTCTCGATGCGTTCAGGGTTCTGTGCATAATCCCATGGACCCACCTCAGCCTTGCGACGCACATACTCCTTATGTGCTCGCATCATCGGCTCATGGTGGGAGGTACCCATCACGATGCCCATGTCATCTGCCAACTGTGGTGATTTGGGGTCATCCTCATTAAAGGCTGTAGCCCACATGGCAGGCCAGAAATAGTTGGCTTTCAAGCGGAGCAACAGTTCGAAGATATGGCTATAAGCCTTGGAATTGATGCCCCCAAACTGGTTGCCGCACCATCCACCAAAAGATGGCCACTCGTCATTGATAAAGATGCCACGGTATTTCACCTTGGGTTCGCCATCGGTATAAGTGCCAGGAAGGATATACAATTGGTCATGATGCTGGATAGGCGCATCAGCCATCCAATACCAAGGCGACACACCTATCTGGCGAGACAACTCATAGATACCATAAATAGTGCCACGCTTGTCGGAGCCGAGAATCACCAGTTGTCCCTTGTCTGTGAAGATGAGATATTGCTCCCATTTGCCCTTCAACAGCTTGGATTGCTTGGGATATTTCTTGGCGATTTCGCTTTTTCCTACTGTAGCTACCACGACGGGAGCATACTCACTGCCCGTCACGCTGCGCAAGTCATGGCGCAAGTTAGCGACAGCCATCTTCACTCCCTTCCAGTCGGTTGGACTATAGCGGATGGTATCCTTCGTGCCCGTCAAGAGAAGGGCATTATCAGCTGAAGCCTTGTCAAACTTTACAAACTGTTCGGCTGCATCCACAGTGGAGATTATTCCCAGCAGCATACCTGCCAACAAGATATATTTCTTCATAAAATCAATTGTTTATTCTTTGTTATTTTCTATTTTGTTGTTTTGCGCTGCAAAAGTAGCAAAAAAAAGGGGTAGAAGAGCGCCCTCACCTCACGTAAGGACTCTCTAGCATTCCTAGATGAGTAGGTTTATACCCGCCAAGATTGATGAGTATTTTCTCAAATACAATACCAGGCTGCATAGGACGAAGCCTCAAGGTATGTTCAGCCTTCCCCGTGTTTCCTACAGCCATCCTCACCTTCTTCTCGATGATGCGCGATGCGGCTGTAGGATACATCAAGTCGTACTTATGCTCCCAGTTCAGATTCTGATTCAGCCCTACAATCTCTTCCTTGCCACCATCCAGCGACACTGCCACATAATGACCGCCCAGCACAAATGGCATCACTGCATCGGTAACAAGATGTACATCCACCGAATCCATATCGGTCTTAAATCTCATCTTATAGGTAAGATACGCTCCTGCTGTTGGCTGGGTATATGGGAAGAGAGCTATACCCGACTTCGTTCGTCCTAAACCAGGGATGAGTCTCCACTGCGACTTCTCTGATTCAGCAGGTGTCAGTGAGAAGAGATGCTCTGCCTCCATCACCACCATGCCGCCATCTTGCTCAAACACGTAGCCTGTACTAGGCTGCGTAACGGCAAAAGGGGTACTCTGCTGAATGCGATATACCATAGGCATAACTTGATGCTGCGGGGCATGCCAGTTTTGATAGCCGATATGCACTTGATCCATCATGTGATTCCACTTGCCATTGGCGATATGGTGATTATAATTGTCGCAGAGCAAGGAGTCTCTCTTGTAACATTCCTCCACCCTATCTGCCCATGTATTAGCCTCAATACGTCCCTCACGATAGAGTTGCTTGTTCATCGCCAAAGAGTAATACATATCATAAAGATTAGCCATGCCCTGTATAGGGAAGAGAACCAACTCTTGATAGGCATCCTTCGCAGGCTCATCCAGGGTGATATACTGACGCAGGGCTCGTGCCTCCAAGGCCAGGAATTCATCCCGTACGCCCTTAAACTCTCCCGTCTGCAAATTGTATGTCTTGTCATCCAGCAATTCGGCTTGCACCCTAGACGCATATCTTCCATAACTCATCAAGAGACGAGCAGCCTCTTTCGCCTCTTTATCACCAAACTGCTGGGCACAGAATCCCTGTGCATATTGCTCCAGGTTGCTGACATCGAAGGCATCGGGATTCCATGCCATGTTCATAAAAAAGTCGATGGCAAACTCATGGGGCTTGATATCACCGACATTGAGCATCCAGAGTTTATCCACACCATGTTGATAAGTGGCTTGCAACTGCTCCCACATCTCGGCGATATGCGACATGGTGAGCCACTTGCTGGCTCTCGGCGCACCATAATAGCCTACATGATAATACATACCATAGCCGCCCTTGTGGAAATTTTTCTTTCTATCAGGAAGTCGGCGCACATGACCGAAATTGTCATCGCAAAGCATCACGATGACATCATCGGGCACCTTGAGTCCCTGGTCATAATAATCGAGCACCTCACTGTAGAGTGTCCAGACCTGTGGGGTCTCGGCGGCTGGTTTCCTGGTGACATCAACTATGATTTTTCGCTGTTCCGAAATGATTTGTTCCATCAGCCGGAAGTTAGCCTCTCTACTACCTGCATCGGTCATCGGACGATCTTCGTCACCTCTCATACCGATGGTCACGAGCTTGTCGTAACCCTTGCTATTCTCGATTCCCTCTCGGAAGAAACGCTTGATGGCATTCTTGTTGGTCAACCAGTTCCATTCACCGTTGCCATAGTTCTTTTTATGTCGAATCCACTCTTGCTGCGAGCGTTGCATCGGCTCATGATGCGAGGTACCCATCACGATGCCATATTCATCAGCCAGTCGGGCATTCTCTGGATCATCCTCATTGAAGCAGTTGCCCTCATACAGTCCGTTTTCATCCTTCAAGATAGGTACCAAAGGCTTGTATTCCTTGAACGAGCCCCACATGGCAGGCCAGAGGCAGTTTGCCTTGAGGCGAAGAAGGAGTTCGAAGACATGGGCATACATCTGGCTGTTCATGCCCCCAAACTTATTTCTAGCCCAGGTGGTCATACAAGGGAACTCATCATTGATGAAGAAACCACGATATTTCACCTTCGGCTCTCCACTCTCCACAGAGCATGGCTTGGCAAAGACCTCCTCATGCTTGGCTATCGGCGCATCCGCCCACCAATACCAAGGCGACACCCCCATCTGTCGGGAAATCTCGTAAATGCCATAGATGGTGCCACGCATATCGCTACCTGCCACCACCAAGGCACGCTCCATACCCTTGGCAGGATGATCAATGGTCTTGATGACAAAGCTCTCCCACTTGCCCTTGAGCGAACGCTCTGGCAAGATGCCTTTCTTGGCAAGGCGAGTAATAGCTTCACTCACTCCGTATGTACCAATGAGGATGGGATAACGCACCACATCCTCGCCCTGGCAGCACACTCTGGGTGAACGACCCGACACGGTATAGATATCCTTACGCAGGTCTTCCGCTGCTCTTTTCACACCTTGTTTTTCGTGAGCATCCATACAGATACCAGACATCTGAGAGGCGGTGGAAATAGGGAATGCTCCCCCTTGCTGTTGGAAGCTGATAAAGGAATCAGCCATTGCAGTGAGGGCAAACATCACAAAACAACAGGCTAAGAGAGGCCTTGACCATAGAAAGTTGATTTTCGTTGTATTCATCATTATGATTGTTTATTCGTTTAACGCTACAAAATTACGAATAAACAATCATAATGACTTTTTTTAATGTTTCAAATACTTTACTCAGTATATTTTGCCGCATATTCCGTAGGCGACATTCCGAAATATTTCTTAAAGGCAGTGGAGAAATGACTGTTATTGGCAAATCCCACCATATACGAAACCTGCGTAATGTTGATTTTATGCTCTCTTATCAATCGGGCAGCCTCATTGAGACGGATGTTTCTCAAGAACTCGCTAGTAGGAACACCGGTCATTTCCTTCAACTTACGATGCAGCTGGGTGCGGCTTACGCCCACCTCATCACACATCTTCTCTACATTGAAGTCTGAATCGCTCAAGTTCTCGTTCACTACCTTCATGATACGCTCCATCAGCTCCTCATCGTAGCCTTTCACCTCTACCTTCTCCACCTTGTCGTCCTGCTTCAGAGCTCCACTGAACTTACCCTTCAGGCGACGTACATTGTCGATGAGATTGTCTATCGTGAGATGAAGTTCCTCCAGGCTGAACGGTTTTGCCAGATAAGCATCAGCTCCTAGCTTAATACCCTCCAGCCTATCGCTGATTTCCGATTTGGAAGTAAGCATGATGACTGGCACGTGGCTGATATTGGCATTGCCCTTGATATTCCTAAGCAGCGTGATACCATCCATCTCAGGCATCACCACATCGCTTACCACCAAGTCGAAATCACCAGAAAGCAGCTGCTTCAGCGCCTCCTTGCCATTGTTGCAGATTACAAAGCGATACCAGTCGCTCAGTTCCGACTTGAGATAACGGCAGATTTCGATATCATCATCCACTAGCAGGATTTTACTGTTTCTGCTAGCTGCACCTCTCTGCTGTTTCTTTCCATTCACCACGTAGTCTGAATTAATCTGGCTATCCTTGAGATGCTCTTTACCCAAAGGCAATTCTATGATGAAACAGGCACCGCTCGTTCCGTCCTCTCGGTTGCGTGCTGTCACATCGCCACCATGAAGCCTTACGATGGAACGGCAGAGATTCAAGCCGATGCCCGAACCTCCCAGGTGCATATCAGCAGAATTCTTTCCCTGATAGAAGCGTTCAAACAGGGTTTTGGCATCATCGTTCTTTCCCAATCCCTTGCCGCTATCAATCACATACAGGAGCACCTTCTTATCCTGCTTCTCAATGCGGAAGATGATTTCGCCGCCATTAGGCGTATATTTAAAGGCATTAGACAGCAGATTGGCTATCGCCTTATCCAGCTTGTTGCGGTCTATCCATGCATTCACAGGCGTCTCTGGCATCTCCAGCCTGATATTAATACCACGCAGGTTGGCATTATAGGTGAAGAGCGAAACCAAACCCTGCGAAAACTCCACCAGGTTGGTTTCCCTGCACGAGAGGTTCATCTGATGCTTGTCCAGGCGTCTCTTGTCGAGAATCTGATTCACCAGGGTGAGCAGACGCTGTGCGTTTCGGTCGATGGTATCAATATCCGCCTGATATTCCTCAGCATTTCCCAATCGCTCCTTCAGTTTCTTCAGAGGCTCCATAATCAGCGTCAGCGGCGAACGGATATCGTGGGTGGCATTGATGAGGAACTGCATCTTAGCCTCTTCCAGATCTCTCTTCTTCTTGCGCAGATAAACAATGATAGCGGCAGCCGTGAGGCCGAGAATCAGGAAGAGATAGATGAGCTTCGCCCAAACGGTAAGGAACCAAGGTGTCAGCACATCCAGGTTGATCACCTTTTTATATGTGGAGTACTTGCCGTTGCAATAGGTACGCACTTCTATACGATAATGTCCATACGACAAACCTGTGAAGTTGAAGCTATTTTCGCCAGCCGCATTGCTGATCCATCTTCCTCCGTTGATGCGATACTGAAACACGATGCTACCCACGCTCTGATAATCAAGCAGGGAAAAACTGAGTACTATCGACTTGAAATCAGACGGAACACTCAGATTATCTCCAATAAACGGAGCCATCTTTCCATCAAGCAACACCCCCGACAGATAAATGGCGGACGTTTTCTCATTATAATCCTTTACCTCAGAAGGCTGGAAATAAGTCAATCCTTCGGAGTTTCCATAACAGATAACCCCATCCGATGTAGAACCTACTACTCCAGCCAGATATTCCTTGGTCAAGAGTCCGTTTCCCTTTTCAAAAGAGAAAAACGACTTAGCTTTACTATCATAACACCAGATACCCTGCGCAGTACTCATCCATAGGTTTCCCTTGACATCCTTCTTCAGCGAATAAATTCTCAATCCGCTAATACTCTCGGAATGAGGCCAAGGGGTAGTCTGCAGTTTTTTCCTGTCATAGAGATAAAGCCCCATCTCTGTGGCAATAGCAATCTTACCATCCGACAGTTCTAATGTAGAATAGCACGTTTTACCCTCTAACAAAGGCCGAGAAAGAATGATGTCAAAATATCCGGTTTTGGTATCCATGCACGACACACCATTGGCTGTTGCACACCAGATCCATCCCCGGGAATCTAACCTGATCTCCGATATCCAGTTATTGCAAATGGTTTTGTGTGGACGCTTATCATCCATCAGATATTGCGTCATCTTGCCACTCTTTCTATTCCATACATAAAGTCCGTTGCCCGGGCTCGTAAAATAAATATTACCAGCAGCATCTACCTGCATACCATCTAGAGAAAGTCCATTGGCAGGCAGCAACAACCGGTAAGTCTGATGCTTCCAATCATACTCATAAATGCCATCACGGCCATATACATAAACATTCTTCCGAAAATCCGAGTACACTTTGACTAGTCCTGCAGGACTTTGTAGTAGCTTGGTATTGCCCGTCTTCTCATCCAAGAGATACAACCCATGATTTTTGACCACAAAAAGCATCAATCCGTCAGCAACTCCCACTACAGACGAAATGGTTTCCATACCAGCCCCCAATTCATCCAAAGAAACCGGATGGAACACATTCTTATCATTATTCGACAAGAAAAGTCCTTTCATATAGCATCCATACCACTGATTACCATCTCTATCTATCAGCAAATCGCTGATATGCGCATTATCAAAGATAAACGATTGATTATTCAACTCCACCCGATAAGCCTTTCTGCTTCCATGCGGTATCTTGAAAGTTCCATCTCCCGAAGTACCCAACCATAAATTGCCATACTTATCCAAGGTAACAGCACTGATATATCCTGCCCCCTGATGAGCTGAAAAATCGAAATCGTAGCGTGAGAAGCTATGCGATGCATAATCATAGCGCATAATGCCGCCCGTATGCGCCACAAAGAACCCCTTCTTGTCTGTGGCATATAATTTACGGATGCCAAACAGATCTTTAGGTTCATATACACTTACCAGTTTGATAGACTTGCCATTGTATTTATATTTTCTCAACACCTTTGTATGATTAGCCTGCCACAGATATCCCTCAGCATCGAAGAACAGCATAGCAAAGAAATTATCCACTGAATTTGCAGATTTCCTTGAAAGGCGAGTAACTTTACCTGTAGTCATATCCAACCTATAAGCACCATACCCAGATGTACCTATCAGGAGATTATGCTTTCCATCCTCAATAAGAGAACTTACTCTTATCTTCTCATCTTTCTTTTCCAATACGACATGCTGGAAACTATTGGTAAGATAGGAATATTTATAGAGTCCACGATTTGTTGCCACAAAGAGGAACTCTTTGCTGTAAGGATAGAGTTTTACGATATCATTGTCCTGAATGGTTGTCGTATCGGCTGGATTGCAAAGATAGGTACTGAATTTATAGCCGTCAAAACGATTCAGTCCATAATTGGTACCCACCCAAATGAAACCATACTTATCCTGTATGATACATCGAATCAAGCTACTCGACATGTCGTTAGATGTATAAAGTCGTCCAGAGTTGGCATAAGAAAAGCATGTCAGCATCTGTACGAAGCAAAAGATTGAAAAGAGTATAAAACGTTTCATTGGCATATGATTGTATATATAATTGTTATTTACATGAATTATTCATCCTGCAAAATTATATTTTTTCTTTCAGAAAAAAGAAAAAAAAGCAAAAATTTGCATTCTTTACCTGTGTTTTTGCTCAAAAATTACAAGAGAACAAGGTTTATGATACCCAAAAAACGCAAAAAGATGACCTTGCAAAACGCAAGGTCATCTTATTTACTGAAGTTTCGCAAGTAGCATTCTACCGTCCCCGAAGGGGGCGAATGTGAATAACCGCGGGTGGAATGACCGAAGGGAATGGAACCTGCGGATAGTCACAGATACTCTCTTATCGTCCCCGAAGGGGGCGAACAGGAGCAAGACTGGATGTGGTTCGCCCCCTTTGGGGACGCTTTCTCCCTACTATTGGTTGTCCGCAGGTTCCATGACCTTCGGTCATTCCACCAGCGGTTATTGAAAGTTGGCCCCCTTCGGGGACCGGAGGTTACTTGCGAAACTTGAATAACTAATAATAGCAGCATCACCAGAACAGGTAACCTTAAAGCTCTTGCTTACATCAATACCCTCAGCAGGAAGTTCAATCTCGAAATAGCCATTACATTCTTTTCAATGATAGAACCATCGTATAGATAAAATTCTGTTTATTATTTCTTGATAACCTTTCTGGAAACCTTTCTGCCATTGGCAAGCTGTGTCTGCTCGATAACCATACCCTTGGTCTGAGCGCTGATGCGATGACCGGCTAAATTGTAGGTCATGCTATGGCCATTTCCAAAAGCATTGATTGCGTTCTCAGTAATACCCGTACTGGTATCCGCCTTTTTAATCTTCACATTGCCAAGAATAACCGCAGCCCAACCAGAAGACATGGTGAAATAAAGTTCATAGTCACCTTCTTTTTCTACAGTAAAGTTCAAGAAGTGAGCCAGAGAACCTTTCACCACCTGATTGGCATTCTCCTTCAAGTTACCTTCCGAATCCAAGTTCTGTTCCAACAAGACAGACTTATTGTCGCTTATGCCAGCAATGCCAGCATCAAAGGTCACTGCCCCATTCTCGGAACCATCATTCCAATAAGAAGAGTTGAAAGAAAGCTGGTATTTGCCAGGAATCAAGTGCAGACGATGCCCATCATACAAGCCATAAGAGAGCTTGCATTGGTCAAAGTCACGAGCACTGAGATAGAATCCTGTATTGAAATCACCACCAGCCACGAAATCCTTGATACGAGCACCACCCGTATTGGCAGCGCCATTCGCTTTCTCATCGCTGCGGCTCCCATCATTCATGCTATTGATGCGCTTCCACCCAGCAGGCACGCCTTCACCTACGTTGATGACCTCGTCTTCCCAATTGTCAGAGAACAACACCTCACCCTTAGCCTCGCTAGAATCTTCATTATCAGGAAGATCGAGCTTATACTGCTTGAAGAAGTTCCAAAGCTCGCGGGTAGAATAGACTGCATTAGGATCATCCGAATGCCAATGTCCCTTACCATCAATGGCGATGAGAGTAACCTCCGTACCATCCATCTTATTGATATAGCGAGTACGAGTGGCGGCAGCATAACTCATGGATGCAGGATAAGGGCGAATCACCTCTGGATTATCCACATCACAACCTTCATAAGCAGCCCACTTCTTGACATAATCGTCAATCCTACCATAGCCACCAGCGGCATGATTTGGATCGCCGCCCCATTTCACGACATCATCTCCCGTGCCATGGATGTGCATAATAGGCACATGGCGTGGAGCCACAGGCTCACGATAATCGACAGGGATACCACTCACAGGACCAAAGGCTGCAACTACAGTTCCCAATTTGGTCATACAATGATAAGTCATCATTCCGCCCATGGAGAAGCCAGAGATATAGATGCGATTCTTGTCTACCTTATATTTCTTCTGCATCGTCTTCATGATGGTTTCGATAAACTTGACATCGCCAGAGCCTGAGATGTCCCAGAAGTTACCGTTTCCCTTAGGATAAACCACCAGAATTTTTGCCGTATCAGCCACCTCGTTCCAATGAGTCTGGTTCATTTGATAATTGGGATCCTGGTTTGCTCCATGCATGGAGATGACCATAGGAGCCTTCTCGGGTAAGTCGGTTGGTACATAGACCAACATTTCTCGTGTAGACGTACCCACTTTTACTGTCTGCTTCACTGCCTTCTGCGTATAGGAATGCTCGGCAGCTACCACTTGCATGCACAAGGCAAAGAGCAAGCACAGCAAGAAAGTTGTTCTTTTCATTTTAAGTTATAATTATCAGTTATACGATTATCTGTTGTTATAATTGTCAGTTGTTATGGCACATAAAAAAAATCGGCAAGGTATCTGCTAAATTCAACAAATACCTTGCCGAACATCAGAACTAGGGGCTACCCCCTAGTTACACTATAGGAGTAGAAATTCTGCCATTACTTATTCATTACCTTTACTACCTTACCACTCTGGAGCTTCTTGATAACGAGGCCCTTGGCATTGGCTGCTACCTTAGCACCAGCAGCGTTGAATGTTGCAACCACTGCATCATTTGCTACATTGACATTCTGGATACCAGTAGTTTCACCTCCGAGTTCCTCTGGAAGAACATTGTAAAGCATGATTGTAGAAATAAGGACCTCACCGCCCCATGGAGCCTTGATAGTAACCAAATGGGCAAAATCATCAGCTGCAGGTTCTTCGCCAGGAACAGTGCGAACCAAATCTTTCTTCAAATCAAGAACAATAGCACCTGTATTTTCATCAAAAGCTTTGTTCTCGATGGCAATCATACCACCATCAGCCTGCTGACCATTCTCAGCGGTACGGTTGAACATGAAACGAGGTTTGGCAACTTCACCCTTATCATTTATGGAACCTTCACCATAAACTACCATGTAATGATAGTCTGACAAGTCGGCATAGATATTTGGAGCCACAGTAGATGTACCTACGATAACAGAACCTTGGGCATTTGGATTCTCTGCACCCACAGTCCAATCCATAAAAACCTTCTCTTCAGTTGGTTGTGCATCCTTTGTGAAACCATCCCAAATGTGGAACATGTCCTTAGTCAATTCAACACCCTCATCTGCACTCTCTTCCTGTGCAGAAGCTGAACCAAAACCTGCAAACAATGCTACGGCTACCATAGCCAAACTCTTAATTGTTGTGTTCATAATTGTAAAAATTAAAATTGTTATTAATAATTATTTATAAATCTTCTCCGTATAGGTCTTACCGCTACGAAGATAAACTTTCTTAATACTGATACCCTGCTTGGCAGCAGATAAGCGCATGCCTTGCAAGTCGTAATACTCTACATGGTCTATCAGGTCGGCATCGGTGGTTACACCGGCGATACCCGTCAAGGCACCCTTGTAGTTCAGGCGAACGCAATCGAGCACAGCTCTCTTTCCGCTCACATAGTTAACCGTCATATTTCCCTTGACATCAGCGATATCCATGTCAAACTCCACTTCCGACCATTCCTTGTTGGAAGAAGCATTCTTTGGCAGTGTAACCTGCTTGGTCTGATTGCCGCAGATAACTTTGATAACAGCATCTCCCATGGAAGCCTGATAACGGATAGCCACCTTGTAATTACCCACCTTACTTACCGGAATGTAACCACGAACGGAAGCCCCCTTCTGGGTTCCCAGGTTCAGGCAGCCCTGACCATAGTATCCACGGAAACCGTTGTACCAAGCGTTGCCATAGCAACCAGCTACGTTCTTGTAGTCGAAGTTCTCAAACTCATACTGCATCTCTCCATCGTATGCCTCTGGCACTGCTGGCATCTCGATAACAGAAGGGGTAACATCAGAATCCTTCAACTTGCCCGATGTAGAAGTACCCTTACAATTGATGGTCAACTCCAGAGGACCGTTGTGCTTCACATAAACGATGAACTGAGAGTTCTTCCATTCGCTGGTAACAGTACTTGCAGAGTGGCTGGCATTATCCTTCCATGAGATGGTTGGTTTTGCCGTGGCACCCACTACGGTGATGGTATCCACCTGCTGAGCATACTCTGGGAGGTTGGCATCATCAGCCAAAGCAGGATTTCCCTGTGCATAGCGCTTGCCATCTTCCAAACGATAGTTTTGCATGTAGAGGCTCAACTTATCTGAGTTCTCACGCATAAATACCAATGAATAAGGAGCCAAGTTCATCTTGATCTGGCGACAAGTGTTGTAAGCAGGTTTCAGTGTACCCTTGGCACTACGCTTGGCAGCAGGGAAATCACGATAGAACGTCTGTCCATGCAAAGGAGTTGCGAGGTTCACATGCTTCTCATCATACTGATATGGATTGTAGCAAACCCAAGCATTCTCATGACGAGCAGCATAGATATCACCTGTATACTCCTGCTTGAAGAGCTTGTTGAGATAAGCTTTCTTATTGGTAACATTGTTCCAAGTGCTGTTGTTAGCATAGTCCTTGGCTGTAACGGCAACGGTCAGTTTCTTAGCCTCATCATCCAAGAGGTCGTAAACTACAGGAATGGCAGGATAGCGACCTGTGCTCTTCAACCACCAACGGTTGTTGAGAGGAGCATTCTCAGCATTCCACGGAGTGCCACCATAGTCTTGCTCATTACGATAAACTCCATCATACAAGCCTTGAGGCGAAACGTATGGTTCCATCTCGTTCTTACTTGAGTTAATATCTTTAGGAGTTACATCATTCTTCACACAGATTTTGGTGCGTTCTATCACCTCACTGCGGGTAGGAATACGGATAGTTCCATCAAGAATCTTGCGGAACATATCGATGTTGATGTTCTTGAAGTGAGGGAACCAGCCCCAGTTGCGATGGGTATAGCCATCAGCTGTCTTTGTGGTTGCTATCTCACGAGAATCCTCCAATGGAATGGTCTCAGGACCATCAATCACAGTCTCACCAGTCAAAGCCACGTGCTCCAAGATAGGAATGGCACCACAAGCCTTCGGGAAGTCGTTGAAGTAATTAGACAAAGTTTTGCCGTTAGAATCTTTAATCTCATTACCATTTTCATCCACCTTGGTGGTCTCCTCAAACCATCCGCAGGCATCGAAACGGATACCATACTGTCCGGCATATCCACCAAGATAAGCACCCAGACAGTTGCTCTCAATATCGAAGAAACCATTCTTCATGGTGTACTTCTCGCAGCAGATGAAGTGATCCTTGTCTTCTGTCAAGAGGCGGTTCATCTCCGCATTACGCTTCATGTAAGCCACAGGCATCATGTTGGCAGAATAAACAGACTGGGTGAAGCTCACTACCAAATAGCCACCATACTGATGACAGAGTTTCATAATCTTAGTAAAGAGATCCAAACGAGTCAAGAAGGAAGGATTGATTACCGTTCCATTCTCACGCTCGCGCTCCTCCTCAAATCCCCAGAACTGCTCGGCGAAATTCCAACCCAAAAAGTTAGGATATTGCTTGAAGTATCGCTCATAGATTTCCATGTCGTCATCGGCGAAGGTACTGCAAGCACCACTGGCACACTGAATCATGGTCCAGACACGGTTCTCGGCGCATACCTTCATCCAGGAGTCGCATACCTTCTCGCCATCAGGACAGGTAGCCTCTGTAGCAGAGAGCGACAGGTTGAACACCACGTATGGCTTGATGTCCTCTGGCACCATATCGATGATGCGCTGTGGGTCAGGATTATTCCAGGTATCAATGTGGATAATCCACATCGGCTGTGATGGCGAGATAACTCTTCGCAGGGCAGGCCCGTCATGAGCCTGCGCCACTGCGAATGTCAGTATCCCGAAAATAAATATGAATAATCTTCTTACCATTTTATTTCTGTTTTCTGAAGTCCATTAACCACACCCACGTAAGTAGGAAGGCGATTGAAATTATTCCACAGTCCTACACCCGTAGTGCCCTGATTGATAGTAGAGAAGGATACACCATAGAGCTTGTCGCCCAACACATCCTGTGCCTTGTTCAGAATATAGGCATAGAGTTCAGCCATTCCCTTGTAATCCTCGAATGTAGCCTTGCTCTGATCGGCTACAGTTCCGCTGGCATCAGCCAGATAAACGTTCATGTCTGAAAGACGTACCTGCAAGCCTGCGGCAGACAGCGTAGCAAGAAGTTTGTCGATATTCGCCTTTGTTTCTGCCAAAGAACTGCTGCTGTATGGCACGTCGAGCTTCACATCGATGCCTTCAATCTTAGCACCAGCCTCTTTCCACTTCTTGATGTAGTTAATGGCAGCCTCGGTCTTCTCAGCATCCGTCAGCAAGTTTTCCTCACTGTAGAACAGCTTGGCATCAGCCTTCTTTGAATGGATTTCCTTGCATACATCAGCCACCCAGTTTTCATCCATGTAGTCGTTAGGATAGAACTCACCATCAGCTACCATATTCTCTGAAGACTTCAAGGTATAGAAGAGATCTTCTATCAGGTTGGAAGCCACATTCCATGCCTGCACCTTGTCTCCATAGTTCTGCATAACGGAATCAACATAAGCAAACATAGCCTTCTTTACATCAGCAGCCTTCTCTTCTACAGGACGAGGTTTATAATATCCCGGCTTCTGATATGGAGCATAAACATCAATATTGTCAACATACACCTGCTGAGGTACAGCTCCCTGACCAATTACCAGAGAAATGTCGGAAGATTTCATATCATCTGCATCAAAGGCTTCAGAAAAGTCAACCTTTGACAAATCCACCACGAATGTTTCCCAAGTCTTAGCCTTGGCAGGAACACCGAAGTTTCTCAGTTCCTTGGCTTTGTCACCCACCTTTACTCTGATAACCACATTCTTCTTGACATTTGAAGAATAATAATCAAAGGAGATGGTCTTGATAGTAGACAGCGAAGCTCCCTCTGGTAGATTCACTGGGAACTCGATGAACTTGGCACCCTTCTTGTTGAAGAGCGACTTTCCGTTTTTTCCTGTCGGATCTTTTGCCACTTTGGAATCCTTGTCTGTTCCGAAGACATCACCGATGGCACTGCTTTCGAAATCATACATCTGGTGCAAATCCACATTTTCACCTTCTACCCAAGTATCCTTAGTTGCCTCTTTCATCACATTCATGTTCCAGGCATTAGGTGCAAAGAGAGAACCACATGGTATAAGTCCGGCTCCAATAGTCTTCTGTACAATATCTTTGTTCTTTGAGGCATTGACGGTTCCATCATCAGCCACCACTGCCGAATGCTTAAATCCATCAGTGATGTTCACCGCATTGAAGTTTTCCAACACCGTTGAGAAGGTAGTGCTAGAGGCTTCCAAATCGGCAACTGTCATATTGGCAGCCAGCTTCATGCCCGTATAGTTCTTCAGAACTTCATAACCTCTGGTAAGGTCGTCCATCACTACGCTCTCAGGCTTATCGCCGGCAGGGTAGCTTGTATCGAAGTCCTCCACACAACCAGTGAGCAGCATGGAAGCTGCTGCACTGGCCAAGAGGATATTATGTATTTTTTTCATAATTCTGATATCAAATTAAAAATGTTCTTACTTCTCAGGAGTGAAAGTCTGGAATCCAATACCACGATTGCGGACCACCATGGTATCTGTGGTTTCAACCGTACCCAAGGCATCGCTCTTGATGTTGTATTTCAAATAGAGTGTGTTGCGCTTAAACTCGCCCATAAGCCAGTCGTTCTTGACAAACTTACCATTACCCGAAACCTGAACGCCCTCACTGCCGGAAGAGATGGTGCAGTCATCGCCGTTGAAGGTCATCAGCACGTTCACCTGATGGCTTTTGCCACTTGCATCCTTCACTCCCACAGTCATCTGTGCCTTATACAAGCCTTTGGTCACCACTTTGATTACCTCAGCCTTCTCTATATATGGATAAGCACGGTGAGATTCCTTGCCGTTGCTCACATCCTTACCCATGCGAAGATAAGTGGCAGTCCAAGGATTGACGAACTTCACAAGGCAGAATGTAGTATTCTTCGACTCCAGTACCTTGTCAACTCCCTGAGCCTTGGTCAGCTTCACAGGAATTACGTAGCCCTGCTCATAGCTCTTGTCATCGTTGAAGAACGCATCATTAAGCTTCACTCTTACGCCTCCCAGCTGCTGTCCCTTGGCAATGACAAACTGGTTAGGGTTCTCTATCTGATAGTAATTGGATGGCATCACCTGGATGGCGGCACCATTGATTTTATAGCCATCACAAAGACTGGCATCAGATATATAATCCACGGTAACGTCATTGTTGTTGCCATAACCACCGGCACAGTAGGCCTTGATGTTGATGATGTGGTTGTTATCGTCGGTAAGGTCAGCTTCCTGATCCTCACCCAGCTCCACGGTGCGCACATAACCAGCATTGGCAAAATAGACAGCAGTTTCTCCGTCATATCCAAATTCCTTGTTACCGCTCTCGCAGGAAGCGGTCATCAACAAAGTCATGGCAGCAATGCCTATTGTATTTAATAACTTAAAACTTTTCATTTTCATTATCATTTTTAACTGGTTTATTTCCATCCCTTGTTCTGATGGAGATTAGAGTACTTCAATGCTTCTGAATATGGAATATAACCATAGTTCATATAGCTATCGAAATGGCGCTCTTCTACATTTGGCAAGATGGTAAACGTATCGTTGTTCCAATCGATGCCCTGTACAGAAGTAAGCTTGTCCAACTGGTTCCAGCGGCGCAAATCCCAGAAGCGGAATCCCTCGAAGCAAAGCTCCAGGCGGCGCTCGTTGCGAATCAGCTCACGCATCTTAGCCTGATCGCCGGCACACTCGTCGAGATAAGTGTCGTCTGTCAAGCCTGCACGGTGGCGGATTGCCTTGATCACATCGTATGCTGAGTAAGCATGTGTGCCAGGGTTCTTAGGACCCCAAGCCTCATTGGCAGCCTCAGCATAGTCGAGGAAGAACTCGGTGAAACGTGCCTTGCAGCTATATTTGATTACCTTAGATGTACTGCTAGGATTACAGTTGGCTGTCATGCGCAACATCTTCTTCATATAGTAACCGGTGCGGGTAGAAGCATTACGGCGACCGATACCGTCATCGCCCGAAGAACTACCAGTCTTGATAACCTTGTTCTCAACTCCCGCTGTTGCTCCATTATAAATAATGTATTTAGCCAGACGAGGGTCACGGTTGACGTATGGATTATTCTCATCATATTCACTGCGTGCATCGGTGATAGGATAACCCTTGGCATCAGGGAAGGCATCTACCAGATTCTGGGTAGGATTGGTCTTGCCGCTTCCGAAGAGCGATGGAGGGAAATTGTTCTTCTCGTCATCAATCTCACCATCATTCTTGGTACTGCGCCAAATGATTTCCGGAGGATTGGAACCATTCTGCAAGGCACTCATCTCTGCATCGTTGTCGTAGTAGGTAAGACCTGTAGAAGGCAAACCTGATGGACCGCCTACATAGTCAACCACCTCGGCAGCAGCATCTGCAGCCTGCGCCCAGGTTACATTGTTCTGAGCAGGATCCTGGAAGGCAGGACTTGCAGCAAGCAGCAGGGTACGAGCCTTGATGGCACGCAGAATCAGTCCATTGATCAACTGACGTGCATTCTCGCCCATCACCTTATTATAAATACCCATCTTGCCATCCTTAACCGAAGTCACCTCAGGCACATTCAGGATGTCATCATACTTGGCTGGCACCTTGTCGTCGCTTGTCACTGGCTCATAATCCATAGGCAGCAGCTTGTCAGCCTTCTCGATGTTCTCCAGAATGAAATCCACATGCTCCTGGAATGTCTTGCGAGGCTGGTTGAAATCAGCATCCGTACCTACATATCCGTCAAAGAGCTGTGTGCCGAGCAACTTTCCTTCATTGTCAAATCCTGCATGGGCACGAAGCAGATAATAGGCATGGGTAGCCAGAAGTCCGTAGGCCTCACCTGTAAGGCGTCGCTGCATCAGCTTGTTCTCATTGGCATTCTTCAGGAACCCGATGTTCGAAATGTTTGAGTTCAGGAAGATATACAAATACTGCATGGAAGACAAGTCGTTGTTCCAGCGGCCTGTAGGATCCCAACTCTGAACGGTCCATGAGCCTGTGGCATACTTAGACCAGTTGGCTCCCTTCTCATTCGTCACGGCATCATCCGTCGCAACATCCGTACCTGTGCCCACCTCGTAGTTTGGCAAGTTACGGTAAGCGGTGAGCACGAAGCCCTTGGCCATGATAGGATCATTCTCCATCTCGTTGATGTCCTTCATGTTTTCTGCAGCAGGAGTAAAGACATCATCACATGCTGTCAACAATGCCGCAGAAGCCAATATCATGAATATATTTCTTAATTTCATAATTCTTTATTGTCTAATTTTTCAATATCTAAGATATGATTTCATCAGCCTTTAGAACATCATCTTCAAGCCCAGGTTGTAGAAACGGCACTGTGGTGAACCATAGCTGGTCTCCATATACTTGCGGTTCTTGCTGATGGTGAGAAGGCTCTCGCCCAATACGTAAACACTCATACCCTTCACTACCTTGTTTTCAAACCACTCTTTTGGCATATCGTAGGTCAGCTGCACCTTGTTGAGGTTGAAGCAGTCTGTACTGTAAATCCAGAAGGTTGAGTTGCGGAAGTTGTTGGTATTGTCCTTGGCTGTCAAACGTGGATAGGTAGCGGTAGCGGCTGTCTCAGGTGTCCAGCGTCCACGAACCACAGAGGTATATTTCTTCTGGTTGTAAATCCAGTCGTTGCTCTTGAAAGCCTTGGCACCCATCTGACCTGTACCGGCGATGAAGAGGGTAAACTGCTTCCAGTTCAAGGTGATGTTTACACCATAGAAGAAAGGAGTTGCATTCCATCCATACTTACCCATCACCTGCTGGTCGTTGCTGTCAATCTTGCCGTCGCCGTTGATATCCTTGTACTTCAGGTCACCAGCCTTGATTTCACCGAAGGTATGGTTTGGCACGAATTTAGGATCGTTCTTGTCGAGGTTTGCCTTCATGTTGTCCACATCTTCCTGAGTAAAGAAGCCTTCGCAGACATAACCGCGAATCACGTCGAGAGCCTGACCCTGTGCGTTCATATAGCTATATTCGTTCTTCTCCTCACGCTTGTTAACCTTTGAGTCGAACACCATACCTGTGAGTCCGAGCTGTGCCTTCACCTTGCCGATGTTCTTCTTGAAGTTTACGGCGAAGTCGAAGCCCTGTCGCAAATCCTCGTTGTAGTTCAGGGAGGTGATGAAAGAACCGTCACTGTTCATCCATGAAGGATAGATGGTAGCAGTTCCCGGAGTAAGCAAGCCCGAAGTAAGCTGATGGAAATAGTTCATGTCGAAGCTAATGGTTCCGTTGAGGAGTGAACCCTCCAGACCAGCTCTCCATTCCTTACGCTTCACGAAATCAAGACCGTAGTTGCTACCACGCTTAGAGAGTGTGGTGTTAGTTCCGTTGCCACCACCTTCGTTCCAGGTGTACCAGCCACCCTTTACATCATAGTATCCCTGGTAGAGATAATAACCTGAGATATCTATGTCCTGGTTGAGCACAGAGTAAGAAGCATTCAGCTTCAGATCGTCGAAGCAAGGAAGTGCATTCTTGAACCATTTCTCCTGACCGATTCTCCAGCCCAATGTTCCTGATGGAGAAAGAGCGTTGCGATGACCCTCTGCCAACTTGGATGCGTGAACCAGAGCACCGCCAAACTCTGCGTAGTACTTCTGAGCATAATTGTAGGCTGCTCGAAGGGCAAGGTTGGCATTGGTGGTGCGGTGGTAAGAAGAACCCTTTACACCAGATGAGCTCTCATGATTCTCGTCCACGGAATTCGACTTGGAGTAACCCCAGCCAGCCAAAGTGGCATTTACGTTGTGAACTCCGCCAAAGGTGTTCTTATAGTCAAACTGAGCACGGAAGGTGGTGTTCTGGTAATATTTGGATGCACCGATATACTCGCTCGTACTGCTTGTTTCCTTACCATATTTCTTCAGGTCGATAATCATGTCCTGTCCGTTCACATTTGCCCAGGTAGGCTCGTAAACGGCATAGTCGAGCTTGTAAGCCTCAGAGTAGTTGTTCCAGTAGTCGATACTGAAAGCTGTCTCGAAGCTCAATCCCTTGACCCACTGGTCGAAGTCGGCCTTTACACCCACATCAAAGGTGAAGGTGCGGGAGTGATTCTTCACGTAGCCGGCAGCAAGCGCATCACCAAAGAAAGTAGACTGGTTATCATTGTTTCCACCCAGCAGATACTGACCACCGAGCACGTGGAATTTTGAGCCTGCTATCATCTGCTGCAAGGCTGAATTGTTGGCATCCATCATGGAGATTGGCAACAGGCCGGAATACCAGTTTGGACGAACGCTGGTAGCTGTTGACCAGTAGTCCTCAGGACGTCCACGATAGTTGTCCGAGATGTTGATGCCTACATTTACATAAGCCCCCAGCCAGTCGGTGATGGTAGCATCAATGTTAGAACGCACGCGGAAGGAGTAATCCTTGTCTTTCTTGTGCTCGCCGTACTTCACCAGGCTGTTGTTGTAGGTCATGCCCAGGTTGGCATAGTATCTGGCAAATTTGCTACCGCCCTTCACCTCCATCGTAGCATCCGTACGGTTGTTGAACTTGCGCAGGTAGTCGCTGCTGTAGAAATCCATATCCGGATAGCGGTAAGGATTCGTACCTGCAGCCGTATTGTAGATCTGCTCCTTAGAGTATTTCAGCGGCTGTGTAGGGTCATCATTGGTCATCGCCTCGTTATAGAGCGACATATACTCAGCCGCACCCAGAAATTCAGGATAAGCCTTAGGTGTATAGATGCCCGTATTGACGGTGGCTGCGATGCTCAATGGCTGCACCTTACCACGCTTGGTAGTGATGAGGATTACGCCCTTGGCAGCCTTGGCACCATAGAGTACTACGGCAGAAGCGCCCTTGAGCACGGTAACCTTCTCCACCTCGGTGGCATTGACGGTGCTGGCCTCACGGGGAGCTCCATCAACGAGAACAAGTGCACCCTGTCCCCATACATTTCCGTTGTAACCACCAATGAGCGATTGAAGGTCGTTAAGTGTATTGGCGCTGTAGTCCTTTTTCAGCAGCTCTTTGACATTCACCTCGCTGACACCGCCCATCAGGTCGGCCTTGGAAACCTGACCGAAAGCCACGTTTACCTTGGTAGTGTCAGCCATTTCCTGGGCGCTTGCCACACCACTGGCGACTAGCATGGAAGCTAGCGCCAATGACATTCTCTTATTAAATATATTATGTTTCATAATAAATTCTCGAATTGTTTAATTATTCCCAACCAGGGTTCTGAGAGAACTCAGGATACATCTTGACATCCTTTCTCAGGAATGGGAACCAGTAATGCTTTGAAGTAAACTTACGGGTAATCAATGGCTCCTCCTTCAGGTTGAGCACGTGATTTTTCTTTGGATCGTCGTAGCGGTCAACATCCTTCTGGTCGGCTGCACGGTCGAAGTAAACAGCCATCTTCTGGGTGTAAGGAGCCTTGTCTATCAGGAGCCAGCGGCGAAGGTCGGTGAAACGGTGTCCCTCGAAAGCCAACTCTACGGCACGCTCACGGCGAAGCTCGCTCATGAAGCCATCCAGATTGGTAAGATACTCATCAGCAATATTATCCACATGCGCACGGTTGCGGACGATGTTCACGGCATCCACGGCACTCAGCTTGAATGCCTGGCTTGATTCCTTGTAACCATAACCCTGAGCCACCGACTCGGAATACATCAGATAAACATCTGCCAGACGAATCATACTCAAGAGCACACGTATCATCTTAGAACGCTCACCACCGTCATCAAATCGATTACGATATGGATCACAGAACTTCTTCAGGCAATATCCCGTAAAGCAGTCCTTGGAAGGTGTTGCCGAGCGATACTTTCCTCCCGTATAAAGAGAAGCATACTGCACATCTGCATCTTGTCCTGCACTCTTCACACACTTCACACCATCATAGATGAAGAGATCGTAGAAGCGAGGGTCACGGTTCTTGAACGGATATTCCGGATCATAGCCGCTGTCGGCATCCTTCTTCGTGATGTCCTTGATAGGCTTACCATTTGCCATACCGAAGTAATCCACATAGTTGGCTGTAGGATAAACCTTGATACCACCTGCAATAAGGCTGGTAGGACGGTAGTCTGTCACCTGATTCCAAACCCAGTTATTGTTACTTGAATTCTCGTAGAAGATAGCCTCCTTCTCACCAGGAATCTTGGTTCCCTGATCATAGGTATAGAAGATGTTCATGTAATTATCATAAGAAGACAACTGGTAAAGTCCTGTTTCCTTATTGATCTTCAAAGCCTCACCGAATGCCTCAGCAGCCTTCTGGCAATACTCCTTATTATATCCGTTAACATTCTTAAAGTCAGGATTCTCCTTACTTACTTCATTCATCAGCGGCGAACCTGCCCACAGATAATTCTTACCCAGGAAGCAGAGAGCAGCTATCTTGTTAGGACGGAACTTGTTCTTGCCCACTGTCTGCTTACCCACGGTAGTCTTATCCCAATCTACAGGCAGCAGCTCAACAGCCTTCTTGAAGTCTTCGGCTGCCTTGTCGGCACATGCCTGATAGGTGAGGCGCGGATAGTTGAACACGGCATCAGATGGAATCAGGAAGTCGATATATGGAATACCGCCCCAATACTGCATAATCTGGAAATGGAAGAATGCACGGAAGAAATAGAGCTGACCTGCAATCAGGTTCTTCTCTTCCTGGGTAGCATCTACCAGGTTGCCCAGATTTTCCAAGCCCAGGTTGGTGACATAGATTCCCTGCCAGCACATACCCCAGAGGCGGCCCTTGGAATCGCGGTTCACATCATTATCGGCGTTCAGGTCGATGCCCGAATGGAATGGGGAATACTGCACCTCGTCCCATGCCCAATAGTTTCCCTGGTCGATGGCAGTAGTGAGTATACGGGTCTCTGATGGTTGCCAGTATTCATCCTCACCATAGTTCCAGCAGCCATGATACCAGGATGTTGAGGCAAGACCAGGGATGTCATTGTAGCACTGCTCCAAGAAACCCTGAAAGTTGGTATAATTCTTATATGGCTCCGTTGGGGCAATATCACTGCCCGGTGCCTTGTCAAGGTAATCAGTACATGATACTGAAGAGAGAGACAGGGCTGCCGCAAACAGCAATGTATATATTTTATTAAACTTTTTCATATTTACGATTCATTTAAAATGTCAGGTCGAAACCTAAGTTAAATCTGCGTACTGTTGGGTAAGCACCTACAGAAGCATTGCCGCTAAAGTTGTTCTCGCGGTCATCTGGCATGTTGGTCCAGAGCAGCAGGTTGTCACCATTCAGATATACACGGAGTGAATTCAAGTGCATTTGCTTCACCCAAGCACCCCTGAAGGTATAAGCTATCTCGGCATTCTTCAGGCGCAGGAAAGCACCGTCATAGAAGTAACGGGTACCGGCATTTCCCTCATCTGCCACTGTGGTCCAACGTGGCAAAGACAACTCGCCGCTCGGATTGGCTGCAGAAAAGTAAGAACCCTCCTTGAAGGCAATGTGGGTTTCACGCTCAAAGGTTGGGAAGTTCACCTCGCGGGTAACATTGGTTACACCATAGAACTGTACCGTTACACTCAGACCCTTCCACTCTGCTCCCAAGGTTGTACTGAAGGTATTCTCAGGAATAGAGGTGTACTGATAAGGTGCCTTGTCATCTGATGTAATCTGACCGTCAGCATTGAAGTCTGAAATAATGGCATCACCCGTATATTTCTCAGAATCATGGCTACCCCAGGTAGGTACGGCAAAGAGATCATCCCAGTTGCGGATAAAACCATGATCAATGTAACTGTGGTTCTGACCGATGGCATAACCCGCCTTGTTCAGATAACTTGCCTGAAGCTTTGGATCATCGGCAAACTTAATCTCGTTGGTAGCATGGGTCATATTGAAGTTTGCCCATGTACGCAGATTCTTGTTCCATGCCTTGTTCACCTTCAGACTCAACTCGTAACCCTTGGCATCCACCGAACCCACATTGGCAACCGTATAGTTCATACCATAGTAAGAAGGGATGGAACGGTTGGTTAAGAGTACATCGGTACGCTTGTCGTTAAACACATCCAGCGAACCGGTAAGCAATCCGCCCAGGAATCCGAAGTCGAAACCCAGGTTGCGCTTCTCTGATGTCTCCCAACGCACGTTAGGGTTTCCGATACGGGTAAGGCGATATATAGTATAAGGTGAATCATAAGTGTTATCACCACCCAGATAGGTCTTACCACCATAGGAATACTGGTCAGAATAGAGATAAGAACCTCCGGTAGAATCATCACCGATGCGACCCCAGGATGCACGTACCTTAAACATATCTACATATTTCTTGATGTTCTTCATGAATGGCTCCTCGGTGATAGTCCAGCCGAGAGAAGCAGATGGGAAGAACTTGAAGCGATAGTCGGGACCAAACTTCTCAGAACCGTTGTAGCATCCGTTCAACTCGAGCATGTAGCGCATCGCATAGTTGTATGTGGCACGGAACACCCAGTCTTCACGGTAATGTCTGAAAGAAGAACCGACGGCATATTCGTTGCGGTTGAATACACCCATTGCGCCCACTTCATGATTGCCGAACTTGCGGTTCCAGTCGAGCTGAGCCAGATAGTAGAGACGGCGATAAGTAGCACCCGTATTTACCTTACCACCATTGACGGTCCAAGCCACCGACTCATGGTAATCCTCGCTCTGGTCATAGGAAACTGAGCCATCATCAGGGTTAATCCACTTCAGCTGCGGATCCATATACTGGTCGCTGATACCACGCTTCTCCTCTACCATTGTATTGTCAAGAGAAACCTTGGCAACAAACTTCAGGCCCTTGGTCAGGAAATCGAGTTTCTGGGTAAGAATAAAGTCGGTGGTAATCTGTGTATTGGTACGATTCTCCACACCGCTTCGGGCAAGGCTCATCACAGAGTTAGGACAGTCGGCCTTACGTGGACCATAAAATCCATAAGTACCGTCTGAATAAATAGGACGCATCGCATCTGGAGCTGCATGATAGACAGAAGCCCAATAAGCACTGGAATCGCTCGCCTTATCCCAAGGGAAATGACGGACACCGTTACTACCGAAAAGGTTGGTAGAGAACTGAGTGGTCTTGGTCAGGTTGAAGTCCAGGTTGGCACGCATGTTAATACGGTTATAACCGAAACCAGCCTGATAGCCACGGCCGCTGGTGAAGTCCTTGAACAAATCACCCTCATGAGCAAAGTCTACTGCTGCAAAATACTTCACGAGTTTGGTACCTCCCGAAACATCCACGCTGGCATTGTAAGACATGGCTGTGTTGTTGAACAGTTCCTTCTGCCAGTCAACGTTAGGATAGCGGTCCCATTCTTCAGCATTGGCAGGGTTACGATACTTGTCGATGATGGCCATAGGCTTGTAAGAACCCCAGGAACTTTCGTTGTTGATGTTCAGCTCGCGCTCTACCACTCTGTTCAGAAGTCGGAAAGTATCATAAGAATCATACTTCTCTGGCAACTTGGAAACCACCTTCATGGTAGCATTCGCCTTCACGTGTACGGCAGCCTTACCTTCCTTACCACGCTTGGTAGTAATGAGGATGACACCATTACCACCCTTCACACCATAAACGGCAGTGGCAGAAGCATCCTTCAATACGGAGATGCTCTCTACTGAAGAAAGGTCAACGGTGTTCATGGCACGCTCCACACCATCCACGAGAACGAGAGGGTCGTTGGAACCGTTGATAGAAGTCTGGGTACGGATTACGATCTTAGGATCTTCCTCACCTGGCATACCTGTAGAAGAAAAGGTAACGACACCAGGAAGATTACCCGTCAGTGCCTGACCCAAAGATGAAACTCCGGCATGACGATTCAAGGTTTTCGCATCTGTCTGGGCAATAGAACCGACTACAGAGGCTTTCTTCTGCTGACCATAACCAACCACTACTACCTCGCCCAAGGTATTGTCATCGGTCAAGGTAATCTTAAACTGTCTTTTCTTACCTACTTTAACAGTCTGCGAATCCATACCGATGTAGGTAATGACAAGGGATGAATTTTCTGAAGGCACAGAAATCTGGAAATTTCCATCCATATCCGAAATGACACCCGTAGTTGCATTTCCCTTCACTTTCACAGTAGCACCAATCAGAGGCTCTCCTGTGCCGTCAACAATACTACCCTTCACGGTAATCTTCTGGGCTTGTGCGTTCAAGCTGCAGAAGGCTCCCACGAGGCATAGAGCTGCTGTCCGTTTAAATGTAAACACTTGTTCAATCATGTTGTATCATTTTAATTAAGTTTGTTTCTAGGTGTTATTACTTCTTGTTAAAGAACACGGCTGCAAAGGTAGAAAACTGTCACGAGAACGTGTTTTCTTGATGTTCCAAATGTTTTCACTCTTGTTACAACACACTGTAACTGTCACATTTCCTGCATTTTATGATAAAGGAGAAAAAGAGATATAACGTCACAAAAAAATGGCGCATATCACTATGCACCATTCTCGTAAACAATTAAAACTTGTTTCACAACAATCTTGTCATTCATCAATATGAACTGTTTTCTTTATATAAAAGCATAAATCTAAAAATAAATTCAGCAATTAATTCTTCACAAGTCTCACACCATAAATCTGTCCTACCTGCTTGCCCTTGTGAGCTACAAACTTCACTCTTACTTCCTTCTTGCCCTTAACAAACTCTGAAGGAATGGCATAATCAACGGTCTTAAACTGAGTGGTGCGCCAACGATGGCTATTGTTTACACTCGTGAGAAGATGGTCGTCGATATAGATGTCAAACTCACTGGTGCGCCATTCATCCTGACCCCAGAACTTGAGCTGGAGACTAAGGTTAGTCTCTCCCTTGGTCTGCATCAGATAGCTGAAATAATGACCATCCTTTGCATCACGGAAGAATACACCTTCTGTATTACCCTTGTCCGAATTATCGGTCTCCATACGATGGTCAGTCTCCGGCTGTTGTTCTCCAGGGCTCACCTTATCCACAGTTCTAGCCTCCAAAGCCTGACGGGCATTTTCCTCATCAGCCAACTTCTGCATATAAGCCTTGTACTCATTCTCGCCAAGTGCCAACCAGTACATCATATATCGAGAATCGTGAATTTCGAAGAACGGCTGCAACTCGCCTTCGATGGCATTCTCCATGTGGGTGGCAAGTTTAAAGTGCAATGGCTTGCCAGGAATTGGCTTCAGGTCTTTGGCAATGTCGTCGAGATGTTTCGGC
>ERZ791891.223-NODE-223-length-31331-cov-165.065290_pt1 | contig 31331 bp, 31 predicted proteins | sample MGYA00510155_ERZ791891 | MGnify/ENA primary metagenome ERZ791891 (study PRJEB30046, sample SAMN00792061) | human gut metagenome | study: EMG produced TPA metagenomics assembly of the A metagenome-wide association study of gut microbiota in type 2... | reverse complement strand
ATCCCCAGTAAACACTGGGGATGGAGTTGTATTGTCATAGGGGTTGGATGCTTACGCTACTTCTTCGAGAGCTTCAGCGAGCGAGAGTTTGAAGAAAAGGTTGCCCCAATCCTGGGACACAGTGTTCACTTCTGCCAAGACAACGAGTCTATGAGCAGCTATGGCGTTATGCGAGGCTTGCACTTCCAGCGCCCACCATATACCCAAAGCAAGTTGGTACGCTGCGTAAAAGGTAGAGTGCTTGATGTAGCTGTAGATATTCGTAAAGGTTCCCCTACTTATGGCAAGCATGTGGCTGTAGAACTGACAGAAGACAATCATCGTCAGTTCTTCATCCCAAAGGGTTTTGCTCATGGTTTCGCCGTTCTCTCAGAAACAGCAGTCTTCCAGTATAAGTGTGATAACTTCTATCATCCAGAGGCTGATGGAGGTATTTCTATCCTCGATGATACCCTTGGTATTGATTGGAAGATTCCTACAGAGCATGCTAATCTCTCAGAGAAAGATACAAAACATGCAATGCTGAAAGATTTTGATAGTCCATTCGATATCAATGTGAATCTATACAAGTAAACAACAAATACTAATCATTTAACATTAAGACAATGAAAGGAATCGTATTAGCAGGTGGTAGCGGTACACGTTTGTACCCCATCACCAAAGGTATCAGCAAGCAGCTGATTCCAATCTTTGATAAGCCGATGATATACTACCCAATATCAGTATTGATGTTGGCAGGTATCCGTGAGATACTCATTATTTCAACACCATTCGACTTACCAGGCTTCAAACGCCTTTTAGGCGATGGAAGCCAGTTAGGTGTCAAGTTCGAATATGCAGAGCAGCCATCTCCAGATGGCTTAGCCCAAGCTTTCATTATCGGTGAGAAATTCATTGGCGATGAGGCTGCTTGCCTCGTATTAGGCGATAATATTTTCTATGGTGCAGGATTAAATCAGATGCTGCATCAAGCAGTAGTAGATGCTGAACAGAATAACAAGGCTACAGTCTTTGGATATCGTGTAAGCGATCCTGAACGATATGGCGTGGCAGAGTTTGATGAGCAAGGCAATTGCCTGAGTATTGAAGAGAAGCCTGAGCATCCAAAGAGCAATTATGCTGTAGTGGGCTTATACTTCTATCCTAATAAGGTGGTGGAAGTGGCTAAGCATATCAAACCATCTGCTCGAGGTGAGTTGGAAATCACCACCGTAAACCAGGAGTTTCTGAAGGATAAGCAGCTGAAGGTACAGACCATGGCAAGAGGATTCGCCTGGCTTGATACCGGAACCCATGATTCCCTTTCTGAGGCATCTACCTTTATCGAAGTCTTGGAGAAGCGCCAGGGCTTGAAGGTTGCTTGTTTGGAAGGTATAGCTTATCGCCAAGGCTGGATAGATAGTGATACGTTGCGTGAGAATGCTCAACCAATGTTGAAGAATGACTATGGCAAATATCTCCTTTCAATCCTTGAAGAGAAAGAGCAAACTTTAAAGAAGAATTTAGAATATTAAGAAGATGAAGAATATCATTATCACGGGCGGTGCTGGTTTCATCGGCTCACACGTAGTAAGACTTTTCGTGAACAAATATCCTGAGTATCACATCATCAACCTCGACAAGTTGACTTACGCAGGCAACCTGGCTAACCTCAAGGACATCGAGGACAAGCCTAACTATACTTTCGTAAAGGGTGATATCTGTGATTTCGACCTGATGTTGAAGCTGATGCAGGACTACAAGGTGGATGGCATCATCCATCTCGCTGCCGAGAGCCACGTAGATAGAAGTATCAAGGATCCTTTCACTTTCGCTCATACCAACGTGATGGGTACCCTGTCTCTGCTCCAGGCGGCAAAGATTTACTGGGAGAGTCTTCCTGAGGGTTACGAGGGCAAGCGCTTCTACCACATCTCTACTGATGAGGTTTACGGTGCATTGAAGATGACTCATCCTGAGGGTATTCCTGCTCCTTTCACCACCAAGGCATCCAGCGGTAAGAACCACGAGGCTTACGGCGAGGAGTTCTTCGTAGAGACAACCAAGTACAATCCTCACTCTCCATATTCAGCATCCAAGGCAAGCTCAGACCACTTCGTCCGTGCTTTCCACGATACATACGGTATGCCTACCATCGTGACCAACTGCTCTAACAACTATGGTCCATACCAGTTCCCAGAGAAGTTGATTCCATTATTCATCAACAATATCCGTCATCGCAAGCCATTGCCAGTATATGGTAAGGGTGAGAATGTGCGCGACTGGTTGTATGTAGTAGATCATGCCCGTGCCATCGATATGATTTTCCACAAGGGTAAGATTGCCGAGACTTACAACATCGGCGGTTTCAACGAGTGGAAGAACATCGATATCATCAAGGTGGTTATCAAGACCGTGGATAGATTGCTCGGCAGAAAGGAAGGCGAGGATATGGATCTCATCACTTATGTAACAGACAGAAAGGGTCACGATATGCGTTATGCTATTGACTCTAGAAAGTTGCAGAAGGAACTCGGCTGGGAGCCATCTCTCCAGTTTGAGGAGGGTATCGAGGAGACAGTAAAATGGTATCTCGATAACCAGGAATGGATGGACAACGTGACTTCTGGTGACTATCAGAAGTACTATTCAGAAATGTATAAAGAAAAACAATAAATGTCAGATAGCAATCAATCTTCTTATCGAAGTATATTCAAGGCAACATCATTATTTGGAAGTGTTCAATTATTCCAAATAATAATTCAGATTGTTAAGTCAAAGTTTATTGCGGTACTTCTTGGTCCTGCTGGTGTCGGCATCATTGGACTATACCAGAGTGGTATATTGTTAGTTCAGAACATTACCAATATGGGATTGGCATCCAGTGCCGTAAGAGATGTCTCAGAGGCATTTGGCTTAAAGGATTATCATCGAATCAACTTGGTAATAACAACTATTCGCAGGTTGGTTTGGGGGACAGGTTTGCTAGGCATGATTGCTTTGGCTGTCTTTTCACCATTGTTGAGTAAAGCTTCTTTTGGAAACTATGATTATACAATCCCTTTCATATTTTTGTCTGTAACATTGCTTCTTGATCAAATCAGTGCTGGTCAGAAAGTCGTATTGCAAGGCATGCGAAAGCTTAAGGAACTCGCAAAATGTTCAGTCATAGGGTCTACATTTGGACTGCTGGTTTCTGTTCCATTATATTATTTGTTAGGAGTAAAAGGTATAGTGCCAACTCTTATTTTAAATAGTATATGTACTCTCTCGGTATCATGGTTGTATTCACGCAAAATACCAGTGCAAAAGATAGAGCAGTCAACGAAGGAAACTTTCAAGCAAGGACGCTTAATGTTGGTAATGGGAATCTCAATGTCCCTTAGCGGGATATTTAACACTGCAGCGTCTTATGTGATTAGAGCTTATATTCAGTTCGTTGATGGTGTGGAAGAGGTTGGCCTGTTTCAAGCAGGATTTATGATAATGTCTACTTATGTAGGTTTGGTATTCAATGCTATTTCAACTGATTATTATCCTCGCCTTGCTGCTGTCAACAAAGATAACTCCAAGTGCAAGGAAATCATCAATCAACAGGGAGAGATGGCTTCTCTTATTTTGGTACCGATGCTCACGATATGTCTTGTCTTTATGCCCGTAATCTTGAATGTCTTATACAGTAATGAATTTTTGAGAGCAAACGACTATATTAGCTGGGCTTGTATTGGTATGTATTTGCGATTGGCATCTTGGGTGATAAGTTTTTCTTTTGTTGCTAAGGCAGAATCAAAGTTGTTTATGTTGAATGAAGCCTTAGCTTGTAGCTATTACGTGGTATTTAGCGTAGTCGGTTATTATTTAGGTGGACTTACTGGAGTAGGAATAGCATTCACTCTTCAATATTTGGTTTACCTTATTCAAGTTTACCTAATTGCACGCAAGAGATATCAATTTCGATTTAGTAATAACTTTATCCAAACGTATTTTTGCTTGTTGATAGCATTGATACTATGTTTGGTTATAGTCTTGTCTTTCAATGGGTGGCAGAAATATACATTTGGCGTTTTAGTTATTTTACTTTGTTCTGGCTATTGTCTTTTCTTGTTAAACAAAAAAATAGATTTACTCGGAGCTGTTAGAAATAAAATTAATAAGCAGTAGAATTATGAATATTCAAGATGTAAAATTAGTAGAACTTCCGAAGTTCTACGATCCTCGTGGTAATCTTTCTTTTGCCGAGCAGAATAATCATATTCCTTTTAAAATCAAAAGGACCTATTGGATTTATGATGTCCCTGGAGGCGAAAGTAGAGGAGGTCATGCATACAAAGAGACGGATGAGTTTATCATCGCCATCTCAGGTAGCTTTGATGTTACAGTAGATGATGGCAAGGAGAAGAAAACCTTTGCGCTAAATAGATCCTATTATGGGCTTTATATACCCAAAGGATTATGGCGCACTATGGATAATTTCTCTACTAATTCTTTGGCATTGGAATTCGCTTCTACCACGTACGATAGAGGTGATTATGTAGAAGAATATGATGTGTATCTAAAAATGAAATCAAATGGAGAAATATAGTGTCTTTGATTGTACGATGATAGAGCTCGATAAGCATCATAGCAATAGAAAGGGTAATCTTACTGTTGTGCAGAATGGAGAGACTCTTCCTTTTGATGTGAAGAGAGTTTACTATCTCTATGATGTACCGGGAGGTGAAGAACGAGGCTCCCATGCTCATCGTGATTTAAGTCAGTTGATTATTGCCGCATCAGGTTCCTTTACAGTTACGCTGGACGATGGCAAATGCAAGCGCTCATTCTTCTTGAACCGACCATATCAAGGTCTTTATGTAAAGCCTGGCATGTGGAGAGACTTAGTTGATTTTTCTTCAGGTGCAGTATGTATGGTGTTGGCTTCTGATGTTTATAAGAAGGAAGACTACATCCGTAATTATGATGAATTTTTAAAATTTAGAAATAATGAGTAAAGTATTAAATAAACCTCTAGTTATAATTGGTGGAGCTGGACATGGTTGCGTGATAGAAGCTTGCATTAATGATAATAGAAAAAGATTTGGTGACCTAGAATGGGAGGTCAAAGGTTTTTGTAATGACTTTGATAAAGAAGTCGACGGCTATCCTGTTTTGGGTAAACTTTCTGATATTCCAAGATTGCTAGCTGAAGGCTATTATTTTGCTTGGGGAATTCATTTGGTAGGCAATACATATAAAACGGCAAAATTGTTTGAATCAATTGATATACCCGATGACAGGTGGGCTACAATAATTCATAAAACGGCTTTTGTTGATTCCTCTGTACGATTGGATCCAGGTGTGTTCGTTATGTACAATGCTTATATAGCACCAAGAACAAAAATAGGTAAGTGTACAATGATTAAATCAAATACAAATATTGGGCATGATGTAGTTATAGGTGCAGTCTCTCATGTGGCAATGGGATCTATTATTGTCTCATGTGCAGAATTAGGTTATTGTTCTATGATTGCTGTAGGGGCTACTGCTTTAGCGCATACACGTATTGGAAATTATTCCTTATTAGGTGCGGGTAGTTTGCTTACAAAGAATATACCTGATGGTGATATATTTGTAGGAACTCCTGCAAAATTCTTAAAACATATAAATATGGGGGGGGCAAATTCAGGTACTTAAGTTCTTTGAGGAAAGGAGGGTTGCTTAATGATACATCCTTTAGCTGACTGTAAAAATAAGAATATCCCAGATTCTACGAATATTTGGCAGTTCTGTGTTATCTTTCCTGATGCTCAGATAGGCGAGAATTGCAATATCTGTTCTCATTGCTTAATAGAGAATGAAGTGAAGATAGGTAATAACTGCACCATCAAGTCTGGAGTCCAAATTTGGGATGGAATCGAATTAGAAGATAATGTGATGGTTGGTGCAAATGTGTCTTTTACAAATGATATGTATCCGCGTTCTAAAAATAAGAAGTGGAATTTATTAAAGACTAAGGTTTGCAAGGGTGCATCAATAGGAGCGGGATCAACTATTTTGCCTGGTTTGATTATAGGTGAGAATGCGATGGTAGGTGCTGGTAGTGTTGTCACAAAGAACATATCTGCTGGCGAACTTTGGGTTGGTAATCCTGCTAGGTTTTTAAGAAAAATATAAATTTTAAAAGTTCAAGTTATGGCTTTATATTTATCAGCAGAACAGAAAAATTTAAAGTCTTTATTCTCAAATGACAATCGATACATCATACCTTCTTACCAAAGACATTATTCTTGGACTATGGAGCAATGTAAACAGATGTATGATGATATTCTGGACGCTTTTGAAAGTAATACAGATTCCTATTTCTTAGGAAATATTGTTTTGGCGGAAGGTGATGATGATGATAGACCTGAGGTTGTTGATGGTCAGCAGCGTCTTGTAACATTATGGCTTTTTTTAAAGGCTTTATATATTCTGATGCCTGCCAATACTCGTTTGCGACGAATGATAGAAGTGGAGTCTTATGATGATGCTTCTTCTGATTTTGTAAGTGCTATTTATTCTGAGGTTTTTGAAGTGAAAGATCAGGAGCAAATAGATACAATGCTATTAAATAGGTTGGAAGATTTTGAAAAGGTTTATGGCATTCATTCTCTAAGGAATAATAGTGATGAATTTAAAAGCAGTCCATTACAGTTAGAGAGCAATGGGTTTGCTATTTATGCTTTATTAAAGGATTACTTTGCTCGTATTGAGGACGACAGAAAACGTAACTTTATAGATTATTTTATCAGCAAAGTTTATCTGTTACCTATTGTATTAAAAGATGATGATTTAGATATTGCTCGTTCAAATGCATTAATGGTGTTTGAGACGATAAACAATAGGGGAATGGATTTGCAGAATGCAGATATATTCAAGGCGCGTCTTTATCATATGTCGCTAACTGTTGGGAAGGGAAATGAATTTATTGAGCAATGGAAATCTATTATATCTCGCTGTAATGAACTAGATATAAAAATTGACGATTTATTCAGATACTATTATCACATAGTAAGGGGGCAAGAAAGTATTGTCATTGCCGAAAAGCGTTTACGTGACTTTTTTCAGAAAGATTCAAAGTCACCTTTTAAGCAAGGAAACTACGAACTTGTACTTGATGCTCTGCAGAATACATTGGATGCAATTGAAATATATATAGATAAGAGGACAGAATGTAGTAGGCTTGGAGCTTGGTTGCAAGTTTTAGATGCTTATACTAACCAAAATCCTGTTTATGCATATATTGTTTTTCTCTATTTTCATAAGTCGGCCTCTGATGAAGAACAAGTAGCTTTTTTGAAGAAAATTATACGCTATTGCTATTTTAAAGGGTCTACTATGTCTGTTAAATTTGAAATATATAATATTATTTACAAGGTTGCCTCTGGTCAGATTGTTGATGACTATTTGGTAAATAAAGTTGATGATTGGATGTGGAATTATCCTGGTAGATTAAGAAAGGGGCTTACCCTTTTAGCTTTTTATCTTAAATATCCATCTTTACCTGCTGTACAAAACTATCGTGTAGATAAAATAATAAAGACAAAAGACCAATTGAGGCTTCCTTCAGATTGGGGAGTATCTAAAGATCATGAAGTTTTTGATAGTTTAGGTAATAGTATAGTTTTGGATATGCCTCAACGAAGTACGCCTGTTTATATTCGTTATCAGTCATATTCAAATTCTTCTTTGGAAGAAGTTAGAAATCTTAAGGTGGATTCTGATGGTTTTTCATTTGTTCAATATAATGCACGTATGAAACAGATTTCTTCTATTTTGATAAATTTCTTTGTAAAAGGCATAGGATAATGAAGCAGTTGACATTAGTAAATTTTAAAGCATTTGGAAGCGATAAAGTTTCTATTGGTGGAGAAACTAGTGATGGAAAGCCGATGAATGTTTTATGTTTTGGAGAAAATGGTTCTGGAAAAAGTTCTGTTTATGAGTCAATCAAATATGTCTTTCATAAGAGTCGGCTGGAAAGAGAGAGAGTTCCTGCACATTTACAAGGACAAGCGCGTGAGAATGCAAAACAACAAATCTTGATAGATTATAAGAATAAAATGTCTACATCTCCTTTGGAGATTAATATAAATGGACAGTCGTTGGCTGATTTTGATAGATCAAATTATTTTGTGTATCTTTTAAATAATGAGGCATTGAAAACAAGAAGCTATCTAAATGTCAAGGAACTCCTAAAATCTTTGTATCTTGCAAGTCATAATATTGATGAGGAATTAACAGTAGACTCTTTCGATTGCATTTTAGATGTTGTTAACGAATCGTTGAGAGATGTTTTTTGCGAAGAAATTCAATTATTTTCTTCTCAGAATATCCCTTTTCAAGTTGTAATAGAAGATTCTAATCAAAATTTACGTAGTGATGAAAAATTAAATACGTTTTTTAATGAAGCTAAATTACATCTTGTCACTTTACTATTGGTATTAGAGTCTATTCAGTTGTTAGCACCTGTTTCTGACGACAATCATAAGATTTTGGTTTTTGATGATATTGTAACAAGTTTGGATACGGCAAATAGAACTTTCTTTTATCAGTATTTAATTTCTGAATTTTCAAGTTTCCAGGTTATATTGTTGACTCATAATACTAGCTTTTATAATCTTTTTGATCATTTTTTAAAAGAAGATTACGATTTAGATAGTTGTTGGTTGAGGCAGGGAATATATGAATATAATTTCAAACATTATATTTATGCTAAGTATGGGACTAATAGAATTAAAGAAATAGAAGATGCGTTGACAGTTGATCCTTCGAGAGTACATGATATAGGAAATGATGTTAGGCAGTATTTTGAGGTCTTGTTACATCAGCTCTCTTTGATGTTAATGGCAGGAGCTAAAGAAGAAACATCATATTTGCTAAAAGAAATAGAAAAAAAATGTGATAATAGGAGTTTTCACATTACAGACAATGGTATAGAAAATCTTGTTGATTTGTTTGAGAGCATAGATAATATCATTCATAATGTGAGGAAAGAAAATCAGTTGGAAAGTATTAAGAAAAAAATAGCTAAATTCAATTCAACATCTGAGTCTATCGATAAGTTGTCTGAAAATCTTAAAGCAATGACAATTTATCAAAAGGTAGCTCTTCACCAATCATCACATGGTCATGCTGGCTTACCTGATTTGACAGTAAAAGAAATAAAGGCATCTCTTCAAGTTTTAAAGAAACTAGAGGTAACAATAGATAAAATGAAAGTTGAACGAATATAAAAAGTCGAAATTATATGAATAAAGAAAAAATGCATAATCCTGGATATGGGGGGGCAAATCTCAGCGTATAATTGGGTTAGATCTCTTTCGAATAGGATTAGCAATATTGGTTTTTCTCTTCCATTCTCACATTCATGTTTTGAAGTGTGATTATAGTTTTATGAATGCCTTCATAGAAATGGGAGCTATTGCGATGACAGGTTTCTTTTTGTTATCTGGCTATGTTATGGATTTTACTTCCAGGAGAAAGAGCTTTTCTGATTTGAGGGAAATAAAAAACTTTTATGTTAAGCGACTAATTGCTATCCTACCATTATATTATGCGTATGCTGTGATGAATATTGGTATCAATGTCATATGGAAAGGAATGAATGCTGTTATCCAAGAAGTACTGCTTTTTCCTTTGGAAATCTTGGGACTTCAGTCTGCTTATTCTGATTTGACTCCTTATTCACATAACGGAGGTAGTTGGTTTATTTCGTGTATATTAATATGCTATTTTCTCTATCCATTGCTTTATACACTTACTGTTAGGTTGACTAATCAAGTAAGAGCTTGCATAATTTTGATTTTGGCAATTATATTACTGTGGAGTCCAATCATAGAACATTATTTCCATTTAAACTCCATATATAGTAATCCATTTTTAAGATGTCTAGAATTTTCTATTGGAATTCTTGTGGCGCAGGTCAATACAAGGCATACTGGGAATAAGCTAGTCCTAATTTTAAGAAATCCTTATTCATGTATTACGACATTGGCTATATTATTTGTTGGTGTTAGTATTGCATATCATATTGGTATTCCACATGATTATATGTTGTATAGTTGGGTTGCATTACCTTGCTTTATATCCCTTTTATTCTCGCTAGGAACGATACGATTTGATGGGTTGCAAAAGTCTCGAATAGTTCAATATTTAAGTGCATTGTCATTCTCTTTATTCCTCAGTCAACTTATTGCTGTTTGGTGGATTGTGAAGTATGCATTTGATTATATAGACTATCACAATAATTTCTTAAATATTTTAGTTTCCGCTGTGATATGTTTTGGAATTGCTAATTTTCTACATTATTTCATAGAGAAACCATCTGCTAAATATTTAAGAGTAAGATATTTATAAGAATTTTAAACAAGAATATAATGGCAAATATTCCATTTTTGTCCTTAAAGGACGTAACGGCTCTTCATGGAGCAGAGATTAATGAGGCTGTAAGCCGTGTTGTTAACGGAGGTTGGTATCTCCAGGGTGCAGAAAATGAAAAATTTGAGAAAGACTTTTCTGAATTTATCGGCGCAAAACATTGCGTGGGTTGCGCTAATGGCTTGGATGCGCTTATCTGGATATTCAGAGCGTATATCGAAATGGGAGTCATGCAGTCTGGCGACGAGGTGATAGTACCTGCCAATACATATATAGCTACAATCTTGGCTATTACAGAGAATGGACTTGTACCTGTCCTTGTAGAACCAAAGCCAAACACTTTGGAGATAGATGATGATTTGATAGAATCTCATATTACTTCAAAGACCAAGGCAATTGCTATTGTTCACCTATATGGTCGAATTGCTTACACAAATAAAATAGGTGAACTCTGCAAGAAATACAATCTTAAACTCGTTGAGGATTGTGCTCAGAGTCATGGATGTAAGTTTGAGGATGGCCGTATGACAGGTAACCTAGGTGACGCAGCAGGCTTCTCATTCTATCCAGGCAAGAATCTCGGAGCATTGGGTGATGGTGGCGCAATGGTTACAAATGATGAGGAGTTGGCTAAGGCTGTACGTGCTCTTGCCAACTATGGCAGTCAGAGAAAGTATGTATTCAAGTATGCTGGTCGCAATAGTCGTTTGGATGAAATTCAGGCAGCTGTGCTTGATGTTAAGTTGAAGTATCTTGTGCAGGATAATGCCCATCGCAAGGCGGTAGCTCATTACTATTATGAGCATATTGACAATCCTCTTATTGCATTGCCAGATTTGTTGCCAGATGAGCAGAATGCATATCATCTTTACCCTATTATCGTAAAGGATGGCAAGCGTGATGTCTTGCATGATTACTTGGCAGATAATGGTGTAGGAACAGTATGCCATTATCCTATCGCTCCACACAAGCAGGAATGTTATTCCAAGGAGACTTGGAATGTACCTCAGTTGTCTCTTCCTATAACAGAAAGATTGGCAGATGAGGAGTTGAGCATTCCTATTGGTCCTACCATTACTATGGATGAGGTAAGGGAAATTGTTAGATTAATCAATGAATTCAAATGAAAAATGATATAATTACTGCTAAGGTACGGGGGGGGCAGAAATTCTAGTGTGGAACTTTTTAGAATAGTAGCTATGCTATTTGTTCTCATTTGTCATTTTAATGGCTGGTTCTTAGGTGGTATTTCTGATATACACGATTCTACGGTTAGTCTAGAACAACGAATAGGGCAGACTTTCATACAGTCATGTGGCTTGGTATGTGTTAATTGTTTTATCATTATATCTGGATGGTTTGGCTTGAAATTTACTTTTATGCGAGTTTGGAGAATGTGGGCAATTTTGGTCTGTTTAATTATTCCATTTGACATTTTAAGCCTTTTTGTTTGTAGTAATGCTACATTTAAGATAACAACATTTATACGTGATTTTTGTGCATTCCCAGCCTTTAGCTATTATATTCAAGATTATATGTTATTAATGTTCTTCTCGCCTTTGTTTAATTTATTTATCAACAAATATCGAGAGAAGGCGTTAGGTTATGCATTGATGCTTTGGATGATAGAATTTGGCTTGGAAAGTATATTTAATTGTGATACGGTGTTTATCAACAATGGTTATTCTTTGTTTCACTTTATCTTAATGTACTTGTTGTCTCGTAGTCTCTACTTCCATCAAGACAAACTAAAGATGATAGGTAAGAAAAAATGGATAGCATTATACATGTTGTGTGCATTGCTAATCAGCTTTTTAAGCCTTACTCCTTATGAGCATACTTGGGGATATTCAAACCCTATAGCAATTATAGAAAGTTTTGCTTTGTTTTTCTTTTTTCTCTCCTTTCATTTCCATAGTAGAAAAGTAAATTGGATAGCGTCAAGTACTTTTGCAGTATTTATATTACATTGTCAGAGTCCTATAATAAATGTTTGCAGGAAGGTAGATAATTATGTGATGGATACCTATTCTTATGGACAATATCTATTAATAATAGGTTTTTTCATTATAATAGTTTTCTTCTTTTGCATCAGTATTGATAAATTACGAATTTATTTTGTCAATCCATATTTTGAAAAAATAGGCTCTTGCTTAAATAGTAAACTAAGTAAATATTTTATATATGATAATTGATGATAATCCTTTGGTATCTGTAGTTGTTATTACTTACAAGTCTGCTAATACGATATTGGAGACTTTAGAAAGTTTTAAGCAACAAACTTACAAAAATATAGAACTCATAGTTTCTGATGATTGTTCGCCTGATAATACCGTTGAGGTAGTAGAAGAGTGGATAAAGAACAACTCCTCGTATTTTGTTAAAGTACAATTATTAAAGAATAGTCAGAATATAGGACCATCAGGAAATTTAAACCGTGGAATAAAGGCTGCAACCGGCGAATGGATTAAATCATTGGCGGGCGATGATACTGTTACACCAGATGCAATTGCTAAATATGTAGAGTATGTGATTAATCATCCTGGTTTTCCTGTTGTAACTGCAAAAATGAAAGCATTCAAAGCAAATGGCAATTCATGTGATGAAGATCAGAATGGACTTGAAAGGCAATATGCATTATTGAGAACAGGTAATAGAGAAAAACAATATCATAATGCCTTGAAAAGTCATATTTTGGCAGGTCCAGGTTTGTTTGAGAATAAAAAATTTTGCGAGGAGATTGGAGGCTATAACGAGAAATATCCTATGGGTGAGGAGTATGATTTTGAACTAAGAGTCTTTGAAAGGGTGTATGTGCCGATTATAGAGGAATATCTTGTTAATTGGCGAATTTCTCCATCTTCTCTTTCTCATAAGATGAGTCTAAAATCGGTACAATCTGATTACTTGTTTTTTAAAGAAGTGAAAAGTAAGCTTTTGCTTAAAGAAAAAATGTATCTTTCTTATTACCAAGAGAAGTTGGATTTTTTTATTGCACTTCATCCTCGCTATCATTCAATATTGAAATATTTGAAACTTTTAAAACCTGCTTTCTGGCATCGTATTCTTTTTAAAATGTTTAGAAATGGATAATAAAGTACTTTTGTTGACAGCGTGTGTCACACCAGGTGGAATGGCATATACGGCTTTACAAGACCCTAAAGAGCGTGAAAAACAATATCTTAATGCTCTTAGATGGTATTTGGCAAATACAGAATTCCCCATTGTTCTGTGTGAAAATACAAATTATAAGCTACCTGATGAATTTCAGCCATATATAGATAAGGAAAGATTAGAATATCTAACCTTTGATGGTAACAATAGTTTTGACAAATCTAAGGGAAAAGGTCTGGGGGAAGCTTTGATTATCAAATATGCTATAGAAAACTCTCATTTGATTTCTAAAACTAATGTTATTATGAAAATGACAGGGCGGCAAATCTTAATTAATATTGGCTTTGTCGCAGAACATTGTTCTGGTAAGGATTGTGTTTATGCAAATATGGCTAAGGAAAAACTTGGTATAATGGAAGCACATAGTCAGTTTTATATATGTCCAAAATCATTTTATACAAATTGTTTTTTTAGTGGTATTAATAAATTAAATGATAGCCGTTTTTACTACTTTGAACATTTGTTATATGATTCAATGAAAGAGTGGAAGAACAATAAGAAAGGTAAAATATCTGAGTTTTGGATGCCTTTGAAAATTAAAGGCGTTTCAGGATCTAGTAATACTCCACTTGAAATTCGATTATTTGCGTGGCTCAGATCGTTAGCTAGGTTTATCTTGCATAAAATGGGAGTATATAGGCAATTTGCTAATGGAATATTCACAGATGAGCAAGTTAAAGAATTCCGGTTCGGGTAGTTAACACAGCGCTAGGACTCTGTCGTCGGGGCTTGAAGTGTAGTGGTGAAGCATAATCCCGCTGGATGTATAAAAAAACTCCCCATCTGTTTTCTGATGAGGAGCATTTTCTAGAGATGGAAGTCGATTTCCTTCAGCCATTCCCTGACATCGAAGCAAGGACAGCTCTTGCGAACCCAGGGGAGGTCACGATGACCTTGAATCTCGGCACCGGGATAGTCGAGGGCGAGACTGTAGAGAAGGTCTTCCAGAGATGCTTTCTGGGCTGGAGTGCGAGTGTCGGCAGGCTTGCCTTTCTCGTCGAGACCACCCTCGTAGCAGATTCCGATGCTGTGGGCGTTGTAGTGGCGGGCGTGAGCCCCCACCTCGGTTTCTGGACGGCAGGGATAGACCATGCCATCCTTCGTAATGTAATAGTGGTAGCCGATGCTCTTGAAGCCTCTTGCCTTGTGGCAGGCTTCCAACTGCTCTACTGTGAAATTCTTGTTGACTCGTGTGGCACTGCAATGTACCACTATCAGATTGATTTTTCTTGGATTCTTCATTGGATTCTATGGATTATTAATGATTGATGTTTGTCTCCCACAGATTGCACAGATTTTCACAGATTTTTCTCCTCGCGGAGTTTTTACTGTGAAGCTTAGTGAGTACCGCAGCTTGGAACGAAGAAGATCTGTGTAAATCTGTGAAATCTGTGGGAGACTAAGATACTATCCGTAACTATGATACTTAGCTATCGTAACCATGATACTTAGCGGTCGTAACTATCTTGTTTATGCCAGGGGGTAACTAGGGTGAGTAGAAAATCGCTTTTTCTAGGAGTCTATATATATACTATATCTTTCCTATAGTAAACGAACCTATACATAAGGAAAGTCTTAGAAAGTACCCTCCCCTTACTTACCCTCCGCACCCCTTGGAGGGAGGCATGGAGAAGAGCGTCCGCGAAAAGATGCTCTCCGTGGCCGGCTACGACTTCGGGGCGGTGATAAGCGATGTGGGGAAGTGGAAAAGGAGGGAATGAGAAATGGATATTAAAGATAATCCGTGAGATCCGTGTGAGCTCTTCAATGATACCATACGAAACACACATTAGATAGTTAAGATTATTTTTTAGAACTCGATAAATCCCGAGGCTGTTCTAGCAGTGGAAGCTGCCGGAACAATTGGGTAGTATATTTATTTTCTCTTAATTTATGGATATAGATGAACTTATAACTCAAGGCGAAACTCTGAGAGTTTCGCTGAAAAAAGTAGAAAGTAGATTGATGAGTTGGTATGAATATACCAATCATGGTGCTTTTCAAGAATGGGTTCAAAAGACCACTCGCTTTCTTCATACTCACTATAGTGGAGATATTATGATTGAAGAGTTTGAGGAGTTAGCTTCGCAAGGTCCTTCCCCTAAAGGACATGATAAGTTACTTGCTATCTTAAAGGCTTTCAAGGAAATTCCACAAGCTATTACACCCCCTAAAGAACATCATGGAGGTATAGTGATTACAAATTCCAATTTACAATCACAGAACCAGCAACAGGCTGCCAATATATTTCTAGAGGCGATATCTGACGAATTAACAGGTAAGCAGATGAAGGAGCTAAAGGCAGCATTGGCAGATGAAAAAGGAGGAAAGAAAGGTTCTCTTATAGAAAAAGTTAAGTCATTTGGTCTGGATACTCTTTCTAATATAGTCGCTAATATAGTAACCAATCCTGCAATTTGGGGATAATGATTGGAAGCACTTGTGAGAGTTTAACTTTTATTACTTTGGGTTGCTGATTCTACGGAATTAAAACTTAGATAGAAATTGTTATGGGATTAAGTTCAAATGTTTTGTGGCATCAGACAAAAAAGCCAGGTCTGATGAATATATTAAAAACAAAGAAGCTTTATTTTTCTTATTGTCTTGAAGATATTTTAGCATCCGAGCATTTGAAGGGTATAGCCTTTCCAATGGTAAGTCTTTGTGATTTGCCTTTGTCTGAGTTCGGTGCAGGGAAATGGGCATATGGTAATTATGCTCTTGGTTTTTCACGCAAATGGGGTGTAGAGAAAGGTTTTAATCCTGTGTGCTATTGTCTGAGAGATTCAGAGTTCTTTACAAACCAAATCGATAATTTAGGGAAGGCATTCGATAGTGGCAATATTGACCTGATAGAAAAAGCGATTTATCCATTTTCGTATATGAAGTTTGTTGAGGGACCACTTTTGAAAAAGCGTTATGTGAATTATCGTTTTTATGACGAAAAGGAAATCCGCTTGGTACCTCCTATTGAAGGAATTGGTGATTATCCATATTTCCTAGATGATATCAATTACGAAAAATATAAAGACAAGAACAATGGTTGTTCTGTATTAGGAACTCATGGTGTTCCATTTGAGTACACTGATTTGAAGTATGTTATTGTTGAGTCCGAGCAAAATCGTATAGAAGTTCAACGTTTTTTTCAAAGGCAAAATGTCGATTTCTCTCACATCGTAATTCTGACAAAGTCTCAGATACTTGAAGATATAGTTGGAGATAATCACAATGTCGAATTACCTAAGTTAGTTAAGCCTAAAGTAAATGTTGCGCAAATGGCTTTGCAATTAGGAAGATTATGGCAAGAAAATAAAAATAAGTATAAACAATGATACAACCAAAAAATTCAGTAGTAACGGTATGTTATAATGCCGTAACTACAGAACTATAATCCAAATACAAAAAACTATGCAAAGAATAGATTTATTTGTCCCTGGTCGCTTATGTCTCTTCGGAGAACATAGCGACTGGGCAGGAAAATATCGCTCGATGAATAGTGCGCTGGTGGCTGGTGAGGCTATCGTTACGGGCACCGAGCAGGGCATTTATGCCACAGTGGAGAAGTCGGATAACTTTGAGATGACTTGTTCGGCTCTATCCCTCAAAGACATCTGGCAAGACTTTGAGTGCCCGATGAATGCTGAGGCTTTGAAGGATGTGGCTCATTCGGGTTCCTTCTTCTCTTATTGTGCAGGAGTGGCAAGTTATATGCTCGAATGGTACAATATTGGGGGGGGCAAAGATTCATATCACTGATATGACCCTTCCTCTGAAGAGCGGATTATCTTCAAGTGCAGCCATTTGCGTGTTGGTTTGCCGTGCGTTCAATGAGCTTTATGATCTTAATCTCTCCACCATGGGTGAGATGAACATCGCTTATGTAGGTGAGCTCAGAACTGCCTCTCGTTGTGGTAGATTGGATCAAGCTTGTGCCTTCGGTGTGCGCCCAGTCTTGATGAACTTTGATGGTGAGGAGATTGATGTGACCAGACTCAATGTGAAGAGAGACTTACACTGGGTGTTTGCAGATCTCAATGCCTCTAAAGATACAGTCAAGATTCTGAAAGACTTGAATAAAGCTTTCCCTTTTGCGGATAATGACAAAGAACAAGCCATACAGGATGCTTTGGGACCTATCAACCACGAAATAGTTAGCCGTGCCGTAAACTATATGAAGGTAGGTGATGCCGAGGCTTTGGGTAAGTTGATGACTGAGGCGCAGCAAATCTTTGATGAGAAGGTAGCTCCAATGTGTCCTTCTCAACTGCAATCTCCAGTTCTCCATCAGACACTCAGCGATCCAAAGTTGCAATCTCTGTCTTTTGGCGGAAAAGGTGTTGGCTCGCAGGGTGATGGCTCCATCCAGTTCTTGGCAAAGAACGAGGAATGCCAGAAGCAGATTATAGAGTATCTCAATGCTCAGGGTATGTCTGCTTACGCACTTACCCTCAAGGCGATGCATTCCATTCGCAAGGCTGTTATCCCAGTTGCTGGTTTTGGCACTCGTCTTTATCCTGCGACAAGAGCTATGAAGAAAGACTTCTTCCCGATTGTGGATAGAGATGGCAAGGTGAAGCCTGTTATCTTGATTCTCTTAGAGGAATTGATAAATAGTGGAATAGAAGAGATTTGTTTAGTTTTGGGCTCGCAAGAGGAACGTGAGGAATATCGTAAATTCTTTGAGACCCAACTGGCAGATGAGCACTTCCAAAAACTTAAACCAGAAGATCAAAATTATGAGCGACATATATTAGAAATAGGTAAGCGATTGACTTACGTTTATCAGACGGAGAAGCGTGGCTTCGGACATGCGGTATCATTGACAGCTAACTTTGCGGCAGGTGAGCCTGTGCTCTTGATGCTGGGTGATACCATCTATCGCTCGAATAATGGCAAGACTTGTACCTTGCAATTTATCGAGGCGTACGAGAAGTATAACAAGCCTATGGTTGCCATCCATCCAATACCTTTGCAGGATGTGAGCCATTATGGCATTATGGCAGGTTATTGGGACAATAGAGAGGAGACAATCCTTCACATGACTAAATTCTGTGAGAAACCAAAGGTGAGCTTTGCCGAAGAGAACTTGGCGGTGAAGATGCGTAATGGTGAACATAGATACTACTCTGTATTTGGACAGTACATCTTGACTCCAGAGGTATATCAGCAGTTGAAGTCTGATGTAGCTAATGCTAAGCAGGATGGCAAGGAGATAGAGTTAACATCTGCACTGGATAAGGTACGTGCGCAATATGGTATGTATGGTGTGCAGGTAGATGGTGAGATGTTTGATATGGGCAAGCCTGATGCTTTTTTGAATTGTATAACTAACTTTGTAAAATAAAAGACATGGAAAATAAAAAATTATTTGTATATTTAGATGGTGCCAATCCTAACGACAAGCGTTCGTGGTCTGGCATCCCTTATAATTTGGTTCAACAACTTAAGCGTTTTTATGATGTAGATGCGATTTGGTTGCAGGAGTCTTTTGCAGAAAAAACATATTGCTTAGTTTATAAAGTGTTCTGGCGTTTATTGGGCAAGCATAACGATCCTAGATTTTCTACTTTTTATGCTAAGCTGAAGGGCAAGCAAGTTACTAAAATTTTGAATGCCAAGAAGTATGATGGCGTTTTCTTCCGTGGTAGTAATCTAGCAGCTTATGCAAAAACGACCATACCAACAAGAGTTTATTTCTCCGATGCTTGCTTCCATCAGATGGTGGATTACTATATTTTCCATTTGACGGATTCTAACATAAAAGAAGGCAATGATGTTCAGCGAAGAGCAATGGAGGTATGCAACGTAAATGTCTTTGCCAGTAATTGGGCAATGAGAGATGCTGTAGATTTCTATCATATTTCAGAACAAACTTGTCATCTAGGTTATTTCGGAGCAAGTGTGGATACTAAGGAATTTAATAAACAACCACATGATTCTGATTTGGTTAATCTGCTCTTTGTTGGTGTTGAATGGGAGCGTAAGGGAGGCGAAATCGCTGTAGAATGCACCAAGTTGCTGAATCAAATGGATTCTTCTAAGAGATATGTACTTCATTTTGTAGGCTGCAATCCTCCTTATGAGATTAAGGATGATAATATCAAGTTTTATGGTTTCTTGAATCGCAATATCCCTGAGCAAGCTCAGCAGATGATTAGCCTTCGAGAGCAGGCAGACTTATTTATTTTGCCAACGAGAGCTGAGTGCGCAGGAATCGTGTTCTGTGAATCATCTGCTTATGGCATACCGAGTATCACATTTGATACTGGTGGTATAGGTGATTATGTCATCAATGGTGAAAATGGTTATCGTTTGCCAATGGGTAGTACTGCCGATGATTTTGCCAACAAGATCCTGGACATTCTCTCTGATACGGGCAAACTGGAGTATATGCAGAAGAAATCTGAGGAAATGTACAAGGTACGCATGAATTGGGATGCGCTGGGAGATAGATTTAAAGAATTGATAGGATAAAATTTTTTGTGATGTTTTACGAGGATATATATCATTTTCCTTCAAGGTCATTGTTTTTTGCCATTCCTTATTTGATTTTGGCATTAATTAGTTTTTATGCACTTTCAAAGGGAAAGCCTGGATATGACATTAAAAAGAAAGGTACATATATAGGTTTGTTCTTGATGTTTCTGTTCTTTTTTGGCTTAAGATGGCATACTATGTCGGATTCATTGGCTTACGAACACGAGTATAATACAATTAAGCCAATATTTAATTGGCATTATATTGATGATCATTCTTGGTGGTGGGATAAGGGATTCGTTATTTTTACGATGATTACAAAATTAATATCTAACGATTTTAGATTTTTCGTATTTGTAAACACGCTAATCGACATCTCTTTGTTCTCTATATGCATAAAACGATATTCTAATAATTATCTGATTACCTTAATGGCATTTCTTGCTTTTCAAGGAATTTTGACAGAGATAAATTTATTTCGAAATATAAAGGCAATATTACTATTTATAGTTTCTATTAAGTACATTGAAAATAGAAAATGGTATTATTTCTTTGCAATAAACTTCTTAGGGTATACGTTTCATTCTTCGGCCTTACTTTTCTTACCAATGTATTGGCTATTTAATGTGAGATTTAAGTTGAAACATATACTTGTTGTAGTTTCGATATTTACAATTATTTATCTTCTTCAACTTAATGTAATCGAAAATTACATATTGCAATATATGCCAACAAATGGTGTTATGTCGAATAAGCTTAATGCATACTTGGATGAAGGTGAGGAAACAATATTGTCAATGGGAACGTTTGAGCGTATTGCAACTTTAATTTTGAGTATATGGGTTTATTTTAAAACAGAAAAACCTTCAAAGTATTTTACAATTTTCTTCAATTCATTCCTAGTCTTTTATATTACATATTCTTTGTTTGGATTTAATATGGTTTTTAGAGATAGAATACCATATCTTTTTATTTATTCTTATTGGTTTTTGTATCCTTTCTTATTTGATTATGTTGTCGTAAGAAAAAAAGGTCTTAGATATATCTTTTATGCATTGTTCTTTTTAAAAGTTTACACATCAACATGTCTGAGCTCTGCTTATTATGAAAATATCTTGTTTGATGTTTCAACAAGAAGTCAGCGTGAATATTTACTATATAATGATGCCCGATGAAACATTTAGTTATTCTATATCCTGCTGTTCGTAATGTACCGAATGGTGGACTGAAAGTTGTGTATGATTATGCCAATAGATTGGCATATGACGGGTATCATGTTTCCATAGTGTATGCTTCGTATTTTCCTGATAACGATAAAGGCTTTAAAGAAGTCTTTAAAAGTATCTTAAAATACATATATCAAATAGGCTATAGAAAAATTAAAGGGTGTTCTTGGTATAAGCTGCATCCTAATATAAATGAGTTATTTGTCTGGGAGTATAAAAAAAATAATGTACCTAGAGGTGATTATATTTTGGCTACAGCTGTAACTACTGCTAAATATACTAATACTCTACCTGGGTTTGAAAGAAGACTTTATATTGTTCAAGGTTTTGAAACCTTTATTGCAAATTCTAAGGAATATATCTATAATTCCTATAGATTGCCATTGATAAAAATTGCTATTTCAAGCTGGATAAAAGATTTGGTAGATCAGTATTCTCCTTCTCCAAGTGAACTTGTTGTGAATGGGTTTAATTTTAAAAAATTTTATTTAACTATACCTGTTCAAAATAAAAATAAGCATTTGGTTTCTATGCTCTATCATACAAGTCCAGCTAAAGGAATACCGACAGCTTTTGAAGCCTTGACGTTAGCTAAGCAAAAGATTCCTGATCTTGAAGTTAATATGTTCGGTGTATATAATGCTCCAAAAGAATTGCCAAAGTGGATTCATTATATCCAGAATCCTACAGAAATGCAACATCTTGAGATTAATAATCAAGCAGCTATATATCTTGGATGTAGTATAATGGAAGGCTGGGGCTTGACTGTAGGTGAAGCCATGATGTGTGGGCAAGCTGTGGTTTGTACAGACAATAAAGGGTATCTAGAGATGGCTAAGGATGGTTATAATGCTTTAGTTGCTCCTGTAGGTGATTCTCAAACTCTGGCAAATAACATTGTTAGATTGATAACTGATGATAATTTGAGATATCAAATTGCATCAAATGGATTGGCATATATTAGGCAATTTGATATTGAAGAATCATATCGTAAATTAAAAAATATTTTAGAAAAATGAAAGTAAGTATTATTACTGTTAACTATAATAATGAGTCCGGTCTTAAAAGAACGTTGGAAAGTATTAAAAGTCAAATCTTTACGGATTATGAGATTTTGGTGATTGATGGGGCAAGCAGTGATGATAGTGTTGCTGTTATTAATGCTTATTCAAAGCAGATAACTTCTATGCGTTTTGTATCAGAGAAAGATGGAGGTATATATAATGCCATGAATAAGGGTACAGATATGGCTATTGGGGACTATTTAATATTTATGAATTCTGGAGATAGATTTTATGACGATCAGTCTTTGGAACAATCTGCTAAATTCTTAGATGGTGAAGTTGATATTGTATCTGGAATTGCAGTAAGTGATAAATATGTGATGAATCCTGTCAAACCTAAAGCTCTTTCTATGTCCTTTTTCTTGAAGAACAGTATGAACCATCAGGCTACTTTTATAAAGAGAAATGTGATGCAAAATTATCATTATAGTGAAAACTATAAGATAGTTAGTGATACGGAGTTCTTTTTTAAAGCAATGATTTTAGGTAATTGTTCGTATAAAGATATTCCTGTGAAGGTTTGCTTCTGTGAAGATGCTGGAGCTAGTGGAAATTTGAGTGCATCTATGCAAGAAAGGTATAAGGCAATAAAGGCATTAGTTTCACCAAGAATGTCGTATGACATAGACTTTATCATAAAGTATCATAATCCGATTTCAATGAAAGTAGGTGGATTGCTTTATAACAGATATTTCAGATGGCTATTTGATAAGTTTATTAGAAGAGGAGGAAGATAGTGATTAGTCCATTGTATGTTTTTGATATATGCGGTACAATCTTTAAGTCGAATACTACTTTTGATTTTTTGACTTTTTGGTTGACCCCTAGGAGCAGGTGTTATAGTTTTTTCGATAAGCTACGCAAAACATTTATTTGGAAAGTTATCAATAAAATAACTCGCACTTATTTACATGTAGATATAACTCGTATTATCGCATTACATTTTTTAAAAGGGTATAGTCGTTTTCAATTATTGGAAGGTGCTGACATGTTTTACGAATTATATCTTATTAAACATCTTAATGACTATGTTGTTGGTAAATTAAAAGAGTTGCATCTTAATTCTTCTTGCAATGTATTGATTGCTTCTGCAACTATTGATGTGGTAGCTGAAGTAATTGCAAGGAAAATGCAAATTAATACGTGGTATAGTTCTGAATTATGTTACGTAGATGGTATATGTCAAGGTAAGTTGTCTAAAGACTTGTTGGGTAAAAAGAACGATTTTATACAAGAGATACAGAATCAAACTATTGACTCTGTATACACTGATGATTTTACAGACATACCATTACTGAAAGAAGCTAGACAAAAGAATATTGTTGTTTATCCTAAGACCGATAAGAAATGGAAAAAAATAGTAAAGAAAATGAAATGGGATGTAAATTTCATCGAATATTGATGTTTTTTGTACCTTTGCTTTATGCATTAGAAACTCGATTCTTGAAACGTAGTAAGTTGGGCGCTATAGTATGGGCAACGGAGTTTTTGCTACCAACAATTATTGCATTATGGCTAGTTAAATACAATTTTGCTGAGTGGTATTTTTGGATAGTATCTATTCTTTCTGTTTATAATTTATATGAAATTGGTTATATTCAGAATGATTGCGAAACAATTAAGCGTGAGCAAAAACCGACTCTAAGGGTTTCGACAAAAGAATTGCTCTTTTATAAAAAAAGGAAATATTCGATTTATGGATTACGAATTTTATTGGGCTTATTAAGTTCTGTTTTTTTTCTTTACCATGGCTCTAATTTCAGTCATATACTTATATTTTGGTTTATTGTGCCAATTTATGCAATTTATAATTATTTACGTGGTAGAGTGAATCTATATCTCATTTTTATATTAACTTCATATCGTTATAGTATGCCGTTAATACTGGTTTGCGATATCGCAAAATCAGAAAACATGGAAATAATATTAGCTGTATTGGTAGTATATCCGGTTTTAAAACTTATTGAAATATGTGCAGGTGGTAAGTCTTTACCACAAGAAAAGTGGACAAAAATATTTATGGCTAATTACGAATCTCGCTTTGTCTTTAGAATTAAATATTATTTTTGTCTAACTATACTTTTTGTAGTATTCCAATTAGTCGGGCATGCAAACTTATTTTGGCTACTTCCTGCGTATTTCCTTTTATTAAGAGGATGCCAGTGGAAAATGCCAAAATTGGGAGCTAGGTAAAATACTTATGTACTTAATATTGAGTTTAGAACAATAATGAACATAAGGATATTCTTCAGCTGTTAGTTGCTGCGCCTGCAGTTCTATATATAATAATGTATATAGGTAGGCATATCGAAACGATGGTGAATATTCCATAGATAACCTGGCTGCGGAACGAGCGATACGTCCCCAGACCATACAGCGCAAGGGCTCGTTATTCTTTGGTAGTGTTCAGGGTGCATTGAGGTCGGCAATGTACCATACCTTTATCCAGACTTGCAAGCAAGTCGGAGTCTCGTTCAGGCAATATTTCAAGGCTTTGCTCAAGGCCGTGAAATCTGGTAAAACGGACAACGAGAACCTGCTTCCGATGACAATCTGCTTGGATTAATGAAATTTTTAGTGAAAGAAATTTAAAAATGAAATTTGCGGGCTTTTTGCAAAGCCCGCAAATAGGAGCGTTGTGACATTTTTGGCCGCTTACTATTTTATTTGTTTACCTTATATTTTACAATTTACTCATGACAGATTTTTCCGTATTAATGTCTGTATATAAGAAAGAAAATCCTTCTTATATGCGAGACTGCTTGAATAGTGTCTTTAATCAAACATTACAGCCAACTGAAGTTGTACTGGTAGAAGATGGTCCATTGACGCAAGAACTGTATGATTTGGTTTCAAATTTTGAAAAACACCATTCAAGACTCAAGGTTGTGCCATTAGAGAAAAATGGCGGTTTAGGCAAAGCTCTAAATGAAGGTTTGAAGCATTGCTCGTATGATTATGTGGCTCGAATGGATACCGACGATCAGTGTTATCCAACCAGATTCGAAAAGCAAATCAAATTCTTGGAAGAGCATCCTGATATTGATGTTGTTGGAAGTCTGACAACAGAATTTACTGATGATGGAAACGGAGTCAAGAAGATTCTTTCTACAAAATATTTCCCAGAGACCGTAGAGGAAAATGAGAGATATAGCAGAAAGAGATGCCCCGTGGAGCATCCTGCCGTAATATTCAAGAAACAAGCTGTATTGAAGGCTGGAGGCTATCAACACTGCTTATTATTTGAGGATTATCATCTATGGGCACGTATGTTTGTGAATGGTGCCAAGTTTTATAACATACAAGAACCTTTGTTATATTTCCGTATGACGGAAGATTCTTTCAACAGGCGAGGTGGTTTGAAGTATGCTATGAATGAGCTTAAAGCATTGGGAATGTTTAGAAAAATAGGTTTTCTTTCTAATCGTCAGTACCTTTTCACAATATTAACAAGGTTTCCTGTGCGTGTAATGCCACATTATATAAGAAAATTCATTTACAATAAATTCTTGCGCAGGCATTAATTATATGTACGAAGATAATTTAAACTATTGGACGCAATTGTTTTCACTTATAAAATACTCATTGTGGAAAGTTGAAGACAATAAAGATTTATCTGACATAGATTGGAGAGAAATTCTTGACATTGCAAAAAAACAAACTGTCTTAGGGCTTTTGCTTGAAGGTCTTGATTTTCTTTGCAGAAGTGGTGCGTCATTACGGATACCTTTGGATGTTAAGATGGGGCTTATAGGGCAAGTTCATGCTATAGAAAAGCAAAATACTTTTATCAATGTCAAGATAGCAGAACTTATGCTTGAGTATGCCAAAATAGGTTTGGAACCAATCTTAGTGAAGGGGCAAAGTGTCGGGAGTCGTTATCCTCATCCAAACCATAGGCAACCAGGGGATGTGGATTTGTTTTTCATCAACAAAGAACAACTGCTAAAGGCTAATGGTTGGGCAAGGGAATATGGAAGAAACTTGGATGGATTCTATCAAAAACATTTGTCTTTCCAATGGAAAGGTATCGTTATAGAGAATCATAACCAACTGTCCCCTTTCTCGAAAAAGTCTTATCGGCTCTATTTCAATAAAATTGTGCAGCAAGAGATAGATGATAGCGAAATACTTCTTGAAAGGAGAATTAGCAACTGTACGGTAAGAGAGTTACCAACAACACTATATGCCTTCTTCCTTTTGGTACACATGTCTTATCATATTTTGGAGGATGGCCTTGGTTTACGACAGGTTTGTGATTGGATATTGTTTTTGAAAGAACATCATTCTCAGATAGACAAATCAAAATTTGCAATATGGATGGAACATTTGGGGCTTACTCGTTTGGCAAATGCTTTTGGAGGAATTTGTGTTGAGTATTTGGATTTGCCAGAGTCATACATTCCTTTCTCATTGCAACGTAGTTCTACATATGAAAAACTGTTGCTTGAAGAGATTATGTTTGGAGGTAACTTTGGACATAACTATTATCAATACAAAGGCAAGGTGTCAAAATTCGAAGATATGTGGCATACGTTGTGGATAAAAGTGAGGCGATATGCTCGAATCTATTGCTTGTGGCCTCAGGAAGCAAGAGCAAATTATGGTATGTTGATGAAGAGAGGTCTTAAACGAATATTTGGAGCATGAAAAAGGCATTCTATACGATAAAAGGAATTTGTCAATATGTAGAAATTATACCTATTGTCTGTGGTTCTGCACTAACTTTATGGCTTTTAGGATAGTGGAGAAAATAACAGGAATATGGGCGAATGGCTCCTTTAATTAAGCTACTTTTCGGGGATGGAGCCAAGTAGCCCTTTTGACTCTATTCAAATTAATTATAATCATAAAATGAAAGTAATTAAGACTGATATTGAGGGCGTGCTCATCATTGAACCTAGCCTGTTTAGAGATGCTCGTGGCTATTTCTTCGAGAGCTTTAGTGAACGTGAGTTTAAGGAGAAAGTAGAGCCATTGGTAGGCTACAAGGTGGAGCTTTGCCAGGACAATGAGAGCATGAGTTCTTATGGTGTAATGCGTGGCTTGCATTTCCAGAGACCTCCGTTTACCCAGAACAAGCTGGTGAGATGAGTGAAGGGTAGAGTGATAACTTCTATCACCCTTAGGCTGATGGGGGTATCTCTATCTTGGATGAATCACTCGGGATTGATTGGCGCATTCCTACGTAACATGCTAATCATTCGGAGAAGGATACAAAGCATGAAGTATTGAAGGACTTGGATAATCCTTTTGAATACTAGGTTTGCAGTTGCTGTGTATTCTTGCATGCGGAATAACACTCTATATAAAATAAAAATATGAATCAAAAAGAATAATATAATGCAGTTTGATATTAATAATAAATTAATGGATTTGTCTTTGCTCTCTAATGGTAATGACAATTTCTCGTTAGTTTCAGATTCGGGTAAAGTATACCTGAAACTGAAGGCTGATGCCCCTGGACATTTGGAATATGACTTACCTTCTTTGTTTACTGAATCTGAAGAGGTTGTTGCCAACAAATTGGATGAACTGTATAAGGTTTTCTTACAAGATTCTTATACGGGTATCGAAAGTGATGAAGATGAGAAAATTACCGATCCGTTTAATCCTGAAGATATCTCCATTGAAACTAGGGTAACACCGATGGAGACAATCCTTCGAAGAATAAAACAAGGAACTTTGATTCTTAATCCGGATTTTCAAAGAAAGGAAGTGTGGACTGACGTTAGAAAGTCGCAGTTGATAGAGTCTATACTTCTGGAAATTCCTATACCTATGTTTTATGTCTCGTCTGAGGAGGATGGTAAATGGACTGTAGTAGATGGGCTCCAGCGAATTAGTGCTTTCCGTGACTTTGTGCTTGGAATAAATTTTGTGAATGGCAGAAAGGCAATGGAAGAGGGGGCTGGTATGAGACTTACCGGTTTGGAGTTTCTGAAAGAATTGGAAGGTAAGCAAATGAAAGACTTGCCTACCAAACTTTATAATAGGATATTAGAAGCTGAATTTTCTGTTACGGTCATTAATCCTGGTACTCCAGAGGAAGTAAAGAGAAATATCTTCAAAAGAATCAATACGGGTGGTATGCCTTTGAGTCCTCAGGAAATTAGAAATGCTCTTTATGGTGGAGCTGTTTCTGTACTTTTGAATGACATGTCTGAAGAAAAGATATTTAAAAAAGCTACGGGTAATTCTGTTAAAGATTTACGGATGGAAGATAAGGAACTGTTGTTGAGATTTTTGTCTTTTGTCATTCGACCTCCTCATACTTATAAAAAGACTCAATCAATTGATACTTGGCTTTCTGATACCATGATAATCTATAATTCTTTTCCTTCCCTGAAGAACAGGGATTTGATAAGGCGTGAAAGGGATGGTATGGTCTCTGTGAGTGATGTGCGAGTGCTTTCAAAAGATGAGATTATGGATATCTTTCTGATTGCTATGAGACGGGCACGCAAAATGTTTGGAGATCATGCTTTCAGAAAGAGTTATGGAAATATGAGAAGAAGACCTATCAACAAATGCTTATTTGAAACATGGGGCGTTTTGTTGGGGAATATGTCCGATATGGATTTTACGAAGCTTTTTGTCCATAGGAATCAGTTTATGGATGACTATTCGAAGTTGCTGGATGATGAAAAGTTCATCATTGCAATATCCCGTGACAGTATGCGCCCTAGTTCAGTAACCCTACGTTACAATACATTAGAAAAATTAATCAAAATATATACGCTATGATTACAAAAATAGAATTAAAAGGGTTTAAGTCCTATGTGGATTATACATTTGAATTGAAACCACTAACTATATTGACTGGTTTGAATAGTAGTGGCAAGAGTTCTGTCATACAAGCTATAAGAATGATGGATAACATGAGCAGCCGAGAGAATGGCGGTTCTCATGTCTGGAATCTTGGGCTTGGATCGGATTCTGAGCTTGTAAATCCAAATTGCGAGAATTTCCAAATTTCAGCCTGGAAAAATCATCGTCATGAGGAGGCTTGGTTTTCGTATAACAGTTCTAAGTCGAGAAACAAATTATGGCCTATGCCAAGTTGTATATATGTTGCTGCAGATAGAATGGGTGCTACTTCTACCATTCCCATATATGAAGATGAAGCACTTGGAGGACGGGGTGAGAACGTTCTGAGACGTATAGATCATTTCAGGGATGAGCAGCTACCTGAATTGTTGCGTGGAGATGCTGAGGGAACCACTTTGAATTATGTTTTGAGATATTGGCTACAAAAAATATCTCCAGGGGTGAAATTTGATTATCGTATTGAAGAGAAGGCTGATGTGTCTTATTCTTTATATGACAATCACCGTTCTGCTAATGTGGGATATGGATTGAGCTATTCCTTACCTGTCATTGTAGCCTTGCTAACTTCAACTTTGGAAACTGGAACTATTGTGTTGATTGAGAATCCTGAAGCGCATCTTCATCCACAAGGACAGGCAGAGATGGCTCGTTTGATTTGTCTTTGTGTTGAAGCCGGTGCACAGGTAGTTGTAGAAACGCATAGTGATCATTTGTTTGATGGCGTTAGAATCTATGCCAGAGAGAGTGAGAATCATTTTGCAAGTAAAGTTGCAACATTCTGGTGTCAGTTGGATGATAACCGAAATACACAAGTAGACAGATGTCAAATCCAGGAAAATGGCAGATTGGATCATTGGCCTGAGCATATGTTCGACCAGTTCTTGTTGGATTCTGAAAAATTGCTGTAATTTATGGGAAAGGTATTTTTGCTTAATGAACTTATGCCTGCAGAAGAGATTGATGGCGTAAATGTTCAGAAGTTATTTGTTGATATAATAAAATCTTTTTCTGACTTGTATGCCAAAAGGAAACTGGGCATAGAGAAGAAAATCTTGACTGTTGAAGAACCGCAAGAAACTTTTATATGTGGTAGCACCTTGAAAAAGATGATTTTGGATATTGGTGATAGGGATTTGAAAACTTATGCCATGGGCATGTTCTTGCATGGACAGATATTGGCAGATCAATACCATGTTGATAACTGGCCTGATGATTTGGTGGATGACTTGCTGAATCTTACTGATGACAAAGAAAAAAATGCAATGAATGAAGGTATTGCCAGTATTTGTTCATGGGGGTTATTGTCTCTTCCTGTTTCAGAAGATTTTAAAAGGGATTATTTCGAATTCAAAGGCAGACAGGCTTATCAAGTACTAAACTTTTATGGACAGAATAAGAAAAATATAGTGTATAGCATTCTTGACTCAGATGAGTCTAAAGAGGCGATGGAGTTAAAGCTACAATATGCGCTTGATCTTTATCAGATACATTTGGCAGATGAATTTAAGGAGGATTATACTCGAATGCGAGTAGATGAGAAGAAAGTGATGATTTCGAGATTGGTTACAGCCCACGAGAAGAAATGTTTGGTAAAACAGGTAAAAGACGACAATTTACTTAGAGAGTGTACTTGTACTAATGATAAGCATATGTTTGAACTAAAATCCAATAGCGAATTAGGCATACGCTTCTTCTTTAAAATTTTCGACTCGAATCATATCGTATTTTCTTTAATAGGGCATAAGAGTGATTATGGGGATAAGTCTAAGAAGAAAAATGGTGAAACGGCTCAAAATAAGGATATGAAGCGTGCCTTAGATATAGCTAATCACTATATGGAGTCGAAAATACTGAAGTAAATCGATGAGTCCACTTTCAAAAGAGGTATTTTGAATACAGTCCGATTAGTGTAGTCCATCTGTTTGCGTGTAGCAATGAACTTTATTCGTCCTAAGCTGGTGCTTTCGGACTTTTTGTTTGTTGTTGCTCTGCATGACGATTGTGGGTGAAGCGGTTGCTCCGATAATCATGGGATATTGCGGATACTACGGGGAGTATGGCGATTGCCTTTCTCATACCGCTGGTATGTTATGGGGTGATTGGAGGGTATGCGTTATCGAAACCCTCTGGAGGGTGTGTCATAAGTCTGTGACGCACCCCTTTTTATTTTTTGCCTTTTCAC
>ERZ791891.222-NODE-222-length-31396-cov-45.745541_pt1 | contig 31396 bp, 29 predicted proteins | sample MGYA00510155_ERZ791891 | MGnify/ENA primary metagenome ERZ791891 (study PRJEB30046, sample SAMN00792061) | human gut metagenome | study: EMG produced TPA metagenomics assembly of the A metagenome-wide association study of gut microbiota in type 2... | reverse complement strand
ACGTGATTTGTAATCTCGGGGTCGTTGGTTCGAATCCGACAAGAGGCTCAAAAAAGGAATCTTCTTTCAGAAGGTTCCTTTTTTTGTTTTTAAAACCATTCTATCTTTAATTATCTATAAATATTCTCCCCCTTTACACCTTATATAATAAAAAAGTTGTATTTTTGCAAATTGATATATTACATTCGTAGAAATACATTAAGACAATGAATACAGAAAATAACGAGAAGCAAGAAGAAAAGAAGAACGACGAGCAGAGCCAGACAAAGTTCGACACCCCTGATCAGAAGATCAAGATTTTTGTGATTGATACAGGTAAGATCAAACAGACCAAGGCTTTTGCCCGTCAAGACGGTACCCTGCTTGGTATCGTATGGGTAGCTAGTTTCGTTTGTACCATGCTAGCAGCCGACCCGAAATACCAGATATTGGGATTGTTTTCCAATCTCCTCATCCTCTCCACTCCATTTGTGGTGGGAAAGCGTTTGAAATATTTCCGTGATGTGGTAAGAGAAGGTCATATCTCCTTCAAGCACGGATTGTATTACTGTGTCCAGACATTCTTCTATGCCACCCTGCTGCTCACCATCGTGCAGTATCTCTGGTTCCGATTCATGAACACCGGCATGTTTATGACCCAGCTCCAGACCAACTACCAGATGATAGCCCAGGCTTATCAGTTGACTGCAGAGGAAACCAAAGCCCTCTTCGATGCCATCACGATGATGAAGCCTATCGCATGGGCATCCATGTTCATGATCACCGACCTGGTAGCAGGCGCAATAATCAGCCCGATTCTCGCTGCCATCTATTCAAAGAAACGAATTAGAAAATCTTAAAACATAACATAAGAAAATGGATATTTCAGTTATTGTTCCTCTTTTCAACGAGGAAGAATCATTGCCAGAACTCTTTGCTTGGATCAAGCGAGTGATGGACACCAACGATTTCACATACGAAGTTATCTTCGTGAACGACGGTTCTACCGACCGTTCATGGAATGTCATAGAAGAACTTGCCGAGAAGTTCGAGCAGGTAAAGGGCATCAAGTTCCGTCGCAACTACGGAAAGAGTCCGGCACTCTATTGCGGATTCAAGGAGGCACAGGGAGATGTTGTCATCACCATGGATGCAGACCTGCAGGATTCTCCTGATGAGATTCCGGGACTCTATCAGATGATCACCAAGGAAGGCTACGACCTCGTTTCCGGTTACAAGCAGAACCGCAAGCAGGGCGACCCTCTCAGCAAGACCATCCCTACCAAGCTGTTCAATGCTACAGCCCGCAAGGTAAGCGGAATCCATAATCTCCATGACTTCAACTGCGGACTGAAGGCTTATCGCCGCGAAGTAGTCAAGAACATCGAGGTATATGGCGAGATGCATCGCTACATCCCATATCTTGCCAAGAACGCCGGCTTTGCCAAGATTGGCGAAAAACCAGTTCACCACCAGGCACGCAAGTTCGGAACCTCCAAGTTCATGGGCTGGAACCGTTTCGTAAACGGCTATCTCGACCTGATGACCCTCTGGTTCCTCAGCAACTTCGGCAAGAAGCCAATGCATGTATTCGGATTCCTGGGCAGTCTCGTGTTCTTCATCGGCTTCCTCTCGCTCATCGGCTTGGGCATCGACAAGAGCATCGACCTCTACCATGGCGTATATGGTCATCTCATCATCGACTCCCCATACTTCTACATTGCGCTCATCGCTATGGTACTGGGTAGCCAGTTCTTCCTTGCCGGATTCCTGGGCGACCTGATCAGCCGTCAGAATCCAAACCGTAACGATTATCAAATAGAAAAGGAAATAAGATGCGGAAAATAATACCAATGGTCATCCTGATGATGGTGCTCACGGTGGTGGGATGCTCCACCCTCGACTGCCCGCTCAACAACACGACTTACACCAAGTACAAGCTGATGGGCAACATCAAGACCCTGCAGGACACCATGACCATCTCGACCACCAAGACAGCGGGCACCGACAGCGTGCTCATCAACAAGGATGTGAAAGTAGATAGTTTCATTCTTCCGATGAGTTATCATCAGCCGGAGGATGTTTTCTACTTCGAGATTCGCAACCGCGATCATCAGGTGTGGAAAGACACGGTGACCGTGAAGAAGGAAAATTATTCGCATTTCGAGTCTGTAGATTGCGGTCCGTCATTCTTCCATACCATTACGGAGGTGAAGACCACTCATAACTACATCGACTCGATAGTCATCAACAATAAAGAGGTAAATTATGATGCATCTAAAGCACATTTCTATATCTATTTCGGCAATCGCCACTAAGACAGCTTTCATGGGGATAACCAAAGCTGTTTCTTTGGAGATGACAAAAGCTGTAGAGAAAGGAGCTTTCCTTCTGGCTTGTCTTCTGATGCTGGGAGGTGCTTCTGCGAATGCACAGAACCAGAAGAAGATGGCTACTGTGGAGAAGGATACCATCCCACTCTTCCGCGGAATAGCTGTGGGAGTAGATGTCATCGGACCGGTTCAGTTGATGGTCAGCGATTACGGACAGTATGAGGCTTCCCTCCGTGTCAATCTCAAGGACAAGTACTATCCGGTCTTCGAGCTGGGATATGGCAAGGCTGATGCCAGCGACGAGAGCACGAAGATCAATTACAAGACCAGCGCTCCCTATGCCCGCATCGGTATAGACTGGAACCTGCTGAAGAACAAGCACGACGATTACCGTCTGTTCGGTGGCTTCCGCTACGGTTTCACATCCTTTAAATACGATGTCACCTCTCCTCCTATCAAGGATCCGGTATGGGGTGGCGATGTTCCTTATGGAGCCGAAGGCGTGAAGAGTAACTATCACTGGCTGGAAGGAGTCTTCGGAGTAGATGCCAAGATCTGGGGCCCCGTCCGCATGGGATGGAGCTTCCAATACAAGCGCCGATTGGCTAAGAAGGATGGCGAAATAGGCAACTGCTACTATGTGCCAGGCTTCGGAAAGCAAGGCAGTTCCAGATTAGGCGGCACCTTTAACGTTACACTTGAGATATAATGTAAGCAAGACAATGAAAAATAAGAAACTGATTTGGCAGATACCTTTTCTGCTCATTCTGATCATAGGCAGTATCTTCGTGATACGCCAGCAGCGCAACACCCCATTCCAGAAAGATGAGGGTATGGTATTCGGCACCATCTATCACATCACTTACCAGAGTGACACCAACTATCAGAAAGAGATAGAGGCAGAATTGCAGAAGGTGGATAATTCACTCTCCCCGTTCAACAAGACCTCCATCATCTCCCGCGTCAACCGCAATGAAAAGGTGAAGGTAGATGAGATGTTCAGCGAGGTATTCCAACTCGCCGAGAAGATTTCCGGAGATACAGACGGAGCCTTCGATATCACCGTGGCACCTATGGTGAATGCCTGGGGATTCGGTTTCAAGACCGGTAACCCTCCTACCCGACAGACCATCGACAGTCTGCGTGCCATCGTGGGATTCCACACCGTTTCCCTGCAGGATGGTTACGTCATCAAGAAAAATCCGAAGACGATGCTCGACTGCTCTGCCATTGCCAAGGGATATGGCACCGATGTGGTAGCGAGATTCCTCAAGAAGAAGGGCGTGCAGAACTTCATGGTAGAGATAGGTGGAGAAATCGTAGTTAACGGCAACAGCGAGAAACTGCAGCCTTGGCGCATCGGAATCAACAAGCCAACGGATGATTCACTCAATACCAGTCAGGCTATCCAGGATGTAGTCAGCGTAAGCAATATCGCGATGGCAACCAGTGGCAACTACCGCAACTTCTACTACAAGAACGGAAAGAAGTATGCCCACACCATCGACCCGAAGACAGGCTATCCGGTACAGCACAACATCCTTTCTGCCACCGTATTTGCAAATGACTGTGCCACCGCCGATGCCTATGCCACTTCGTTCATGGTACTGGGATTGGATGGAGCCAAGAAGATTCTGGAGAAACATCCCGAGCTTTGCGCCTATCTGATTTATTCAGACCAGAAGGGCAGCAACCAAATCTGGTATTCTCCATCTCTTCAGAAGAAGTTAGGAAAATAAAGCTTCAGAAAAAGTAAGAAAAATAAAGAACGATGCAGGAAGATAAGTTATACGATACGCTCTTGAATCTGCCTCTGTTTCTCGGAATGAGCCGCGCCGACCTTCTTCAGATTGCCGGACATACCAAGTTCGATTTCCAGAAGATAGAAGAAGGTGAGACTTTAACCGAGATAGGTGAACCCTATCACCGCCTGCTCTTTCTCCTTTCCGGAGAAGTGGCAGTAGAGACTATGGCAGATGACCGTGGGTATAGAATCGTAGAGACCATCAAGGCGCCGGAGGTATTCATGATAGAACGCCTCTTCGGATACGACCAGCACTCGCCCCATCACTATGTGGCGAGAAAAGCCTGCAGCCTGATGAGCATCAGCAAGAAAGAAGTGCTGCGACTCGCCAACCAATACGAGATCTTCCACATCAATCTGCTCAACCTCATCTCCACCCAGGCACAGAGAAGCAATCGCCGACTCTTCAGGGTACCCCCAAAGACGATCAGCGACAGCATCATCCGATTCTTCGAGAATCATTGCCTACGTCCGGCAGGCGAAAAAAACATCCACATCAAGATGGATCGCCTGGCTCTGGAGCTGAATGTCAAGCGGCTCAAAGTATCAGTGGCGCTCAACGAAATGGAAACCCAGGGACTGATCAAACTCTATCGCGGCAGAATCAGCATTCCTGCACTCGAGAAATTAATCAATAGATAATAATTACAATTATGCAAGATAACAACTCTACAAAGAATAACGAAACCCAGAAGAGAGAGAATCCTTTCTTCCTGCCCTACGGCACCCCACATTATACAGTCCCTTTCCACCGAATCCAGCTCGGCGATTACGAAGAGGCTTTCATGGAAGGTATCCGACGCGATGACGAGGCCACTGATAAGATTATCAATGACCCGGCAGAGCCAACCTTCGAGAACACCATTGCCCGCGTAGATACCGAGAAAGGGGAACATTATTACGATCTCCTAAGTCGTGTTTCCAATGTTTTCTCTTGCATGATGAGTGCAGAAACCTGCGATGAGATGGAAGAACTGGCACAGAAACTGAGTCCTATTCTCACCAAGCATGCCAACGATATCACCTTGAACAAGAAGCTCTTCGAGCGCATCAAATACGTTCACGATCATCCAAACCGTGAACTCAATGCCGAGGAACAGATGCTCCTCGACACCAGCTACGACGGTTTCGTGCGCAGCGGTGCCCTGCTCGATGAGGAAGGCAAGGAGAAGCTGCGCAAGCTCACCGAGGAGGCAAGCATGCTCACCCTCCAGTTCTCGCAGAATCTACTGAAGGAAAACAAGGCTTACACCCTGCATATCACCGATAAGGCTCAGCTCGACGGACTCCCAGAGACCGCCATCGCTGCTGCAGCCCATAATGCAAAGGAGAAGAACGAAGAGGGATGGATCTTCACCCTCGACTTCCCTAGCTACTCTCCTTTCATGACCTACTCTACCCAGCGCGAACTCCGCAAGCAGATGTACATGGCGAGAAATACCGTCTGTACCCACGACAACGAGCAGAACAACCTGCAGATCTGTCAGCGACTGGTCAACCTGCGCAGAGAGCTGGCACAGCTTCTGGGATTCGAGACCTATGCCGATTACGTACTCCGTCATCGTATGGCAAGCACCACGGAAAAAGTGTATAAGCTTCTGAACGATCTCATCGATGCCTACAAGCCTACCGCCATCCACGAGGCAGCAGAGGTAGAGGCGCTCGCCAGGAAACTGGAGGGCGATGATTTCGAGATGCAGCCATGGGATTTCGGATTCTATTCTCATAAGCTCCAGATGGAGAAGTACAATCTCGATGCAGAGATGCTTCGTCCTTATTTCCAGCTCGATAAGGTGATTGATGGCGTATTCGGTCTTGCCAACAAGCTCTACGGCATCACCTTCCAGGAGAACAAGGACATCCCGGTCTATCATCCTGACGTCAAGGCATACGAGGTATTCGATAAGGATGGCAGCTATCTGGCAGTCTTCTATGCCGACTTCTTCCCTCGCAAGGGCAAGCAGGGAGGTGCCTGGATGACAGAGTTCCAGGGACAGTGGATAGATTACAAGGGCACCAATGTGCGCCCTCATGTCAGCGTGGTAATGAACTTCACCAAGCCTACCGCCGAGAAGCCAGCCCTCCTGACCCTGGGCGAGGTAGAGACCTTCCTCCACGAGTTTGGTCACAGCCTCCACGGCATGTTTGCCAACACCCGTTTCGAGAGTCTTTCGGGCACCAATGTATGGTGGGACTTCGTAGAGTTGCCATCCCAGTTTATGGAAAACTATGCGGTGGAGAAGGATTTCCTGCGCACCTTCGCCTTCCATTACGAGACAGGCGAACCATTGCCTGACGATCTCATCGAGCGCATCGTGAAGAGCCGCAACTTCATGACGGCTTATGCCTGCCTGCGCCAGGTAAGTTTCGGATTGCTAGATATGGCATACTATACCAAGAAGGATGCCTTTACAGAAGATATCATCCCATTTGAGAAGGAGGCATGGAAAAAGGCGATGATCTTACCTCAGTTGCCTGATACCTGCATGACCGTACAGTTCTCTCATATCATGGCAGGTGGATATGCGGCCGGCTACTACAGCTACAAGTGGGCAGAGGTGCTCGATGCCGATGCCTTCAGCGTATTCAAGAAGAACGGCATCTTCGATCAGGCTACCGCCCAGAGCTTCCGCGACAATATCCTTTCTAAGGGAGGCACCGAGCATCCGATGACGCTCTACAAGCGATTCCGCGGACAGGAGCCAACCATCGATGCCCTGCTCGAACGCAACGAGATCAAGAAGAGTTAAGAGTTTTATCTGCAAAAGACAGAATCATTCATCATTGATTGTAAATTGTTAATTATAAACTATTAACTATAAAAAAGGATGGAAAATCAACTTTCTAAACAGAAGAAGCTCGACCTGCGCTACCTGCGTATGGCTCGCATCTGGGCTGAGAACAGCTACTGCAAGCGCCGCCAGGTAGGTGCGCTGGTGGTGAAGGACAAGATGATCATCAGCGATGGATACAATGGAACTCCCAGCGGATTCGAGAACGTCTGCGAGGAGAACAATGTAACCAAGCCCTACGTTCTGCATGCCGAGGCCAACGCCATCACCAAGCTGGCACGCAGCAGCAACAACAGCGAGGGCAGTACACTCTATGTCACTGCCTCTCCCTGCATCGAATGCTCCAAGCTCATCATCCAGTCGGGCATCAAGCGTGTGGTCTATGCCGAGAAATACCGCCTCACCGACGGTGTGGATCTTCTGAAGCGTGCAGGAGTAGTGGTAGAATACATGAATCCGGATGAAATAAGAGAGTAAAAGAGAGAAAGAAACGTTAGTATATTAAATTAGTTAGTTATGAATATGAATAAGAATAAGACCAATCGGTATATGCCCTTCATCATGGCGCTCTGCGTTGTGCTGGGCATCATCATCGGCACATTCTTTTCGAATCATTTCGCTGGCAACCGACTCAATGTCATCAACAGTGGAAGCAACCGTCTGAACAACCTGCTTCACCTCATCGATGACCAGTATGTAGATGCCGTGAACATCGATTCGTTGGTTGATAAGGCGATTCCTCAGATACTTGCCGAACTGGATCCTCACTCTGTCTATATCAGTGCGAAGGATGCAGCAGCCGCCACCGACGACCTCAAAGGTTCGTTCTCGGGCGTGGGCATCGAGTTTGTCATCCGCCAGGACACCATCCATGTGCAGAATGTGATTCAGAACGGACCAGCCGAAAAGGCTGGATTGTTGGCAGGTGATAAGATTGTGGCCGTAGATGGCAAGCCTTTCGTAGGCAAGATTGTCACCAATCAGGAAGCGATGCATCGCCTCAAGGGTCCTAAGGATACCAAGGTGAAGATTGGTGTCATCCGCTATGGCAGCAAGAAGGTGCAGACCTTCACCGTCACCCGTGGCGAGATACCTACCAAGAGTGTCACCGCTGCCTATATGCTCGATGACAACACCGGATATATCCGCATCAAGAACTTTGGCGAGAACACCTATCCTGAAATGCTCATCGCCCTGGCAAAACTCTCGCAGCAGGGATTCAAGAATCTCTGTATCGACCTGCGCGACAATTCAGGTGGTTATCTCACAGCCGCTGTGAATATGGCAAACGAGTTCCTGCCAGAGAAGAAACTCATCCTCTATACCCAGGGCCGCAAGTCGCCTCGACAGGATTACATGAGTGATGGCAAGGGTTCCTACCAGAAGATTCCGATGGTTGTGCTCATCAATGAGGGTTCTGCTTCTTCGGCTGAAATCTTTGCAGGAGCCATGCAGGACAACGACCGTGCCACCATCATCGGCCGCCGTTCGTTCGGTAAGGGATTGGTACAGCAGCAGATTGAGTTCCCTGACCACAGTCTCATCCGTCTTACCATCGCCCGTTACTATACTCCATCAGGCAGATGTATCCAGAAGCCATATACCTTGGGCGACAGCGGTGATTACGAGCAGGATCTCCTCACCCGTTACGAGCATGGAGAATTCTTCTCGCAGGATAGCATCAAGCATACCGGTCCGGCTTACCATACCGGCATTGGCAGAGTGGTTTATGGTGGTGGTGGCATCACTCCAGATATCTTCGTTCCTGAAGATACCCTGGGTATGACATCTTACTTCAAGGAAGCGAGCATGAGCGGACTGATTCTCCAGTTTGCGTTTACCTATACGGATGACAATCGTCCTAAGTTGAACAATTTCAAGGAGATGATGGAACTCGCCGATTATCTTGACAAGCAGAACCTGGTAGAGCAGTTTGTCGTTTATGCCGACAAGCGCGGACTGAAGCGCCGTAACCTTCTCATCCGCAAGTCTCACAAGCTGCTGGACCGTGTCCTCGACAGCCGTATCATCTACAATATGCTGGATGAACAGGCGTGGACTGAATACATCAACCAGGATGATCCTGTGATCAGGAAAACTCTCGAGGTCTTCAATAATCACGCTGCCTTCCCTAAGAAACCTGCTGTACCGGCAAAGGCTGCAAAAGCAACAAAGGCTACAAAGGCTGCAAGCAACGTGGTAAAGAAGAAGTAAGCATGGATAAGAAAGAATTAAGAAATACAATAAGAGATAGAAAGCGACAGTATTCCTCAAGTGCTCTTGAGGAACTGTCGCTTTCTGTTTTGTCTCATCTAGCAGAGAATGGGCATCTGCAGTCTGCTCATACGGTGATGATGTACTATTCACTCCCCGACGAGGTGAATACCCATCGTTTCATCGACAGTCTGGTAGCTTCCGGCAAGAAGGTATTATTGCCCGAAGTAATTGACGATCACAATATGGTGCTCCGTGAATACAGCGGAAGAGCGGATTTAAGAGAAGGCGCCTATCATATCATGGAGCCTGCAGGCGCCCTTTTTCCTCCCCATCGTTACAGTGAGATAGATGTAGCCATCATTCCGGGTATGGCATTCGATACACAGGGCAATCGTCTGGGCAGGGGCAAGGCCTATTACGACCGCTTCCTTCCGAAGATTCCTGGAGCCTACAGAATAGGCATCGCCTTCCCCTTCCAGCTCCTGTCTCAGATTCCTACGGAGGAAACAGACATCGCCATGAATGTAATCGTCTCGTAAGAAAGAGATTATCTCATAAAAAAAAGTATTTTTTTCGCAGAAAAATACAATATAACGCAGGAAAATGCGTTAATAAAAGAAAAAAGACGTTTTTTTATTCTCCCCGATTAAACCTTTTCGGATTTTCGGGGTCAAATAGAACGATTAGAATTCATAAACTGAACTTTTATTATATCGTGTAAGATTCAATAGGAAATTTATTAGTTAGTATTTAGGTAGATCTGAAGCACCGGCTTGTGAAAGTCGATGCTTTTTTCGTTTTTTAACGGCAAACAATAGGATTTCTCGTCTTTTTTTACTACTTTTGTATTTCGAACAAGAAAACAATGCAAATCAAAAAAGCATTGCATTCAAAACAATAACGAAACAATGCAAATCAAAAAAGCATTGCATTCAAAACATAAACAACAATGATGAAACGAAATAACTACATATTATTATCCATTCTGGCGTTAGGCCTTATGGCTTCTTGCGCAGAAAAGAAAAAGAGCAAGATTATCATTGCCCCTAAACCTGTGGCACAGGTAACCAACAAACCCACCCAGGAGATGAGCGGATATGAACAGTCAAGAGATGTAGAATGGCTGGGCAACCATTACAAGGTAGTAGTGAAGCGAGAAGCCGACCACGAATTATCCATCATCCAACTGGACAAGACCAACAAGTATTACGATAATAAGATCACCATCCGCATTCTGAGAAGCGATGGCACCGAGTTCTTCAACCGCACCTTTACAAAGGCTGCCTTTGAAAGCAATCTCGATAAGAAGACGAAATCGACGGGAGCCCTTCTTGGCATCGTTTTCGATAAGGCAGAAGGAAACAATCTCTGTTTTGCAGCCAGTGTCGGTTCCCCGGATATCACCAGCGATGAATATCTTCCACTGGTACTGAAAATATCAAGAATGGGTGCCGTCAGTATCAGCAAAGACCAGGTTCTCGATACCGAATCCGATACCGAATCCACCTCTTCAGCCTCTTCTACTTCTAAAGAAGAATCAGAAGATGATGACGAAGGAGTATAAACAAGAAATTCTATTAAGCGCAAGAAGTTTGCGCTTAATAGAATCTGATATCTGCAATCACCATGCTTCCCACCTGCTCGTTCAATCGGCGAACCAGGATGGAGCGATTCATGGTAAGATCAGCCCTCAGTGCCGGATTCATCACTTTCACAAACAGCGTCTGGTTCTTGATGAACTTCTCACCGCAATAGGCTGCGATTGGTGCCCCAACCACAGTCTCCCAACTATCAATCAGACGCCTCTGCAGCAAAGGCGTCTCCAATCCCTGGTTTCTCAGAAACTCAGGCAATAGTTCTGCTATCGATTTAACTTTCTGTCTAAACATAAGCTACTCCTCCTAAAATATGCTATCAAAAAACATACTCTATTTTAAACATACGCAATTTCTCCATTATTCACCTCAAAAATCCGAAAATCGCCATTCAGTCGATGGAGAATCTGATCCAGATGATCCCTATTCGTATCCGTGATGAAAATCTGACCGAAGCTGTCACTCGATACCAGTTGAACAATGGCTTCAACTCTCTGAGCATCAAGCTTATCAAAGATATCATCCAGAAGCAGCAAAGGAGTGGTATTCGAACACGTACGCTGCAGGAAACTGAACTGCGCCAGCTTCAGGGCAATCACATAACTCTTGTTCTGTCCCTGACTTCCCTCGCGCTTCATCTGATAATCTCCGATGGTAAATTCCAGATCATCCCTGTGCATGCCGTGCAATGAATATCCTACGGCTCTATCCTTGAACCTGTCACGCTGAATCACCTCCAGCAACGGTCCTCTCTGACAGTGGGAGATATAATGCAGCCCCACCTTCTCCTGATTGCCCGAAATATGCTGGTAAATCTCCTGAAACAGCGGCACCAGTTCGTTCACAAACGCCTGTCTCTTGGCATAGAGCATTTCTCCGTTCATCGCCATCTGCTGTTCCCAGAGTTCCATCAGTGTAGCATCCGGTTCCTCCTCCATCTTCAGGAGCGCATTTCTATGCTGCAGCGCCTTATTGTAGTTGTTCAGCGCCTCAATATACGTATTGTCGTATTGCGAAATCACCACATCCATCAGCTTTCTTCTCTCCTCGCTTCCGCCTTCTATGAGCGAAACATCCGAAGGCGAAACATAGATGAGCGGGATGAGTCCGATGTGCTGCGAGAGCCTTTTATACTCCTTCTTGTTGCGTTTGAAGTGCTTCTTGGTTCCCCTTTTCATGCCGCAGTAGATATTCTCCATATCTCCATTATCACTCTCGTAGTTGCCCTCCAGCATGAAGAAAGCCTCGTCGTGCATGATGATCTGCGAATCGATGGGATTGTTGGCGCTCCTGCAAAACGAGAGATAGTAGATGGCATCGAGAAAGTTGGTCTTACCCATACCATTATGGCCGATAAGACAGTTGATCTTGGGCGAAAGCTCCAGGTTGGCGCCCTTGATGTTTTTGTAATTAATAATGGAAATATTCTTTAAAATCATAGATACTTTTCTGCTAATTGACTGCAAAGTTAGCAGAAAAAGCCCAAAAAACGAAAAAAGTAGGCTAGAAATTTCAATATCTGAATAAAAATCAGTAAATTTGCAACCTAAAAGAGCTAGGAATCACAAAGAATAATAAAAAACAAAAAATAAGAAATGGCAAACAACAACGTACAGGCTCAGGAAATCGAGAGCCTTAACATGAATGAGGCCTTCTTCATGAAGTACAAGAAGGCAATTATGATCGCAGTGGTAGCATTGATCGTTATCATCGCAGGTGTATTCGCTTACATGTCTCAGATTGCAGGTCCTCGTGAGGACAAGGCAAGCACATTGCTCGGCAAGGGTCAGACCTATTTCCAGAACGAGATGTATGAGCAGGCACTCAACGGCGATGGCGCTGGCTACGTAGGATTCGCAAAGATTGCCAGCGAATACGGCAGCACCGATGCAGGCAACCTCGCCAACCTCTATGCAGGTCTCTGCTATGCCAACCTCGGCAAGTGGGCAGAGGCAGAGAAGAGCCTCGATGCATTCTCATCTAAGGGCGACGAGATGATCAGCCCAGCCGCTCAGGCAGCCCTCGGCGATGCATACGCTCACCTCAACAAGCTCGATGATGCCGTAGCCGCTTTCAAGAAGGCAGCTTCCATGGCAGACAGCAAGGCAGAGGATGATGCCAACAACTCTCTCTCTCCTGCCTTCCTCATCAAGGCTGGCGAAATTCTGGAGAGCCAGAACAAGAAGGCAGAGGCTTTGAGCATCTATCAGGACATCAAGAAGAAGTATGTAAACTCTATGCTCGTTCAGAGCTCTGAGATCGATAAGTACATCGAGCGTGCTTCCAACTAAATCAGAACATTATGGCAACAGCACTTCATAATTTGTCGGAATACGACTTTTCCAAGATTCCAGATGCCAGCAATATGTGCTTCGGTATCGTGGTAGCAGAATGGAACCCAGAGATTACAGGCGCCTTGCTCGATGGAGCAGTCAAGACGCTGGAGAAGCATGGAGCCATCCCTGAGAACATCCATATGAAGACCGTACCGGGAAGCTTCGAGCTTATCTACGGCGCACATCAGATGGTGCTCAATGGCGGCTACGATGCTGTCATCATCCTGGGTAGTGTGATTCGTGGTGAGACTCCGCACTTCGACTATATCTGCGAGGGTGTCACCTACGGTATTGCGCGCCTCAATGCCACTCAGGAAATCCCTGTCATCTACGGACTTCTCACCACCAACGACCTCCAGCAGGCGAAGGATCGCAGCGGCGGCAAGTTGGGTAACAAGGGTGACGAGTGCGCTATCGACGCTATCAAAATGGCAAAATTCTAATCACATAAGAAAGCTCTTGACGTTTGGCGAAACCTAACTTCAAGAGCTTTTATTATATCCTCATCATATTATTATATATATTACGTAATACATTGTATAATTATACCCTTATTCGTATGAAGAAAGTATTTTTTATCCTCATCCCGGCGGTTATCCTCAGCCTCCTCTCCTGCTCTCCCAAGAAGCCGGCAGAAGAGAAGAAGAGCGTCATCGATACCATCCCCACGATGGTGATGCAGATACAGAAATGCACGCGCCTTTATACCGCCGAGGCGCACGTTCATAAGATCATCACCCACGATGACCAGTTCAAGCTTAAGGGTTCCTTCCTGAAGCACGAATTCAACATCCCCGTGCCAGGCTCCAACCGAAAGGTAGCCATCCCCATGGATGCTACCATCAAGGCGTATGTAGATTTCCAGGGATTCTCAGACAGGAATGTGTCACGTAAAGGAGACAAGATTGAAATCATCCTGCCCGACCCGAAGATGCTGCTCACCAGCAGCCGAATCGACCACAAGAAACTGAAACAGTATGTTTCACTCACCCGCAGCAACTACTCCGATGCCGAACTCACCCAACTGGAACAGCAGGGCAGAGAGAGCATCATCCGCGATATTCCCAACCTCGACCTGATGGAGCAGGCTCGCATCAGTGCAGCCAACACCCTCATCCCGATGCTCAAGCAGATGGGTTTCCGGGAAGAGAACATCCAGATCAGCTTCCGCAAGAAGTTCACCCTCGATGATATCAGGGGATTCCTGCAGAACTCGGGAGTGGAGAAGAAAGATAAGAACTAGTGAGAAGAAAGACAAACCCTCAAACTAAGGAGGAATGAGATATGAAGAAATATGGCATCATCCTGCTCACCATCCTTGCCCTCATACTAGCGGGCACGATCTATTGGCTCAACAAGGATAATACGGTGAGCGTAACCACAGAAGAGCAGACCACCCTGTCGCCTACCCAGGTAGAGAGCATCGAGGCGATAGGCGAATGGGAGTTTCTCGCCATCAGCAACGAGGAACTGGTAGATACCGTTCGTCGCGGCTTCTTCGGCGACGACCAGCTGGTGCGCATCTATTACGGCACCCTGCGCCTGGGCATCAATATGAAAGATGTAAAGGAAGGATGGATCCAGGCAAATGCCGAGAAGGATTCCATCGTCTGCACCCTCCCTCCTATCCGACTGTTGGATAACAACTTCATCGACGAAGCCCGAACCCGCAGCTTCTTCGAAGAAGGAAAGTGGACGGGAGCCGACCGCCAGGCACTCTACGACCGTGCCTATGCCCAAATGAAGAAGCGCTGCCTCACCCCAGCCAATATCCGTATCGCCCAGCGCAATGCCAGGCAGCAGTTCCGCGATATGTTCAAGGCTATGGGATTCCCCAATGTCCGGGTAGAGTTTGAGAATTAGATATAGATTTTATAATAGATATTAGATATAGATTTTATAATTGTATTTTAAAGAGAGATTAACATGGAAGCAATCAACGAATTTTTCACATCCTTCAGTTCGTTCCTTTGGGGATGGCCGATGATCATCCTGCTGCTGGGAACCCACATTTTCCTGACGGTTCGCCTTCGCTTTCCACAGCGTAAGATTTTCCAGGCGATAGCGCTGTCCTTCAAGAAGGACAAGAATGCCACTGGCGATGTCTCCCAGTTCAGAGCCCTCGCCACAGCCCTTGCCGCTACCATCGGTACCGGTAACATCATAGGTGTGGCCACTGCCATAGCCCTGGGTGGACCGGGTGCTGTACTCTGGTGCTGGCTCACCGGTGTCTTCGGCATCTCCACCAAGTATGCCGAAGGTCTTCTTGCCGTGAAATACCGTGTCAAGACCAAGCGTGGAGAGATGCTTGGCGGTCCGATGTATGCCCTCGAAAAGGGATTGGGATGGAAGTGGCTCGGTATCCTCTTCGCCCTCTTTGCCGCCCTCGCCTCCTTCGGCATCGGCAGCACCGTACAGGCGAACGCCATCTCCACACTGGTAGAAAACCAGTATGGCATCAGTCCATACATCACCGGTGCCTTCGTCACCATCCTCGGTGCCGCAGTCATCATCGGTGGCGTGCAGAGTATCTCAAAAGTATGTGGAATGCTTGTGCCTTTCATGGCGCTTTTCTATGTGGCGGGCTGTATCTACATCCTGATTGTTAATCACGCCTATCTCCTGCCAGCCCTGAAGATTATCTTCGAATCCGCCTTCACTACCCGTGCAGCCGGCGGCGGTTTTGCAGGCAGCACCCTCATGATAGCAGCCCGCTATGGTATTGCCCGCGGACTCTTCTCCAACGAGTCTGGACTCGGTTCGGCACCTATCGTAGCAGCTGCCGCCCAAACCCGCAATCCGGTACGCCAGGCACTGGTATCCTCTACCGGAACCTTCTGGGATACCGTCATCATCTGTGCCCTCACGGGATTGGTCATCACCTCCAGCATCATCGCCTATCCTGATATCGACTACCACGATGGCGCAGCGCTCACCAAGGCAGCCTTCAGCAAGATACCATACATAGGAGCCCCATTGCTTACCATCGGCCTCACCACCTTCGCCTTCAGCACCACCCTGGGATGGAGCTATTATGGCGAACGCTGCGTAGAGTACCTCAAGGGCAAGCGCTGGATGCTCATCTATCGCATGTTGTATATTGTGAGTATCTTCCTGGGCAGTGTCATCAGCCTCGGACTGGTATGGAATATCGCCGACTGCATGAATGCCCTGATGGCGATACCAAACCTCATCTCCCTGCTCTGCCTCAACGGCATCATCGTTCACGAAACCCGCAAGTATCTCTGGCGAGGCCAGCTTGACAAGGATATGGACGAAAATGAAATCGAGGAATTAGAGTAGCGGATACAGAGATTAGCGAACTAACGTAGCGGATACTGAAGATGTTTCATGCTGTGGCCACCCCACACGGCATCATTCACGTATTCGAATCCCATATTGGCATAGAGTCTTTCTGCCTTCGGATTGCCCTTATCCACAAGCAGTCCAACGGCAGGAAGGCCCATTTCCCTGCCCTTTTCTATCACCGCCTTAAGCAGCATCTTGGCGATACCCTTACCACGGAAGGCAGCAGGCACGGCGAGGCTGTCGATATAGAGTTCGCCCTCCTGGGTTTCCGGATCCATTCCAGAATAGTCGATGCCGAAGGTTTCCTTAGCCTCCTCGATGAATCGCTTGCGCAGCGTCTTGAGCTGTGCACCGTCGTAAGACACGATGATACCAGCAGTAATGCCCTCGCTATTGGTAGCCAGGAGCGTATTGCGGTAACTATACTGGCTATCCTCCATTTTTACGAGTCTTTCCATCACCTGGTGAAATTCCGCCAGTGTATGATGCGCTCCAGCCAGATTCTGGCAGCATCCTGGGTTCATCGCTTCCATGATAAGCGATGCTATGTGCGACGCCCCGTCAGGCGTAGCCGGTCCAATGTTTATCTTCATATTTGTTTAGAGTTATATCATTACATTATTTAATTAGTCATCCGATTCCCCTCTTCAAGTCAGAATCCGCTTGCAAAGATAGCAAAAACAATCGAGACAAAAGAATTTTTATATATTTTTCACCCTGCCCCATCAGTGCACTGCAAAATTTTCCCTTTATTCAGGTACTCTTTTGCAATGCACTACTTCTTGGTTTAGACGATGATTTGTGTTTAGAGGATGGTAATCCAGACGGATTCATTCTTTTCTCTCGCTTCGCTGATGCATTTCATCAGGCGATGCAGCCAGATACGGGAGTTCACCACCATGCCCTTCACCTTGTTCTCGCCCACCAGGATGCAGCCCTGGGTATCATCGGGGTAGTTGCCGGCATGGATGCGGATGCCCTCGAAATTAGGAACACCCTGCAGATACGGCAGCCACTCCTTGAAGCGGGGCGACTTGGTGACGAGCAACGGATAGGTACCCTCGGGAATCGCCGTAGTGCCCTTCATCTTCTGCGCCTTCTTGCCCGAAACCCTGCCCAGGCGCACGTTCACCTCCTCAGGCTGGAGTTCCACGCCCTTCAGGTTGCGCCACGTAGGCTCCAGGGTATCGCAGAAATAACACTCCTGCGTCAGTTTGCCGGCATCTATCTTATGCTCGAACCAACGCTTCAACTGTGGGTTCATCCATGAAGAGTGAACCACTCTCTCTACCTCCTCATCCTTCAGGATATAGAGGCGACCAATGGTATAGCTGTTCTTCTTGGCTATACGCTTCAATACTATTTCCATAAATATTCAATTAATTTAAAAATCAAGCTTCAAGCACCTGCCCGTCGTGGCGGTACTTCAGCTTCTTGAATCTGTAACTACTGTAACCGTAACCACTTTTCCCGTCCTCGCCGGGCGGAGAGATGCGCTCGATATACCCACGGTAAATCCACTGCTTGATCACATTCCGGGTACCCTTCGCATTCAATCCATGCTCCATACGGATGGCATCCAACTGCGGCATGGTGAAGATATCAGGCAGCAGCTGCAGCAGATTCTCCGGTCCACGCTTCGAACTCTTCTCGCCGGCACTGTTCTCCCGGGCTATCATATCGCCGAAGAAACGCATCTTGCAGTAGAGGTCGTAACGCTCGCTCCAGCGGATGAAATCATCCATCTCCGGCTCCCATCTGTAGCCGTTGGCAACATAGAGCACGCACGCCTTGAGGTAGGCGATGACGTTGGCACGGAACGAGAAATTCTCGAAGATGCGGTTCTGCGAAGTACGTGCAAACTCGGCATTCTCATTCTTCAATACCACGGCTAGATCATACGCCTCCTGGCATTCCACCAATCCCGACGCCATACAGAGATTTTCGATGTAGGGCTTCAGAGAATTTCTGAATTCATCATCGTAGGTGCCATAGATGGGAATATCCTCGCCAATCTCTCGCTCCGGAATGGTACAGAAGTTGATACGGCTCAGCGGACCATCGGTCAGCACCTTCGCAAAATATCGCTGCCCCTTGTCGATGGTGGTGGATGCATTCCAGTTGAAGCGAACGCAGACACGCTCGGTAACGCTCTGGATTCCTACGCGAGACTGTCCGAATTTGTTACTAGGATCAAAGGCGAGGCACATGATGCGGAACTGCTGATTGCCGATACCTCTCAGCGCATCAAACTGGTCGATTTCGTTGAGCGAAGTATAAAGGAAATGTTCCTTGGCTTCAGCAGTACGCATCACGAAGGCTGGGTTGGTCATATCAGCATCAATCTCCTGAATAATCAGATTCTCAGGGCGTTTGCGCTTATCCTTGTTGGCACCCTTACGCATCATCTCCTCTTTCCATTCCTTCTCACGCTTCAGGTTTTCGGCATCTCTTTTACGGATGTCCTCCATGATGAAATCGATAGGTTTCTGCACACAACTTTTACCTGCGCCTGTGCCTGCAAGCAGACAGGTCATCAGGGTAGCTTCGTGCTCCACGTTATCGATATATCTGAATTTCGTTCTCCAGAGATGGGTAGCCAGCGGAGGGAAAATGGCGCAAGCCACAGCCGGCTGATAGATTTCCGGAGTCTTGGATATCAGCAGCTCCACCAGTTTCGGCAGCTTCTTGGGCATCGGAGGCGGAGCAGGATAATCCTCGTCTTCACTTTGAACTTTGAGATTTGAACTTTGAACTGTATGATTAGCATTGCCTGCCATTTGCCCCATCAAGTCCCCCGTCAGGTGTCCCGGGGATTTGCAATCCCCGGCAAGCAAGCTATAACCATTTTGTCCAGCAAGAAAGTCCCCCGCCAGGCGTTCCGGGGATTTGCAATCCCCGGCAAGCAAGCTCTTAGCCGCCTGTTCCGCCAAGGCATTCACGCGAATCACATCCCTAGAAAACGGCTTGGAACTATCTCCATATTTCGCATAGAAATCATGGATAAGCTGGTGACAGTCATTCTCCTGATAATAGCTCGGCATTCTCTTCGCCACCACCTTCATCAGCTCCTCCTCACTCATCACACGAGAAGCGCCAGCACTCATAATGGCGAGCAGGGAGGAATGCCTGGACCCGACGGTATCAATATTCATCCCCTTCAGTCCTGCGGATTCCTGAAAGAGGTCGAAGGCTATGAGATTCTTGGCATCAACTTGCCCTGCTTCTTGGGCTGCCAGTCCGCCAGCTTTCTGAGCATTTCCAGAATGGCTGATATCAGCATCATCAGCACGATGGCTATTACCAGGTTGGGCAGGCTGAATAGCAGCGCCAGAAGGAACAGCAGAATAGCTGTCAGTGCCCTGAAATCGATTGTTTTGAACATCGTCATTACTTTGAACTTTGAGATTTGAACTTTGAACATTATGATTACTATCATTAGGTACTTGCCCCTGAAAGTCCCCCGCCAGGCGTTCCGGGGATTTGCAATCCCCGGCAAGCAAGCTGTAGCGAGCCGTCCCCTTACCATCAATCGTAAGCCCACGCTTCAGGAAAGCCTCTCTGCGAGCTTTGATCTCCTCATCCGGCAGCACCCCATACCACTCCTTCGAACGGTAAATCTCCGAGTCCTTATCCGTGATAAAGATGATTCGCTCCGGCGTGATGCAGCTCTTGTCGTAGGGAATCCCAGCCGCCTCGCAATACGCCTTCTGCGTCTCTTCAATCGTCATACCCATCGGCATTCTGATATCAATATGCAGCTTCTTTCTAGCCGAATACTCCAGATGCAGCAGCATCCCTTTCCATATCGTGTTGCTGCAGTTCAGCTCACGAGCCTTCTCCAGGGCAGCATCCACATAATCCACATCATCCACATCGATGGTAGTCTGAAAGAGGAAGCTTTCAGGCACCGCATCTTCACTAGAGCGGTGATTATTCCTGAACTTAGAATAATGAATGGCACGGATAGGCAGCTGTCTTTTCAGCCCCTCCTTCGCCTTCTTCACCGCCTTTTCATCACCAGCATCTACGCCGGGAATCGCCTTTTCCCCACGTATCTGCGCAATCACACCCTTCAGCCACGGCTGTGCTATCAGGGTGTCATAGACATACAGGGGCTGGGAAGAATTCAATCTTCCCATATTGCCCTTGCGTGCCGGATTTAAAGCCATTACCTGTTGCTTTATCGCCATATTTCCATTTTTAATGATTATCCCAAATTCTTCACCTCATACAGTTCAGCAAGCTCCCAGAATCTGTGGGCCAGATCATGGATAAACTTCCTGCCCTTCTCGGTCCATACCAGATAGGTATGCGTCACCGCCTTGCCCATCTTTTCCTTTCTGCCATCGCATTTCGGATCCAGGAAGGCATTGTATCGGGTGCGGCTCTTCGCCAGTCCCATGTGCGCATACTCCGCATAGAGCATATACTGCCCGCTCTGGTAATACTGGATATGCAGGGCACAGAGCGAGCGGTTCAGCTCCTGCGCCGTAATCCCCAGCTCCTTCGCCACCTGGGTGGTGGTGAAGCAGGAAACGGAATCCAAGACATTATCCGAGTAGATCGCCTTCGGCATCAGCCCATCCACCTGCTTCTCCAGGTTGATGACGTTCTCGCCCTGGATGGAAGCCCATCTCGTCTGCTCATCCAGCACCCCGTTGAGACGTCTGATTTCCACATCCTGCTCGCCGATGAGCTTCTTGTCAAGCCCCAACTGCACTTCCTGCTGATGCAGCAGCTTCTTCTGCTGCTCCAGCAGCATCTCCTTCTTCTTCAGGGTGGCACGGAGAATCTCTTCAGCATTGCGAATCGTCTCCTCCTCGCTCTCCCCCTCCTTCACCGGGATATAACCGCCCGTTTTGCGAATCTGCGGCAGCACCACCGAGGTAACCCAATCCTTGAACTTCACCGCCGTAGCCAGTTTCGAACCGAGCACCAGAGCATAGAAACCGCTCTCGTTAACGAAGTTCATCTGCACGTTCTGCACCTTTCCTTCAGAAACGCCAAAACGATTTTTGACAGTTCTAGCAATGCGGTATTTCGCCGTATCGCTAGACCTAACATGCTGTCTTACAGCGTCTGTAGCTCTCTTATACCCGAGCACATCACACAAATCCTTCGCACAGAACCAAGGCTCGCCCTTCTCATCAGTAACGATGCGAACCGTTCCGAAATCCGGATTCTCAAAAACAGCAGTCTGCACACTCTTCTTGGCAGAGCCGGCATTCTTGCCATCCTCCGCCTTCTGAATTTTTGAATTCATCATAAGCAAAAAAAATTAAGTAAATATATAAAAGGTACCCGACGGATACCTTTGCAAAAAAATACACGCTAAAAGTTTCCGCACATATTTTAAGTTGAGGAGTAACTCCTCTAACTTCCTCACAAAAAGTTCTGCAATAATAAATGTATCAACCTTGTCAAAGACCGATGGGCTGATACGCTGCGCCACTTACAACATGGCAGGAAACCTATCCCAGCATCCTGGCGATAGAAAACGCAAAAGCCCCAGACCTCAGAACCGGTATCGTTCTGAAATCTGGGGCAAAAGTACGGCGATATTTTGAAATAAAAATAGTACGGAGTAGTACAGCGTACTAGTACTAATACTTGCTAATCTTCTTGTTATATTCTATAGTTTGCTTGGTATTCTGACCATTCACAAACCCCATTCTCAACTTCTCTCTATTAATGTTCCACAACAAGGAAAAATCTTTCCAGCAGGAAGAAAGATTCAGCTCAAACTGAGCCTTCATGACAAGGCAACCCATCTGAGCAACAGTCAGTTGAGAAGCAGGCTGATAGTTCTCATCCAACACTCCCGCATCCTGCATTTTATGAAGCCAGCCAATCCCTTGGGGCGTAGAAAGCTCTTGGGGAATGACCGTAACCTTCGCTACCTCCTCTTTGGATTTATCATCCGTATTAGAATTCTCTTCAACCACCTCCCCAAAATCAGCCTCGCAGACATCATCCTGAGATGCCTGATTTCGAGTAAAATTAATAAGCTCATTGAAATTGTCAACATGGTCTATGCGAACCAGTCTAGACTGGTCATAGAAATTATAAGTATCATTTGTCGCCATCTTTCTACTTCTTTTTATCGTTCAATATTTTAAAACGGTTATATTTACCTGGAATCTGCACGAGGATACTATGATCGTAAAGATTCACGTTAACTACTACGACGATTAATCTCAGCTGGGCGAGCTTAATCAGCGACTTATAAAATAATTTAGCCATAATAATCCCTTTCTTAATCTTTAATTTTTGAAGGATTGACTAAAAACTACCATTTACTAGTTAGAGAGGGCAGCCCCCATGATTTTCATGAGGTGAGGCAGCTATCAAGGCGTTGTTGACTTATGACCAGCAAAACCCTAGTGGTTCATGTTATTTCTTTCATTTTCTTTGGTTTTTAAAAGTTTGCAATTGAATAAGTTGTTGTTTAGTATTATTACTCCGCCTTGTTCACAAACTGGCGGAGATCTACTTTCTTTTTTATCAAATCTTCCACCGCTTCAGCTCCTGCGCCATAGATTTCTTTATATTCTCTTTGCAGTTGATTGATGCGGCCAAGTCTTTCGTCTCTATCTTTAATATGCTTTTTAGATTTGTAGTTCTCTACGGCCTCATATTCTTCATGCAGATAGTGACCTATTATATAGCAGAATTTTAGAATGGTTTCAATCTTTATTTTAGAATCGAAATTCAGGAAATTCCGAATCGTATCATAAGAGACATGGAATTCATTCACGATTGATTTCCGAGGAGAAATATCCTCACCAATCATGATACCGAGAAGAGTTCCAATCCTCTCGATATATGATAATCTCATCAACCTTACAGCCGGAGATTCTGATTTTTCTATTTCTTTTGCCTCTTCAACCATTGCTATTTTTATTTTCTGTGTAAAATTAGCAATAATCGGTGGTATTTCCAAGCCTTTTACGTCTCTAAGGGGACGTAAAAAGAGTGCGTATTTTTTCCTGATTGTCAAATATATGTACGAAAAAGAGAGAAAGTGCGCATTTTTAGCGCTACACTTCCTCTCCTCGACTTTTATGGATGGGTAGGTAATTCTATTACCATTTCCACAGCTCTTGTGAACGACATGAGAGGAGGAATTTTCACCCCAGCGCTTCTCAGATAATTCACCAGTTTCTTCTTGCCCCAGTTGATTCTGGAATCTCTTTCGCGATAGAGTTCCCTGAGCTGTTTGACATTAGAAGGCAGAGAATCCAGCTTTTTCTTCAGCTCGGCAGGATCTCCATACCGGGTCATTTCCTCTATTCGAGCCTTCAAGGCCTTGTTCTCCTCCACCAGCTGGTCGTAATGGCGGAGCAAGACTTTTACCTGCTGCTCGTAAGGCAGGTCTTTGTTCATTTCATACATAAGCATTTCTCTTCACCGTGTAGAGAGGAGGGCCTAGAAATATAAACGACCTATGATGTAAAACGAGAGGTGGTGACACACCGCCCCTCACGCTGCACTAGAGAATCGCTAACAATAGAGTCCCTGTAAATATCACAAATATAATAAGCATAGACATACAGCCGGCCTTCTCCTGAGGTTTCTCATGGGCGTTATTAGAACAACCAACAGGCTTATCTATCTTCTTTTTACGAAAATCATAATATTCATTAGATGTATCTAATTTCTCTCCATGCTGCTTTAGCTTATCTATTTGCTTTTGTGACTCCTTTAATTCGTTAATAGTATCCTTTACAAAATCGTAGCCAAAATTACCAACAAGGGCTAAATTATAGTCCCCTTCATCCTCATAAAGCTTAAAAGCAATAACTCTAGAAGCCAAACATAATTGGTTAGCAGAATTAAGCTTTTGATAAATAAAATAAAGACAGAATAGCTTTCTACCTTTTGACATTTCATTTGTTTGTGATAAAACAGAATCAGGAACGTGTCCAATTAAATCTCCATCAGAGCTGTAGATACCATCATTAAGCATATAACCTGAAAAGAGACCCATTTCTTCTGGCTCTATAAAAACAACATTCAAATAACGATTGACATCTTCAATATAGAAATGCGAAACATCTAGTGACCAATCTTTCGTTTTCTCGCTTGAAGGCAATATCTCATAAGGTAATATGTTGAATCCAAATTGATCTAACAAACCTTCACCATTCTCTACATATTCGTTATACTTGGTCTTATCCAATTTACCGTTCAATTCACCTAACTGCTCCTTAGACGCTTCCCCTAAGCTAACCGTATAATCATTGATTACTTTCTGCATCATATCCTCCTTTCCTTCATACAGTTTTAACAACACAGCAGTTCCTTGCATTGCAACTTTGCCTTCATTATCGACAAAAGGAGCTATCTGCAAAAAACATGGCATCATTTCACCCTCCGTAAACTTGTTGACTTTGGCAATTTCAGTCTTTTGAATATAGCCAACAAGCTTCCCATCATTTGCATAGATACCGAGAGCAGATGAATCAACCGGATTATCAGGCTCGTTTTCAATATAGCCAGCCAACAACCCAAAATAATCACTGTCATTTTTATCTAAATGATAATTGATGCCGGCAATCTTTACTTTCATAGACATATCTTCACAAGCAAGATTCTCGTTGTCTACGGAATATGTTACTGTAAATTTGAAAGATAAATTCTTATCCATATTTTCTATTTTTACAAACTCAACAATACCTAATCCTCACTCATGTATTGCCCTACATATACCATGAAGACAATATCCTATCAATCAAAGCACGAGCATAGAGTATAGCTTCCTCTTCAGGAACTTCACTTCGCTCATCATACCCCCAGTCATTCACAAACTCGGCTCTTACGATAAATTCAGCCTCCTCTCTTTTAAAAGATTTAGCCCACTTGGAGAACTCAGGCGCATTCTCCGCCTGAGCTCCATGGATAAAGTCTGTAATATAAGTAACCAACCAGTTACTCAATTCATTCATTTTAATCGTTTTCATATCTACTTTATAATATAATTTTCTACTTTTATAATTTCACCCAATGTAAGTTGCACACTCCATTCAGCCAAGTTTCCTTTTATATTCTCGGCTTTAAAGTTAATGCGGTTGATAGCTATAAGAGCCGAAGCATTGCCATTGACAAGTTTGAGATAACGGAATTCTCTTGCTACATAAGGGAACTTGCCCCCATTATAGTCATTCAAGTAATAACGCTTACCTTCCTCCACATTCTGTTTATTATAAAGCGGAGTTCCCTGCTCATTTACAGCCAAATAGCGAGAGGCAGTACTTTCTGTGATTGTACGAACAAAATTTTTTCTTTCTTCTACGACTATATGATAGAAGTCATCATGTTTCACCTGAAGATACAAGGTGTTGTCTTCTGTAGCTATAGCCAGTTCTCTCTTGGCCGAATCAGAAATTCCACTCATTCTACCAGCCACATCAATACTTACCTCAGCCCCATTAAATGAAAGTTTTGGTAACTTGCCAACTATCTGCATGGTCTTGATACTAACATTAACGATAGAGCAAAACAAATCAAAAATATATCTTGGATTCTCGTGTTCTCTCGACCAATCGTTAGGGTCATTTCTGATGCCACTCTTCTTGTCAACAGTTACAGCATAACGCTCAATCAACCATTCAATGGCAGACTTGCCATTTACCACATAGTCATAAGCCTCAACAGGGATATTCCTGATGGTGATGTAGTCATTATAGATGATCGTATCCTTCTGATCTTTATTCGGGAATCTCATCTTAGGAGTCACAGAATAATGCTCATATTGATTCTTGCCATGATATGCATCTACAATCTCCAAGCCTTCGTAAGCAGCCACACTCTCATAGTTCAGATGTAACTTGGCCAAAGCCTTACCTGCCTGATAGAAATCACGGAAAGCATCAACATCCTCGATGATTGGAATACGAGGGAGACTCTTCTTCAAATCAGCTTCAAACATGGTACGATACTCTGGCGAATGCAAGAAGCCATAGATATAATAGAATATCATTTCTTTATCTATCGACTTAAGCTTCAATCGTGTACGCACTTCATTAAGTATCCAGTTACTGATGCCATCATGACGAATGTACTCAGATTCTGGATTTTCATCGAAGAGTGAAAGCTGGCGTGTCTTTGATTCTTCATACCAGTAAAGAGGAAACAGCTGCGTATCGCCAATAAAATGCAAATCAGCGATATTATTTGTTATCAATGCAGAAAGTCCTTTGCTTTGACTTACGCATGAAATACAAATCATCATATTTTGCATCTCTATTGTAGGGAATAACTTCGGTGATAATCCCATACTTTCAATTAACTCATTCGAGAAATACAGCAATTGCTTGCAAAATGGTCGATATAGACTTGTAACAACCTCACTATCAGCAGCTATAGATTGGTTTTTAACAACCCTATTACGTAATCCTCTTGTCCAGCTTATCTTTGTATCATCCTTATCAATAAAATCTTCAACTTTTATTTTAGGATTCTTATTTATGGCACCTTTATACTCCTCTACCTGCTGATTATAAAAAGAGATCATATTAGAAACATTATTATTCAAATGTATCTTACTGAAATTATATACCCAAGCATCTCTATTAGTAGCAATGCCGATAGCATAAGTAGAATACATAGAATGGGAATTAACAGCAAACTTCTTATCAGGAGCCAAAGGAATAAGTTCTTTAAAGCCCTCATTGCGCATGCTAATCCAATCACCATGCTGGTTTGGAGACAAGATGGTCCAATCCAAGTTTTTTCCCTGGATACTCTTAAACTTCTTAACCAATGCTAACTTCTGGTCAGTTGATAAGTAATCACCAATATCATGATAAAAAATAGTTGCCTTCTCATTCGGCAATTGATTTGGCTTTTTAACCAAAATAGTTATTGATATTGGAGTACGAGAACCCGAATCGAAAATTCCATCGCCTTCTTTCTTACGAAGTTCGCCTGATGTTCTTGCGTTACCTCTCAGATTAAGAATATAAATCTTAGAAAATTCTCTTTCCAAGCATTTTCGGAATCCATCGTTCGCATTTCCGTCTAACCAAGCACCATTGCTGATGAAGCCGATTACTCCACCCTCCTTATTCTGTGCTAATTTATCTGATGCCCATCGGAAAGCTTTGACATACATATCGTATGTAGATTTGTTCAACCCAGCCTCCGACTGTGCCACATAAGTCTCGGTGATACGTGCATCCAAATATTCGTACGACTGATTTTGAGCATTGTCATTAGCCGATTTTTGACCTACAGAATATGGCGGATTGCCAATAATCACTTGGATAGGCAATCTCTTCAATTTATCCACATGTTCAGAATTCTCAGGGAACCATGAGCTGTCTAACTTACCCTCTTCATGTTCTGAAATTTGGAAAGTATCTGTTAAGCAGATTCCATCATAAGAAACATATTCCTTTCGAAGGGTCAATTCATGGAACACACTCTCTATGTTGACATCCGCTATATAGTATGCCAACAGAACAATTTCATTACAGAAAATTTCATGTCTGTATTTGCGCTCCAAATCTTCAGGCTTGATAAGACCACTTTGCATAAGACGAGTAATGAAAGTACCCGTACCCACAAATGGATCAAGGATATTGACATTCTCGTCAGATAAGGTGCAATCAAACTCTGATTTCAAAACATCATTTACAGAGCGAATAATAAAATCAACACATTCAATCGGAGTATAGACAATACCCAGCTTTTCTACAGTCAGAGGGAAAGCTCCCTTAAAGAACTTCTCATAGAGGGTCTTGATAATAGACTGTTTGCCTTCCAGGTTATCAATGTCGCTTACATTTCTACGCACATCCTCATAGAAATTAGCAAGAGCCTCGGTATCTCTGTCAACATCCTCCTTCTCTAAAATGTCGAACATTTTTTGCATGGAGCGGCTTACCGCATTGTTTTCAACAAAACGGTATTTCTCAAATAAAGCATCAAAAACAGGGCGGGTAATCATGTGCTGAGCAATCATCTCAATAGCCTGATTCTTATCAACACTAGGATTGATATTCTGCTGCAAGCCCTTCAAGAACTCGTCAAACTCCTTGGTAGCCTTACCATTCTCTATCAATTTCTGGATACGATAAATAAACTTTTGAGCAATATCGCCAACCTTCTTAGCCCAATTTTCCCAATACAATCGGTCACCAACCTTTTCTACCAATCTGGCATAAATGCCTTCCTGCATCTTGCCAAACTTGATTTCTAGTTCTTGTGCTATCTCTTCTTGCGATAGTTGCTTGCTACCTTCTACTGCTTCCCCATCTTCGTCATGTCCGGAAACCGAACCGCCATCACGCATTGAAAAAGAATAACCAGGAATGGTACCAATGGTTACTTTAGAAGGCTTATTTTTATTCAAGTTGATTTTTTCGACCGTCGCATTGAATTGGTCATCATGAGCACGCAAGGCATTCAGAATATCCCAAACCACTTTAAAACGATGGCTCTCCTTGCCTAAAATATCATCAGGATTAGCACCTGGAGGCAACACTACAGGCACAATAATATATCCATACTTCTTCTCATCGGCCATACCCTTATGGAAACTGCGCATGACACGACCTACACTCTGAACTACATCTACCTGACTATCACGGGCTGACGCAAAAACAACAGCATCAAGAGCAGGCACATCTACGCCCTCAGAAAGACAGCGAACATTCGAAAGAATTCGACATTTGTTATCATCGCCGGTATCTTCCTTCAGCCAATCAATCTTCTCTGAACGAAGTTGTGCATTCATAGAACCGTCAATGTGCTGAACTTCAATATCCAGCACATTATCACGCTCATTTTCATTTACATCTTTTTCTTTATAAAGTTTTGTCAGCTTAGGAAATTCTGAGGCAAATTCGGTAGAACAGATACCGCCATTGCTTCGTTTTCCACGATTGATAGATGAACAGAACACCACGGCACGATGCATCTTGGAAGGATCCTCTATCAAGGTAACGCCCTTATCACCCTTGATACGCTTTGACAAGCCGTTTAAACAACCTACCAATTTAGTGTAGTCATCAGCATTCAGTTCTGTATCATCCTTCAATTTATCCTTCAAATCATCCGATAATTCATCCTCCGAAACTGTAAGAACAAGTACTTTATAATCAGTCAGCAAGCCTAAACTTACAGCCTTTCCGAATCCGATTCTATAAAATTCTTTTCCATAGATACTTTCATCATCCATACTCCAGAGGATGAAGTCTTTCTCTTCAGCATTCTTCTTTACGCTATCTTTATAATAACGAGGAGTCGCAGTCATATAAAGACGCTTTACACCCTTTACATACTCATTGTTATGTATTTTCGTGAAACTGCTTTCATTTTTAACTTTTGACTTTGCACCAGTTGTACGGTGAGCTTCATCACATACGATATAGTCGAATACACCAAATTTCCCATTATTTTCTTTTAACAACTGAGCCTGAGCAGCAGCTACCACATCAATACTCTGGTATGTTGAGAATACCACTATAAATTCGCCATTTTCCTGATAGGTTTTAAGCTGCTTTACAATAGTATCTACATTAGTAGAAGCAGGGAACGACATATCCAAAAGATTATTTTCATCGTCATCCTCAAATCGTGAAGCACTAGCATCAGAGCAGATACAAACTGGTTTAATCTTGTATTCAGAATCAGTAGTCCAATTCTGCATACCCTGACTTAAGAGGGCAATACTTGGTACCATAAAGAGCACCATACCCTTACCCTTAGTTTCATTTTCTATAATCTTAAGCGAGGTATAAGTTTTACCTGTACCACATGCCATGATCAACTTACCCCTATCATGATTCTTGTAATATTCATGAGCTTTATCAAGAGCCTCTATTTGATGAGGACGTATAGTTTTCCCTGCAAGCAAAGCTTCCTTGCCCTGCTTGCCCTCAACAAGTTCCTTCCAATTTACACCAGAATACTGAAGACGGTTTGCATAAATAGGAATAAACTGTATGGTCTGATGCTTAGTTGCTTCCAAAGCATTCTTCCCCCAATGTGATGATGTAGAAACCCACACCATTTTATCAAAACGCGAAGTATGCATTTCATCATCAACAAATACTCGGTTTGCGTTTGAGATAAACGAATCTACCATACCCTTGCTCATTACAGCATCCTCCTTGTAGCATTTGCATTGTATAGCCCAATACTTCCCTTCGTCAGTCTTTGCAACAAGGTCTATACCTAAATCGATTCCACCCAAGCTTTCTTTGCCAGGGAATTCATCCCAAAGCCAGACTTTCTCCAAAATATTTGCATACTCGGGGTCTGTCAAGAGCCAACGCTTGATTAATTTTTCAAACTTTGCTCCTTTATCATGCTCAGTAATAGATTCTTTTCTAAAACGAGCCAATATATCCTTAAATGTTATGGTTTCTGTAGCTGATGCAGCTTGATTATCTATCATACTATGCGTAAATAATTTAACGACAGTACTCTTCCTCTTCATTCCAGAAAAGTACCATCAATAGTTATACAATATGACACGAATGCGCCAATGATACTTTTCTAAGAATTAATGATTAAAATGGAGGGTAACTTCCCCATCAGGCATTTCTTCAATGCTCTGCACCCATTCGATGCAGCCTGATTCGGGATTTACGTCTATCGAATATTCGCTGCCTTCCTTTTGACCATCAAACTGCACGGCAAAACGCCAAAGACCATCTTTCAGGACTTTGGTAAAGGCAATTTGCATTGTTGAAGCATGCGATAGGGATATATCTAATCGCTTAGCTATCTCTTCATAGCTAAGTATCCATTTGGGATGATTCGTATCTTGATTGATAAGGCACGCTATACCTGTAGAAGTATATGTGATACCCTCTGTTTCACTAATGGCATAGTAAGTACGTGTACTATTAGCTTCAATACGGATGACACGCTCACCAGTATCAATAGTTTCATCCTTGCTACAACTGGCAAGAACGAACGTTAGTATAAAGGCTACAAGAGCCTTGACGCCCCACTGATAGGGGGAGGCCGTCCGAAAACTTAATTAGGGAAGCAAACAACTGAATTGGGCATT
>ERZ791891.219-NODE-219-length-32038-cov-5.358816_pt1 | contig 32038 bp, 33 predicted proteins | sample MGYA00510155_ERZ791891 | MGnify/ENA primary metagenome ERZ791891 (study PRJEB30046, sample SAMN00792061) | human gut metagenome | study: EMG produced TPA metagenomics assembly of the A metagenome-wide association study of gut microbiota in type 2... | reverse complement strand
CAAATATTATCTTTTCTTTTACGTTGTTTAAGTCGTTTAATATCCGCACTAAATTCTGAATCCAATGGTATATTTATCGTTTTTATATTTTTCATCTATCTTCCCTCAAATCAAATTTTCAAATAAACAAAATTGCTTGCTAAACTTAAGATTTACTGTTCCTATAGCTCCATTCCTATGTTTAGCTATTATTAATTCTGTAAGCCCTTTATCATTTGTATTAGCGTTATAGTATTCATCACGATATAGAAACATTACTATATCCGCATCTTGTTCTATCGCTCCACTCTCACGAATATCTGAAAGCATTGGTCGTTTATCTTGTCTTGATTCTACTGCTCGACTTAATTGAGAAAGAGCAATTATCGTTATATCTAATTCACGTGCTAGTAATTTTAAACTTCTTGATATTTCACTTATTTCTTGTTGCCTATCTATTTTTCTTGATGAACCTTGCATAAGCTGAAGATAATCTATGACCAATAGTTTTATATCTTTCTCACGTTTTAATTTTCTTGCTTTAGTCCTAAGCTTTGACATATTCAAACCCGCTGTATCATCAATATATAACGGCTTTCCTGATAATATTGTTGATGTCAATGTTAAACGTTCCAATTCATTACCATCTAACTTTCCTAGTCTTATGCTATTTGAATTGATTAAACCATATAGACTAAATAATCTATTGGTAAGCTGTTCCGATGACATCTCAAGCGAAAAAATTGCTACGGGTACATTCTTTCTTGCTAAATTAGCCAGAATATTAAGTACAAAAGCTGTTTTTCCCATACTTGGTCTTGCTCCCAAAATGATTAAATCAGATTTTTGCAAACCGCCAGTCATTCTATTAAGTTCACTAAATCCAGTATCCAGACCAAATAACTTTCCATCTTGGCTACTGTTATATCTTTTCTCAATTTCAGTAAAAGCATTCATGATATACTCTGCTGGTTCAACAATTCTATCTGTATTATTTGCCGTTTTAGCGATTTCTAAAATATCTTTTTCCGCATTATCCAATACCAAATTTATATCAACATCTCCATCAGCCTCTCGTGCCTGCTGAATAATTTTCTGTCCTGCATTGATTAATTCACGCTTTATAGCATTTTCTCTCACAATATTGGCATAAGACTTTATATTGACAGCAGAAGGAACACAATTTGATAAATCTGTTATATAAGCTATACCACCTACAGCTTCAAGCTGATTTGTATTTGTTAACTTTTCCGTTAACGTTATACTGTCTATATCCTTCCTCGTATTAAATAAATCTAATATCGTAAGATAAATAACTTGATTTGCCTTTCTATAAAAATCTGTAGATTTTATAATCTGATTGACTTCATCAATCACTATTGATTTATCCTTAGCAATCAAAATTGCTCCTAATAATGCTTTTTCTGCTTCTACATTATGAGGGATTACTACCTTATCCATTTTTCTTTATTCCCTCCTGCTCCAAAAATTCATCAAGCAAACTCTTTGGTGCTCTATTCAAAGCTAATTGTTCAGCATCTGATAATTTACTAAAATTAACAGTATTTACTTTATTTTTCGTTTTATATTCGTCATAACCATTAACTTTCCAATTATTCAAAATAGCTTCTATATAGCCTAATTTTCTTTTTCCTTGTATTACAGCTCTTGTAATAGCTTCTTTTACCCATTCAACACCATATTCATCTATATCATCTATTAATCTTTCATATTCAATAGAGTTAATAGAATAATTTATATTATTCATATAAATATCTATTACTTCTTTTTTTTGAAGATCAGTAGTAGTAGTTATTATTCTTCTACTATCTTTCTCTACTTCTATCTCTTTCTCTATATCTATATCTTTATCTATCTCTATCTCTGTGTTACTATTTGTTTCAGAGACGTTACATTGTAACGCTAATTTTTTCTTATTTTCTAATTCTTTTTTTCTAGCTCTACATCTACGAACACGCTCAGCTCCTGCTGTTTCTGAACCAATACATAAAGCAACTTCTGGTAATAAATATTCATGTTCTGTTATTTTTTCAATCATTTTATACTTTTCCATATAACTTAATAAAAACTGAACATTAATTTCTGATTCATCTAAAAGCAATGCCATTTCTTTTGCAAAACTATCTTCTAAACCTTCATATTTTATACGACCGCCATTTTCAATTGAAGATAATCCCATTGCTAAATAAATAGATATATAGGTGTCGCCACCTGCAACACTTTTTAATTTCTTTATCTTTGGTTGTTTAAAAAAATCTTTTGGAAGCTTCATCCAGTAAAACTTTTCTCTAGCCATAATCTTTACCTCGTATTTTAAAAAGCCACCTAAAATAGATGGCTTATTTCTTATTTTTATGTTATACTTTAGTCGGAAATTTTTAGTTTTGTTGACTAGTTTTGTACTGGTCAACTATTTTTTTTAGCTTAAAAAAGCTAATACAATTTTCTAGGATTGGATTTATTTCACTAGGTTTATGGATGCCATTAGGAATTTCTATACTAATACCTTGTTTTGTATTGGTTTCATAAATTGTTTGCATAACAAAAACACCTTTCTTTCAAACTGTTTTATTTAAATAACTTTAAATTTAGTTTTGATATCACTTTCAAGATCTTGTTTATACTTCAAAATATCATCCTTAAAAAAGATTAGAGATTTACCCTCACGCTTCATTTTCAACACGCCACTATTACCTAACTCAACAATTCTACTGTACTTATAACCCAAATATTTACTAGCTTGCTTTGCTGTCATCAATCCAGAAGGAGACCAATATATATCACCATCTTCTTTATCAACCAATGCCTCCTCTAGTTCTTTTATATATTTATCTTTAGCTTTTAATTGCTCTACCAATGCCTCGATCGCATTTATACCTCGTGTTTTTAATGCCTCACTATCAAGATTGGCAAAAATATTTTCTTCTTTAGTCATAAAAACTACCTCCACATATATTTAATAAAGGAGAAAAATCCATGTTAAATGATTTTGTATTATTTATTTCAAAATTACTATCTGAGTTAAAACTATCAGATAAATTAACCATGATAGGTTGGATATTTACTTTTATTGCCTTTTATATCCCATGGAAAACAGCTTATGGAAAATCTATATCTGTTGAATGGGAAGATTCTTTGAAAAAAATTTCTATATCTGACTTATCCATTGGAGATTCTAAATATCTACATCCTAAAAATAAAACAGCTTATATAGCATCTATGCATGTTGTAAATCACAGCAATGTTAATATTGGTTATTTTGATATGAAAGTAACTAATATTAAAACAAACGCAGAACATATGATAATGATGACTTCTACAGTATTACCTAATTTTCAAAAGTTTCCATTACTATTAAAAAAAATCGGTATAGACGGTAATCCTTATCAAATGATATTAAATATGCCACCAAACCACTCTGGTACTTTTTTAGCCAATGCTAGTACAAAATTTGATTTAGTTATTACTGAATCACCTATAGTTAAATTTAGTGATGAAATTTGTATTACTTTTTCTGTTACTTACAAAAAATCATATATAATACGTATTAAAGAATGGATATTTATTTGGATACGTTTTATAAAGCAATGGATAATATCTAAAATTTATAACAAAAAGATACTAAGACCACATACAAAAATTTATAAAACTTTCAAAAAAGTTTATAAACTGCCAAATCCATAACTTAATAAATGAGATGTAGCTAACATTAAAAATAAAGCAACTATAATTGCTAATAAAAAAAAGAAAATATTTTCAGACCAAAGAGCTATATGCATTGCAATCGCTAAAAAAAAACTACATGTTACAATAATAAAAAAATCAATATAATTCACAAGAAATCAATCCTTCCCAACTATAAATGATAATAAGCAAACTATACCAATTACTATACCTATCGATAAAAAACATCCCATCATTGAAATAACCATTAATTCTTCTGGTAACATTATTAATCCCTCTCCGTATCATTGATTTTATTTACAGATTTTTTTATAATTTTTATTTATAAAATCACTCCCTTCATAGCTTTGATATGAACAAATATTGCATTGTTTTCAGTTTTGTTTTATATTAATATTTAGTTAAATGTTTTTATGAAATCTTAATAATGTTATATCTTTTACTAATAGCCGAAATGTATCAATAATCTTGATATATTTCGGTTTTTCTTTTGCACTAATTTTTCCATCTAATCCAATAGTCATAAGATCCTGCAAACAATTTTCAGATGCCTTCAAATTTATTGCTAAACTCATAATATTTTCTATTAAGTTTTTACTGTTTATATTGGGCAGTCCTTTTCCACATCTAGTATTTTTAAGCCAAATATATTTAATAACAGGTGCTTTATATATATCAGACATTATATAAGCAATATCGTCAGGGATTTTTCTCTGCCCACTTTCATAATAAGCAAGAGTCCGCCAAGCTATATTAAGTTTTTCAGACGCTTGCTCTTGAGTTAAATTAGATTCTTCTCTAGCTTTTTTTATAAGAATACATAACTCTTTGTTCATAAACATTCACCTCTTTTCAGGATAAAATTAAATTGCAAAATAAAATTTTAAATTATTTACATGTTTTGCTACTATGATTTGTAGTTAAAAGAATCAAAAAAAATCACTTCCATCGGAATACAAAAATCATTTTCCATTTGTAACATAATTTCATTACTAGGACTAGTTCTACCACTTTCCCATGAAAACCATGTTTGTTGAGAAACATTATATTTTTTTGCCATTTGTTGTTGAGTTTTATTACCTCTTAAAACACGCAATAAATTTTTTTCCATTTTATCCACCTCTTTTCAACTACATATCGTAGTTATCTTGTAACTAAAATATATCACTACATTTTGTAGTTGTCAATATTACATAACTACTTTTTATTGTTATTTATATATTTTTACTACAATTTGTTTTAAAATCTTTATATAAGGAGAGATATTCATGTTATCTAAAATATTAAAACAAGAGCGAACTAAAAAAGGTTTATCTCAAATGGCTTTTGCAAAATTATTTGGTGTCTCTCAACAAACAATAGGTAGTTGGGAAACAAATAGAACATCACCCGATTTAGAAAGTTTATCTAAATTAGCTAATTTTTTTAATGTATCTATAGATTATCTATTAGGATTAACAGATATACCTGAAACAATAGATACTTATATAGCAAAACAAAGCAATAAACAGCCAGTAGAAAATCAATATAACGCTGATGAACAAGAGCTTATACAGCTTTATCGTGAACTGCCACCTGAAGGTAAAATCACAATTAAATCATTAGCTAAAACACAACATGACTTATATGTAAAGCCTAAGTCAGACGAAAAGGCAATCTAATAATCACTAGCTCTGATTTCTGGAAAAGAAAATAAGAATAAACTAGATAAAACTAATAAAGGAAAAAGTTCTTTATTATCAAGACTTCTTTCTATTAACACTTTTTATATAAAACATTACTTTTATATAAATTAATAAAGTCTACTTCTATTCTTGTTTTATAACATAATGTAATTATCTTTTAATAAATAAAAAAGATACTAGTATATACATTTTGTTAAAAACATAATAGTACAAACTAAAAAATGTAATAGTACAAACTTTTTATCATACACTTATTGTACACTTTATCGTACATCTTTTATTACAAATTACTAAAAATCCAATAATATCAACCTTTTTGTTGTAAATTTATCGTACACTTTTCACTAAAAGAGCCTAAAAGAAAATAATAATTTAATAATCATTGGTGATAACTTTGGGAAAATAAGTAAACAACATAAAAAAATATTAAAATACCATTTTTATCAAATTTTATGATAGGTATTAAGGAGTAAATAAATATGAATGAAATAATACCATCTATGTTAACAGCTTTTGTTACTGCTTTAGCAACTAAAGGTGCTGAAGCACCAGCACAAACTTTTAATAATGCATGGGAATATGTATTTGGTCCTTTAGATAATTTTCTTATTAAACAAAATTCAAAAAGAATACAAAATAAAAATAAATATTTAGAATCAATTAAAGAAAATACAGAAAAAATCCCTACAGAAAATTTACAAGAACCGAAATTAAGTATATTAGGTCCTGCTTTAGAATCATCAAAATATTATATAGATGAAACAATTATTCGAAATATGTTTGCTAAAGTAATTGCTGGTACTTTTGACAATCGAAAAAATAATAAAATTCACCATGCTTATGTAGATATAATAAAACAATTAGGTAGTTTAGATGCTAAATTATTTAGTAAAATATCTAGTCCTTTCTTTTTGGTAGCTATAGAATCAAAAATCTTATCCAAAGAAAATACTGTAGATTTATTACAAAATATTTATTTAGATAATGAATATACCGAAGTAGATATTTCTTGTGCTATTGCTATGAGCAATTTAAATAGATTAGGTCTTATAAATATAACTAATAATATATTTACTGTTAAAATTAATTCTGATTATAAACCCATTATTGATAAACTAAAAGAAACTACGTATTATAAAGAAAAAGTCAAACTTTTAGGTGAAAAAAATATAAAAATTTATTCTCAACCATGCAATATAACAGAGTTAGGTTTTAATTTCAGAGAAATTTGTTTAGAATAATTTATAAATTAAAAAGAATATTTCAAAAAATTTTTTCATATACTTTCATAATAGAATTAAGGAGATGGTTATTATACTAATTGATGCTTTAATTAAAGAAGGTATATCTACTATAAATAAAGAATTTATAATACCTAAAATTAAAGAATGGTCTATGAATAATAAAGTTGATAATTGCCTTATCAATTCTGATAATGTTTTAAATAAATATTTCGAACGAAGTGCTATAAAATGTTCTTTATTAAATACTGTAGTTCCTGATATTGAGAAAAAATCTTTAAAGAACATCTATCTACCATTAACATTAAAGAATTTTCGTAATTCAACAGAAAATGATATTATTATATTAGATAAATATGATAAAGAAAGCTTAGAAAAATATAATAATATTCTTATCTTAGATAATGCTGGTATGGGAAAAAGTACTTTAATGAAATTTCTTTTTTTAGAAGTATTAGAAAAACATATTGGTATTCCTTTCTTCATAGAACTTAGAACGCTCCCTAGTGATAAATCTATAATAGATTACTTATATGATGAAATAGAAGATATTAAAGATGATACGCCTCAAAAAATAAAAAAAGAATTCTTAAAAGCTATTATCGATAATGGAGATTGTATATTTTTCTTTGATGGGTATGATGAAATGACTCCAGATAATAAGCCGGTCATTACTAAAAAATTACAAGATTTTATGTCTAAGGCTAATAGAAATAAATATTTTATATCATCTAGATATGATGATTCGTTAATTGGCTTTTATAATAACTTTGATAAATTTAATATAAAACCACTATCTAAAGATGAAGCATATCAACTTCTAAAGAAATTTGATAATAATGGTAAAACATCCAATAATCTTATAAATAAGTTAGAAGAAAATGATAATTTAAAGATTTTACATGAATTTTTAAATAATCCTCTCACAGTATCATTATTATATTTTAATTATAAATACGAAATGACACTTCCAGATACTAAATATGAATTTTATAATAGTGTTTATAAAAATTTATATAAATATCATGATTTACGAAAAGGTGGTTCTTTTGAACGCATAAAATATAGCAACCTAAATATAACACATTTTGAAAAAGTGCTACACTATATTGGATTTTATAGCCTACTAAGATTAAAGAAAACATTTTATACCGAAAGAGAACTACTTTCATTAATAAACAATAGTAAATCCCATATTGGTAAAGATTTTGAAGCTATAGATTATTTACATGATTTACTAGAAACAGTACCTTTATTTATTAAAGATGGTATACATTACAGTTGGGTTCATAAATCATTTCAAGAATATTTTGCTGCTATGTTTATAAGCAATTTACCTAACAAAAATATAATTCTGCTTAAAATATTTCAATACGATAAAATTGAAATGTATTCAAATTTATTAGATTTTTATTATGAAATCGATACTGAATCATTCAATGAAATTATCACTAAAAATTTCTTAAACGATTTCATAAGTTATATGCAGTCAGATAAGCAAAATATAGATTATCTTTTCATTAAATCTCTATTATTTAGCCAAGATATCACTTTAAATTATACAAATACAAAAGCTTTTAAAGCAATGTCAAATTATGAAGCACAAATTTTTGAAACTACTTGTATAGGTACAGATACCTCATATTCTGAAAATGTTTGCAATTTATATCCTCATGTTTGCATTAGATATCAATATAACAATGTATGTCAAATACAATATTTTCTTCAACAAAAAGGCTTTAATTTATGGAAAGATATTGACTTTAATCAAATTAGTGATGATTTAAGTGATATTGACAATGCTAAAATGGAATCATTATTAGACATTCATTTGAATAAATACGTTAATGATTATGATAAAATTCAACCATTTATATCATTTTTAATTAAAATTTATATAAAGTTAATTTGTAAACCTGTTCGCCGACCGTTATATTTATTAGATTATGATAAATGTAAAAAAACTTTATATGAAATTAACCAGAAAATTGCTTACAAAGATACCGAATTTTCTTGGTTATAATTTATACAATATATTTCTTCATTTACTTTATTGGCAGCTATAAATGCAAGATATGTATTTTGTGGTATTTGTCATCCATAAATCAAAAGGCACTAGATATTTTATCTAGTGCCTTATACATATCCTAGAAAGAAGGTTTTTTATGGGATGGAGATTTCGTAAATCATTCAAAGTACTCCCTGGTGTTCGTTTAAACGTTGGAAAAAAGGGAATTAGTACTTCGATAGGGCCAAAAGGAGCCAAAGTAAATATTGGACCTAATGGAACACGTTTTACTGCTAGTATTCCAGGAACAGGTCTATCATATACTACCAGATTAGATAAACCTATCGGTAGAGGTATGACGCAATGTCCTTACTGTGGTCGTAGAATGCGTAAACAATGGGATAACTGCCCTCAATGTCATCAGCCTTTGATAAAGGTTGACAAACCTGAAAATAATATATCCACTACTAAAACAGATGACTATGACACCTACAATACCAATATAACAGATCCTCCAAATATTAATACAGATGATAAAAAGAAAAAACCTAGTTGCTTAGGTTGTGGTTGCCTAATTCTTATAATATTTTTTGTATTAGGTCTAATTGGTTCTTGTGCCAGTGGAACAAAAGAAAATACATCATCTAAAACTACTACTCCTGCTGTAGAAGAAACTACATCTGAAAATTCATCATCAACAACTGAACCTACAACAGAAGAAAATAATAATACAACCTCAACAAATACTAATCAAACAAACACCGAACAACAATTTTCTACCGTAGAAACAACTACTCCAGTAATAACACCATCTACTACAGAAAACAACAATACCACCACTACTCATACAACAAGAGAAGTAAATCATTATTATGGTGATGGCCCTAATGGAGAAACAATCAAAGGTAATATAAATAGCAAAGGTGAAAAAATTTATCACGTTCCTGGTGGAGCTTACTATGATAGAACCGATCCAGAAGCATGGTTCTTCACCGAAGAAGATGCTCGTGCTGCTGGATATAGGCCATCTAAACGATAATATTATAACCATTATTACGAGAGGAATATATTTATGACTAATACTACTTTTAACAATGAACAAATCATTGAAAAACTTAATGAAATTCTTTTTAAAAGAGAAATTTTAGCAACAAGAAATTTAAAAGATAATAAACTTGATTTTGTTCATTACACAAATGCAAATACTGCATATAAAATTATAGAAAACGAAGAAATATGGTTACGTAATGTTCGAGGAATGAATGACTATAGAGAAATAGATTACGGTAGAAGTCAATTTATTGATTCTCTTGAAAAGCCTCAAAATGAAATCAATCGTAATAATTTAGAACAACTTATTAAAAAAATTGATTCTAATAAAAACTATAAAGATTTTTGTGATGTTTGTAATCAATATATAAAAGATATAGAAACACGCACTTATATAACATGTTTATCAGAACATCCATCTACTGAAGATAATTATGGACGATTATCAATGTGGCGTGCCTATGGTCATTCAACAGGAATTGCACTAATAATATCTCCTAATTTTTTAAATACTGAACTTAGTTTTCAAAATAATATATTTTTAACAACACCCGTAATCTATTCTGATAAAGCCTTTCTTGATACTATTCCTGAGATTTTAAAATCATTTAATGACAATAATATGATTAATTATTTTAAAAATACAGGTATAGAACATTTCTTTCATGTTTTATCTAGATTTGCTTATATATATATAATATCAATAAAACATCCTGGTTTTGCAGAAGAACGTGAATGGCGAATTATTCTATCTTCTTTCTTTAAAGGAGATGAACAATATATTGATAAAAATATAATACAATCTGATGTAAAAACTGATTTTGGACATCCTGAAAAAATATATAAAATAGACTTAAAGAAGTTTAATTTTATTTCTAATGATTCTCCTAGATTATTAAAGAAAATAATTATAGGACCTAGTGAAAATGCGAATATAATAAAAGATGCATTTATTCATTTATTTAATAGTAAAGGTATTAATAACGCTGAAAACCTAATACAGATATCAGATATTCCTCTTAGATAATTTTTATTCTTTTATTCTGTCACATATATTTTAAAACTAACCATAGTTATGATACTTTATTATATTATTTAAATAAAAATGTACTAAAGAAGGTCTTAACTATGAATGAAAATTTATGCGTAATTGCTAACGGCATTGTACCATTAGACATTAGCTTGTTATCAGATAATGTAGATCTTGATAATGATTTAGTAAATCTAACATCATTTATTCCAAAAGAGATTATACAGCTATATGAAAGGAATTTACCTACATTTAAAGACGATTTTTGTGAACTAAATGATACAAAAGCAGTCAATATTAATACTACTGAAGTACTCAATAAATATATAAAAGATACAAATTATTTATTAATTGAAGTTGAAATAACATTTTCTGCTTTGACAAGAAAAATTATTAGTATAAATCTTCCCATCAAAAAAGATCATGCTGATGATATTGTTTTTCTAAATTGATGAATAAATTATATAAAACTTTCTCCTAATACTGGAGAAAGTTTTTATTTTTGCATAAATTTTATAATAATTACTTCCTGCACAATCTGTTCATTGTTGTTATACTTCTATTTTGCCATATTTACCTTAGAGGTGAATATCATGACAACACAAGGAAAAATTCTTATATATAAACGTAATTCAAAAAAAGGATTTAGTTATACTTATCGTATTGAAGCAGGCATTGATCCAAAAACTGGTAAGAGAAAACAACTCACTAAAAGTGGATTTAAAACAGCTAAAGAAGCAAGAGCTGCTGCTCAACCAATACTTAATAAATTATTGCTTGGAGAAAATATAATTGAAAGTAACATTACTTTTAGTGAATATGCTGCTATATGGTTAGCAGATAGAAAAAGTAATTTAAAAAAATCATCACAAAGTAATAATCTTGAAACTATAAAAATAGCTAACAGATATTTTGCCAATTTAAAAATGAAAAGTATAACACCATATATGTATCAACAATTTATAAATCATTATGGTGCTAATGTAAAACTAACAACATTAAAAACACGACACGTAATAATAAAAAATATATTTAACTATGCTGTAAAATATAAACTAATTAACTCAAATCCTACTATCAACGTAGAATTTCCACGAAAAAACATGAAAAAAATAGACATCAACAGCCTTTATTTAACAAAAGATGAACTAAAAAATTTTTTAATATTTCTTGAAAATAAAATCTATAAATCATCAGGATATTTCTATCCTATTTGTGTATTACTTGCTTATACTGGCATGCGTTTAGGAGAAGCTTGTGCTTTAACATGGGAAGACATTGATTTTAAAAACAAAAGCATTTTTATTCATTCTACAATGTATGCTAAAAATTATAATAACTATGTAAAACAAGATACACCAAAAACTCAATCTAGTATCAGAAAAATTTATATTGATAATTTCTTAATAACAGTATTAAAAAAATGGCGTAAAAAACAACTAATAAACAGATTACAAAATGGAAAAAATAATAAAGTCGATGCAGAAAATTATGTATTCACAACAATTGTCGCTCATACAAATAAAGAAAAGGCGGTACTGCCTATTGCAGTATCAACCGCCTTTAAATATATTAATAAAAAGCATCTATTTCCAAAACATATACATGCACATATGTTAAGACACACACATGTATCTCTGTTAGCAGAAACTAGAAAAGTAAGCCTAACAGATATACAAGCTCGTTTAGGTCATTCTAGCGACGAAATGACACGTAGAGTATATTTACATGTCACAGAAAAATCCAAAATAGATACAGCACAAATTTTTGAAGAATATATGGCAAATTAAAAATGGTAACAAAATGGTAACAAATGCCCTTTTTGAGCTATTTCATACTAAGTTCATACACTTTAACACATAGAGCCAAAAAGTCAATGAAAACGCACTTCCGAGGGTTGTTAACATTACTGCTCCAGCAGTCAAATTACCGTCGTGTCCCATATTCCGCGCCATGATATAGCAGCTTACAGTTGTAGCTGAACCCAACATAATCAATGCTGCGACCAATTTACTTTCTGTAAAGCCTAAATAAATAGCAAATGGCATAAATAACACTACAAATACAACTAATTTCATAACACTACAAACAATAATAGGCTTTATATTTTGACTAAATCCTTGAAACTTAAATGCTGCTCCCATAGCCATAAGCCCCATAGGTGTAGCCAAAACAGCAAGCAAAGATACAGTCTTATGTACAATCACTGGAGTTGGAATTTTCAAAAGTGACCAAATAACGCCCACTACTATACCTAATATAATAGGATTAGTAATAATACCTTTAATAGTTTTTTTCATCAAGGCAAAAGTTAAACTACTTTGACCAGGTTTCAATAAGGCCAATACGACAACCGCCATCACATTATACAAAGGCACCGTACCTATTATCATCAAAGACGCCATACCATAATCACCATAAATATTTTGTACAAAAGCCATACCGATTATAGCAGCACTACTGCGATATGCAGCCTGTACAAATTCACCTTGAGAAACATTTTTTCTAAAAGGTATAGAAATGAAAAAAGAAATCAATATACTGAGCAAAGTTGCCCCAAAACAGTATAAAACATATGTAGTATCCCAAGCTTCATAAAAATTAGCTGAGCCAATATCTTCAAATAATAATGCAGGCAAAGCCACCACAAATACAAATTTATTCATTTTTGTAATAAAAGCTTCATCAAATAATCCTATTTTGCGAAAAATCATACCCAATACCATCATCAAAAAGACTGGTATGGTCGCATTCAAGCTAAAAATCAAATTATCCATAAAAATCCTTCCTCATCAAAATTAATAAGTATTTTTTATTATAGCACAAAATTTTATTCACTAATAATATTTATAAAACTTATTTTCCTATTCAATAATTATAGTTGATACATATATAAAAAAAGAGTAAAATCTAATAAGTGAATTTTTTAACTTAAGAGGTGTTCTCGTGATTAATACATTAGATAAAATAGAACAAAAGATTTTAAATAATGAGCGTCTAACAAAAGAAGATGGTTTGGCTCTTTTTGCCTCCAATGACCTTGCTCGCATAGGTTATCTTGCAGATTTAGTACGTAAACGTATCAGCGGAGATTACGTTTATTACAATGTAAATTGTCATTTAAATTTAACTAATATTTGCACAGCTCTTTGTGATTTTTGCGCTTTCGGTTGTGAAGCTACAGATAAAAAAGCGTATGCTATGACTATGGAGCAAATTTATAATAAAGTAGCCAATGCCTGCAAAGATCCAAATATGAAAAATCTTCATATTGTAAGTGGATTACATCCTGATTGGCCTTTTTCTTATTATGTAGATATCATTAAAATGCTCAAAAAAGAATTTCCTCAACTTCACTTAAAAGGTTTTACTGGCGTGGAAATCACTCATTTTGCTAAGATTTCTGGAAAATCCATTCGTGAAGTATTACAAGAATTAAAAGATGCAGGCATTGAAGCTATGCCAGGTGGTGGAGCTGAAATTTTAAATGACCGAATTCGTCAGAAACTCTGCCCTAATAAAGCTACGGCTCAAGAATGGTTAGAAGTTTCTCGTACTGCTCATCAGCTTGGTATCAAGACAAACGCTTCCATGCTCTATGGTCATATTGAAACTATTGAAGAACGTGTAGACCATTTAATCACACTTCGCAATCTTCAAGATGAAACAGGTGGCATTCAGACATTTATTTGCTTCCCATTCCACCCTGCTAATACAAAATTAGGTAAAACTGTTCATCGCACTAATGTTTGGGACGATTTAAAAACTATGGCTATCTGTAGATTAATGCTTGATAACATTCATAATATCAAAGCATATTGGGTAATGCTCACTTTACCTATCGCTCAATTAGCTTTAGGCTTTGGTGCAAATGATGTGGACGGTACTATCAACGAAGAAAAAATTATGCACGATGCCGGCGCAAATTCACCAAAAGCCCTTACTCGTGATAATCTAATCAATTTAATCAAACAAACAGGCAGAATACCTGCTGAATGTGATTGCAATTTCAATATAATCAGAACATATTAAGCTAATTATTTTGTAAAGGATTTTTATTTATGAATATCAATCAACAAGCTATAACAAAAGCTCAAAATGGAGAGCGTTTATCTTTTGATGAAGCACTATATCTATACAAACACGCTGATATTTTAGACTTAGCTACATGGGCAAGAAAAGCCAAAGAACGTCATAGCCAAAAAGAAGTCTATTATAATATCAACCGCCATATAAATTTATCCAATATCTGCACTGCTAATTGCCCTCTATGTGCTTTCTCTTGCGAAGATGGTGATAAACGAGGTTTTGTCTTAACTAAAGAAGATGTTGAAACTAAAATCAAAGATACTATCGCTCATGTCAAAGGATTAACAGAAATACACATTGTAAGCTCTCTACATCCTACTAATGATTTTAATTACTATATAGAAATCATCAAATCCATAAAAAAACTTTTACCTAACGTGCATATTCAAGCTTTTACACCTGTGGAAATAGTTCATTTTGCCAAGATTTCTCAAAAAAGCATTTACGAAGTCTTAACTATTTTACAACAAGCAGGTCTTGATTCTCTCCCAGGTGGTGGAGCTGAAATTTTAAATGATGAAATCCGTGCTAAAATCTGCCCAAATAAAGCCAATACACAAGAATGGATTGAAACTATAAAAACAGCTCATAAACTCGGTATGAAAACTAATGCTTCTGAACTCTATGGTCATATTGAAACTATAGAACAAAGATTACAGCATTTATTCACACTTAGAGAAATTCAAGATGAAACACATGGCTTCCAAGCTTTTATTTTATTCCCATTTCATCCGCAAAATACTCAATTAGACAATATAAAACCTATTACATCTTATGAAAGCTTGCGTTTTATCGCTATTTCTCGACTCGTATTGGATAACATTCCTCATATCAAAGCCTTTTGGATGATGCTCACCTTGCCTATCGCTCAATTAGCCCTTGCCTTTGGTGCTGATGATTTAGATGGTACAGTTGAAGAAGAACAAATCATTCATGCTGCTGGCGCTAAAACAGGTCAGAAAATGACTACTACACAATTGCAAAAAATCATCACCGAAACAGGCTATACACCTGTTCAACGTGATTCTTTATATCGAAAAATAAAATAAATTAGAGGTATGATTAATGAACAGACTTTCTGATAAAGAAGCTATTGACCTTTTAAAACATGGTGATATTTTAGAATTAGGTCAACAAGCAAATAAAATCCGCCAAGAAAAACATCCTGGCAACACTGTTACCTTCATTGTAGACCGCAATATTAACTACACTAATGTTTGCCTCAATGAATGTCGTTTCTGTGCTTTTTTCCGTCGCGAAAATCACAAAGACGCTTATTTATTGCCCATAGAAACTATTTTACAAAAAGTAAAGGAAACTCAAGAAGCTGGTGGTACTCAAATCATGTTACAAGGAGGCCTGCACCCTTCTTTACCTTTTGAATATTATTTAAATATGATTAATACCATTAAAACAGCTTTTCCTGATATTGTAATCCATTCTTTTTCTCCAGCGGAAATACTTCATTTCTCCAAGATAGCTAATAAATCTATCAAAGAAACTCTACAAGATTTACGTTCTGCTGGTCTTGCTTCACTTCCAGGTGGTGGAGCTGAAATCTTAGTTGACCGTGTACGTAAAATTGTAAGCCCTAAAAAAATCATGACAGATGATTGGCTAAAAGTAATGGAAACTGCCCACTCTATTGGCATGGAAAGTACAGCTACTATGGTTTTAGGACTAGGTGAAACTATTGAAGAACGCATTGAACATATGCGACGTGTCCGTGACCTTCAAGATAAAACAGGTGGCTTCAGAGCTTTCATCATGTGGACTTTCCAACCTGGAAATACTCAATTAGGTGGCAATAAATTATCCTCATGGGAATATCTAAAAACTCTAGCCGTATCTAGACTCTATTTTGATAATATCTCTCATATTCAAGGCTCTTGGGTTACACAAGGTCAACAAATTGGACAAATAACATTAGCTTTTGGTGCTGATGACTTAGGTAGTATCATGCTTGAAGAAAATGTCGTTCGTGCAGCTGGTACCGCTTATCAAATGTCCATCGACAAAATGGTAAATACAATCGAAAAAGCTGATTTTAAAGCAGCTCAACGTGATACAGAATATAATATCATTCGTCGATTTTAATAAAATTTAATTAAGGAGATTTTTTATGAATACACAAAACATTCCTCAAGCCGATTTTGCCATTATCGGTGGTTCTGGCACATTATCCAGCAATTTTCCATTAGGTGCTAAATGTGATGATGTAAAAATAATTCAAGACCGCATGGTTTTTGATACACCTTATGGCAAAACTACTGAACTTCGCTTATTTGAAATAGCAGGTACACGCGTTTTAACTTGTAAAATGCATGGTTGGAGAAGTGGTGTCAATCGTGCTGATGCTTCCCGCCAATTATTCTGGACTTTCCGCGAAGCCGGTGTAAAACGCATTTTCTCTGAAGGTGGCGTAGGTACTATCAATAAATTATTAGATACTAGAGATTTTCTCATTCCTGATGATTATCTTGATATGTCCGTTCGCAAAGATGTTGGACTTGAAGGCAAATATTTACTTGTTATGCGTGATGCACTTTGCCCTCAAATGCGTGAAGAATTAATCAAAAATACACATAAGCATTTCAGCGGTAGAATTTTTACACGTGGCACTTATGCTAATACAGACGGTCGCCATTTTGAAAGCCCTGCGGAAATCGCTATGTTAAATGGTCATGCAGATATCGTAGGTCAATCCATCTGCCCTGAAGTATATCTCGCTCGTGAAATTGGAGCTTGTTATGCTGGTCTTTATTATGTAGTAAATTATGGCGAAGGTATCAAACCATGGTCTCATCAAGTATTAGAAGATATCTTCTATGATGATGCACCTATGATCAGCAAAATTCTTTTAGATACAATTCGTTCTTTAGCCCAACAAGATAGAAATTGCGAATGTTTATCTTTACGTAAAGAAACTTTATTAAAAGGCATTTATGACGATTAAGATATAAAAATAAGACGTATACATTTATTTGTATACGTCTTTTATATTGCTTTTACTATTTACTTTTATCAATACATTCTAAAAGTCTGTTTATTATTATCCCAATCTACTTTTACATAGCAATCATCAACTTTTTTACCTTCCGCCATAGATTTTCCTTCAGGAACTTCTAAATGAAAACAATTGATGATGAGTTTTCCATTTACAATTTTATTGTTCATATTATAATACTTATCTGGATTTATACCAAAACTCTTTAGATTATCCATGGAAATAAATACAGTCCATTCGCCATCTTTTTTGCCTACTAGCCAATAGCCTTCTAATTTTGCATGAGCCCCTGCTGTACATTTTACTTCATAGAAAAGTTTATCGGAATTTGCCAATTTTATCTCTTTGATACTTAAATCTGGTACATCTCTATTTGTATAAAAGTTCATTAAAACTTGATTTTTATCATCTAACATAACTGAACAATTATTACCTACATTTTTAAAAGATATCTTACTATTAGGGAAATATGCTACTTCCTTATCACCTAATATAAATTTATCATTTTGAGTATATTCTAAATTAACGATATCCTCTACTGGCTGTTTAACATCTTCTTTAACTGCATTATTTTTATCTTCACTTGCAGTATTTTCCTTATTTTGCTCTGCCGTTACATTTTGCTCAACTTGTTTCGTATCTTTATGAGCAAAATAACTATATGCACCAAAAGAAACCAATCCTAATAATAAAATTACAGTGATAAAAATACCTATATACTTATATTTTGTATAATTCTTTTCAGTATCTACATTTTGACTGACATTATCGCTTGTTGTTTTTTTACTTTGCTTCATTTGCTCATTATTATCTTGGCTATCTTGCTTAATTTGATTTCCACATTTAGAACAAAATTTTTCATTATCATTTATCTGATTACCACAATTAGGACAAAAAATAATAATCATCTCCCTTTGTTACACTTACTATGATAAAGTATAACAAAATAGATGAAAATTAACAGAAACATATAGGAAAGTTAATCTTTTCTTGTAAATTAAATTTGATATCATCTTATTTTTACTTTATTTCTTACATAACTTGCATAGCTTCTACCTATATTATATAATAAATTTGTAACCAAGATTATATATTAATATAAATACGTATTCTCAAGGGGCGCTTTTCTTAGCGTCTTTTTTAGTTTACTAAATGCAAAGGAGATTTTATGAACGCTCGTGAAGTTGCTTTAAATATTTTAAATGAAGTATATACTCAACAAGCTTATGCTAATATATCCCTATCACGTCATTTGCAAAAAAATCAATTATCCGACCAAGACCGCCGTTTCATCACTGAATTAGTTTATGGTACAGTAAAAGCAGGCGATACTCTACTTTGGATTTTAAAAAAATTTGTAAATAGACCTTTAAATAAAATTGAACCAACAATCATTAATATATTGCGATTAGGTATTTATCAAATTGTATTCATGGACAAAATTCCTGAATCAGCAGCTTGCAATGAAGCTGTAAATCTTGCTAAAAAATATTCTAATCAAGGTTCTGCAAAATTTGTAAATGGCGTTTTGCGTAATTTAATCCGCCAACCAGAAAAATACGCTATGCCTACAGGCAATAAAGCTAGTGAATTAGCTATTAGAGAACAACACCCTCTTTGGCTAGTAAAAAAATTCATTCATACTTTTGGTAGTGAAGCTGCTATCAAGCTTTGTCAATTCAATAATACTAATGCTCCACTTGTATTGCGTACCAATACTTTGAAAACAACACGACAAGAATTAATCACAGAGCTTATAAATGCAGGTTGTGAAGTTATTCCTTCCAAACTAGCACCAGAAGGAATTATTTGCAAAACGCATACTTCTTTAAATCAACTAGCACCATTGCAAAATGGTTTTGCCCAAGTGCAAGATGAAAGTTCTATGCTTGTAGCTCATGTAGTTGATCCTAAACCTAATGAATTTATCATTGATACATGTAGTGCCCCTGGTGGTAAAACTACACATATGGCTACTTTGATGCAAAATAAAGGAAAAATCATAGCTTGTGATATCTATGAACATAAATTAAAACTAATTCAAGACAATGCCAATAGATTGGGTATCAACATCATTGAGCCTAAATTATTAGATGCTCGTGAAATCGGCAACCAATATAAAAACCAAGCAGATAAAGTATTAGTTGATGCACCATGTTCTGGAATGGGCGTACTTCGCCGTAAACCTGATTCTCGTTGGAACAAAACAGAGGAAATCTTTGAAGAATTACCACCTCTTCAATTAGCTATCTTAGAATCATCTGCTCTGGCTGTAAAATCTCAAGGTGTATTAGTCTATAGTACTTGTACAATCATGCCACAAGAAAATATAGAAATCATCAATCAATTTTTAGCTAAACATCCAGAATTCGTTTTAGAAGATATCCGCAAATATCTACCATTTAAAACAAAAAGCAAAGAAAAAACATTACAATTAATGCCATATAAAGATAATACAGATGGCTTCTTTATCGCTCGTATGTACAAAAAAGTATAAAAATCTTAAATTATTATTTATATTTATTTTAGAAGGGAATTTATAATGACCAATATTTTTGGCTTAAATTTAACTGAACTTACTTCACTAATCACAGATTTAAACCTACCAAAATTTAGAGCAAAACAAATTATTGAATGGCTCTATCAAAAACATGCTACATCTTTTGATGAAATGACCAATCTTTCCAAAGATTTACGTGAAAAATTGGCGCAAGAATTTACTATTGAACGTGCAAAATCTTGTGATAGATTAGACTCTAGTGATGGCAAAACAACTAAATTTTTATTAGAATTTGGCGATGGTATCGGTGTAGAAACAGTTTTAATGCGTCAACCTTATGGCAATAGTATCTGTGTTTCTTCTCAAGCAGGTTGTAATATGGGTTGTAGTTTCTGTGCTTCTACGCTTCACGGCATGGCTAGAAACTTATCCACAGGCGAAATTTTAGCTCAAGCAATGTTTATTCAAGAATTATTAAATCAAACAGGCGAGCAAATCAATAATATAGTAATTATGGGTTCTGGTGAACCTATGCTCAATTATGATAATGTATTAAACTTCATTCGTTTAGTACATGAGCCTTATTGCTTAAATTTAGGTTATCGCAATATCACAATTTCCACATCTGGTATCGTACCTGGAATAAATAAATTAGCTCAAGAAAATCTACCTATTACCTTATCAATTTCCTTACACGCACCGAATAATGAATTGCGTACAGAGCTAATGCCTATAAATAAACGCTATCCTATCGAAGAAGTCATTAAAGCTGCTGTAAATTATGCTAATACTACTAAAAGACGCATAACTTATGAATATATCTTAATTGATAAATACAATGATAACATGACTGAAGCAGTAGAATTATGTAAACTCTTAAAAAATCAATTAGCTAATGTGAACTTAATCCCTATCAATCCAGTCAAAGAACGTAATTACAATCGTCCTTCTTTAGCTAGAATAAAAGCTTTCGCTAAGTATTTAAATGACCATCATCTCACAGCTACCATTCGTCAAGAAATGGGCACAGATATTCAAGCAGCATGTGGTCAATTGCGTAATAAACATTTAGCAAAATAAAAACTCTAGGAGTTGAATTTTTATGTTTTTTTCACGTATGGAAAATTTTCTTGAAAAAAATATTGAAGGTTTTTTTAATCGTAAATTCTCAAGTAATCTACAGATGGCAGAAATAGAAAAAATCATTGACCGTATTTTAATCCGTCAGAAAAAACGCGTAAATCGTGCTATTTTTGTTCCTGATAAGTTTACAATTACTATGAGTGATGAAGATTTTAACCAATTAAATAATATAGAAACACAAAATCATTTAAAACTATTTCTCTATAAATCTGTCATTCAAAAAGATTATTTTATGGAAACACTACCAACTATCCATATTCTAAAATCTCCTAAATTTAAATTAGGCGTTTGTGAAATAACAGCTAAATTTAATAGCGATAAAACTTCTGATACAGACAATGATAATGTAAATGATTTAGAACAAGGTACAATTATTGTCCCAAACCTTGATATAAAAGAAATAACTAATCCTTCACATAAACAACAAGCTTTAAATTTTGCTTCTTTAACTATCATTGAAGGACCAGATAAAGACTCTTATTTAGCTTTTGGTTGTAATCAAATTCATCTTGGCAGACGTGATAAAAATGAATTTCTTTTAACTGATGTAAATGTATCTAGACTTCATGCCTATATTACCTTTGAACATGGTAGACACATTCTTCGTGATGCTAATAGTTTAAATGGCACATCTGTTAATGATAGACCTATAACTAATTTCTGTTTATGCCCTGGAGATATTATTCAAATAGGAAATACTCGCATTGTTTATGACCTTATTTGATAGATTATTTAAATACAAAAAGAAGTGGTATTTATATGTACCACTTCTTTTTGTATTTTATCAATATTAATGTTTTTGATTAAATGCATCAAATCCTGGATATACAGCAGATTGTTTTAAATCTTCTTCAATTCTCAATAATTGATTGTATTTAGCTACGCGTTCACTTCTACTAGGTGCTCCAGTTTTAATCTGACAAGTATTTAAAGCCACTGCTAAATCAGCTATAGTAGTATCTTCTGTTTCTCCAGAACGATGAGAAGTAACAGCAGTATAACCAGCTTTATGAGCCATTTTAATAGCTTCTAAAGTTTCAGAAATAGAGCCAATTTGATTTAACTTAATCAAAATAGAATTTCCTGCTCCTTCTTTTATACCACGAGATAATCTTTCTGTATTAGTTACAAATAAATCATCACCTACAAGCTGAACTTTATCGCCAATAGCATCTGTTAATTTTTTCCAACCTTCCCAATCTTCTTCATCAAGACCATCTTCTAAAGAAACAATTGGATATTTTTCCACTAACATTTTCCAATGAGCAATTAATTCATCAGTAGTAAATTTTTTACCAGATTTAGGCAAGACATATTCTCCTATTTTACTGCCTTTCCATTCACTAGCAGCTGCATCAATAGCAATCATAAAATCTTTACCAGGTTCATATCCTGCTATTTTTACTGCTTCTAAAATTACTTCAATAGTCTCCTCATCACTAGAAAGATTTGGAGCAAATCCACCTTCATCACCAACAGATGTTGCTAAGTTTCTGTCCTTCAATAATTTTTGTAAAGCATGGAAAACTTCACTACACCAACGAAGTGCTTCTCTAAAGCTTGAAGCACCTGCTGGCATAATCATGAACTCTTGAATATCTACTGTATTAGTTGCATGTGCACCACCATTTAAGATATTCATCATTGGTACAGGTAATCTATTGCCATTAATGCCACCAAAATAGCGATAAAGTGGAATACCTAAAGATTTACTAGCAGCTTGTGCACTAGCTATTGATACCGCTAAAATAGCATTTGCGCCTAGATTTGATTTATCTTTTGTACCATCAGCTTCTATCATAGCATTATCCACAGCATAAATATCAGAAGCATCTTTTCCTACTAAAGCATTATTAATGATAGTATTGATATTTTCTACAGCATTTAAAACACCTTTTCCATTATAACGTGTTTTATCTCCATCACGAAGTTCTAAAGCCTCAAATACGCCTGTAGATGCACCACTAGGAGCACAACCTCTACCAACTGTTCCATCTGCTAAAATTACTTCAGCTTCTACAGTTGGATTTCCTCTAGAGTCAATAATTTCTCTACCAATTACTTTTTCGATTTTTAATTTATTAAATATCATTTAAATATCTCCTTTGATAATATTTTAAGCAAATGATTTTTATTCTTAATTCATTTATATATTATCATAATTGATATGGATTATCAATATTTATTATAAATAAAAATCAACTTAATAATTAATAAAAAAAATAACCTTAGAGCATTTTTGCCCTAAGGTTATTTTAATCATTAACACATGTGTTTAAAATCTACTAAATCCGATTAGATAGTATGAACACGGATTGTGCTTGTGTTACCTTCACCGAATTTCATACCAGAAGTGATGATTGTTTTATCACCCTGTTTTACAATGCCCTGACGAACAGATGCAGCAGTAGCTGTTGCGATCATTTCATCAACATCGTCCCAAGCTTTACCTTCTACTGGAACAACGCCCCAACGAAGATTTAAGTGACGAGCTACACGATCATTTGGAGTATAAGCGATGATTGTAGCTTTTGGACGATATTTGGATACAACTTTAGAAGTGTAACCGCTTTCAGTTGGAGTGATGATAGCTTGTGCACTAAGTTCATAAGCCATCTGTACTGTAGCATGAGCGATAACGTCAGTTGTAGTAACATTGTGATGAGTGAAACCTTTGGATACGAAGATTTCTTTGTATTCAAGAGCTTGTTCTACACGTTTAGCAATAACGTTCATTGTAGAAACAGCTTCTAATGGATAATCACCATTAGCGGATTCACCAGAAAGCATGATAGCGTCTGCACCATCAAAGATAGCGTTAGCAACGTCAGAAGCTTCTGCACGAGTTGGACGTGGGTTAGAAGTCATAGTTTCAAGCATCTGAGTAGCTACGATAACTGGTTTGCCAAGTTTGTTACATTTTTTGATGATATCTTTCTGAATAAGTGGAACTTCTTCAGCTGGCATTTCAACACCAAGGTCACCACGAGCAACCATGATAGCGTCGGAAGCAGCGATGATAGCATCAATATTTTTAACAGCTTCAACACATTCGATTTTGGAAATGATTTCCATGTGTCCGCCATGTTCTTTAATAAGAGCACGGATAGCTTCAACGTCTTCAGCACGTTGGATGAAGGAAGCTGCTACGAAATCCATATCATGTTCAATACCGAAAATGATATCGTTTCTATCTTGTTCAGAAATAGCAGGAAGACCGAGGGATACACCAGGAGCTGCAGCACGTTTACGAGTGCTCATAGGACCATCATTTAAAATTGTGCAAACGATGTCTTTACCTACGATTTCGTCAACATGAAGACCTACAAGACCATCAGAAAGTAATAAAGTATTACCTGGTTTAACTTCTGTGTAAAGTTTTTTGTGATTGATGGAAACATGAGTTTCGTCACCTGGAATGTCATCATTAGTTAAAGTGAATTTATTACCTTTTTTAAGGTATACTTTACCTTCAGCAAAATCGCCAAGACGCATTTCAGGTCCTTTTGTATCAAGCATTAAAGATACAGTTTTACCCATTTTTTTGGAAACTTCTTTAACTTTATTAATACGTTCTTCATGTTCTGCATAGTCACCATGAGAGAAGTTGAAACGAGCAACGTTCATGCCGTTTTCAATAACGTTTTCTAAAAGTTCAGTACCATTGTCATAGTTAGGACCCATTGTGCAAACGATTTTTGTTTTCTTTAACATTTTTAAAATCCCCACCTAAATAATAATAATAAATAAATTTTATTTGCTCATTGCTTCTTCAATAGCTACTGCTACTGCTACGCTAGCGCCTACCATAGGGTTATTACCCATACCGATAAGACCCATCATTTCTACGTGAGCAGGAACAGAAGAAGAACCTGCAAACTGAGCATCAGAGTGCATACGACCCATAGTATCAGTCATACCATAGGAAGCAGGACCTGCTGCCATATTATCTGGATGCAATGTTCTACCAGTACCGCCACCGGAAGCAACGGAGAAATATTTTTTACCCTTTTCGATACATTCTTTTTTGTAGCAACCAGCTACTGGATGTTGGAAACGGGTAGGATTAGTAGAGTTACCAGTGATAGAGATGTCAACATCTTCTTTGTGCATAATTGCAACGCCTTCTTGAACGCTATCTGCACCATAGCATTTGATAGCAGCACGAGGACCGTTGGAGTATGCAGTTTCATTAACTACACTAACTTCACCTGTAGCATAATCAAACTGAGTCTGAACATAAGTGAAGCCGTTGATACGAGAGATGATCTGAGCAGCATCTTTACCAAGACCATTTAAAATAACTTTTAATGGTTCTTTTCTTACTTTGTTTGCTTTTTCAGCAATTTTAATAGCACCTTCTGCCGCAGCAAAAGATTCATGACCAGCAAGGAAAGCAAAGCATTTTGCATCTTCACTTAAAAGCATGGATGCAAGATTACCATGACCTAAACCAACTTTTCTGTTTTCAGCAACAGAACCTGGAATACAGAAAGCCTGTAAACCTTCACCAATAATTTTAGCAGCTTCTACAGCTTTTGTAGTACCTTTTTTAATAGCCATAGCTGCACCTACTGTGTAAGCCCAGCAAGCATTTTCAAAGCAGATTGGCTGTGTATCTTTAACGATTTTAGCTACATCTATGCCTTTATCATCACAGATTTTTTTAGCTTCTTCTAAAGAAGAGATGCCATAGCTGTCTAAAGCTTTGTTAATTTTGTCAATACGACGTTCGTAACTTTCAAACAATGCCATTTATTTTCATTCCTTCCTATTTTCTTGTATTATTCTTTACGAGGATCTACGTATCTTGCAGCGTCAGCAAAACGTCCATAAGTACCTTTTGCTTTTTCTAAAGCTTCCTGTGCAGGAATACCTTTTTTAGTGATCATTTCCATCATTTTGCCGAGGTGAACGAATTCATAACCAATGATACGATCTTCTGCATCAAGAGCAATTCTTGTTACATAACCTTCAGCAAGTTCAAGATAACGAGGACCTTTTTCAAGTGTACCATACATAGTACCAACTTGGCTTCTTAAACCTTTACCAAGGTCTTCGAGGCCAGCACCGATAGGAAGACCACCTTCGGAGAATGCAGTCTGAGTTCTACCGTATACAATCTGGAGGAATAATTCTCTCATAGCAGTGTTAATAGCATCACAAACGAGGTCTGTGTTTAATGCTTCAAGAATAGTTTTACCAGGAAGAATTTCAGAAGCCATAGCTGCGGAATGAGTCATACCAGAGCAACCAATAGTTTCTACTAAAGCTTCTTGGATAACGCCTTCTTTAACATTAAGAGTTAGTTTACATGCACCCTGTTGAGGAGCACACCAGCCAACACCATGAGTTAAACCGCTGATATCTTTAATTTCTTTAGCCTGTACCCATTTGCCTTCTTCAGGAATTGGAGCTGGGCCATGTTTTTCAATGCCTTTTGCCACACATGTCATATTAGACACTTCTTGTGAATAGATCATCTTTGTTTCCTCTCCTTAATATATACATTTTATACACGATATACATTATATCATTATATGATATCATTATTCAAGTTTATGAAACTAAAACTTAAAATAACAATAGTTTTTCTTATTTCAATAATATAATCTTATATTAAAACTTAATCTATCAATAAAATAATATTAATCGATTAAAGCTTTTCCAGTCATTTCTGCTGGAACTTCAAGACCTGCTAATTTCAATAAAGTTGGAGCAATATCACATAAAGCACCATCTTTAACTTCTTTTACTTTATCAGAAACTACGATAAATGGTACAGGATTTGTAGTATGTGCTGTAAATGCTTCTTTAGTTTCTTCATCTAACATTTTTTCAGCATTACCATGGTCAGCTGTAATACATACAGTACCGCCAACTTGTTTTATTGCATCTACAAAGCGACCAACACAAGTATCTACAGTTTCTACAGCTTTTACAGCTGCTTCCATAACACCTGTATGACCAACCATATCACCATTAGCATAGTTTAAAATGATGAAATCATATTTTTTAGATAAAATAGCTTCTACAACTTTATCAGTAACTTCAATAGCACTCATTTCAGGTTGTAAATCGTAAGTAGCAACTTTTGGAGAAGGTACTAATATACGATCTTCACCTTCATAAGGCTGTTCAATACCGCCATTAAAGAAGAAAGTTACATGTGCATATTTTTCAGTTTCTGCAATACGAAGTTGAGTATAACCTAGTTTGCTTACATATTCACCTAAAGTATTTGTTAAAGACTCAGGTTTATAAGCAATTTCTACATTCATACCTTTTTCATATTGAGTCATTGTTGCAAATGTAATTTTCAAATCTTCATTGCGAGCAAAGCCATCAAAAGTAGTATCCACAAAAGCATGAGTAAGTTCACGTGCTCTATCAGGACGGAAGTTAAAGAAAATAGCTCCATCATTGCTTGTCATACCTGCATAGTTGCCAACAACAACAGGAACAACAAATTCATCAGTAGTATCTTCTTCATAAGAATTTTTAATTGCAAGTTCGCTAGAAGCTTGTTTTACACCTTCGCCTAAAGCAATAGCATTATAAGCTTTCTGAACACGATCCCAACGTTTATCACGGTCCATAGCATAATAACGACCAGAAATTGTAGCTATTTTACCAACGCCAATTTCTTTTAATTTAGCTTCAAGCTCGGCTAAATAATCAGCAGCACTAGATGGTGGTACATCACGTCCATCAAGGAAAGCATGAACGAAAACGTTTTCAACGCCTTCTTGTTTTGCAAGCTGTAAGAGTGCATAAAGATGACTATTATGGCTATGAACTCCACCATCGGATAATAATCCCATTAAATGAAGCGCACCATTGTTTTTCTTAACAGCATTGATAACATCCAAAAATACAGGATTTTTGAAGAATACACCTTCACGTATAGCTTTTGTAATACGTGTTAATTCTTGATAAACGATACGACCGGCACCAATATTTGTATGACCAACTTCGGAATTTCCCATTTGTCCATCAGGAAGACCTACTGCTTCACCAGAGCAAGCAAGTTGAGCATGAGGATATTTTGCTGTTAAACCATCAATAACAGGTGTTTTACCTACATTAACAGCATTAGTTGTGCTTTGAGCATCGCCAACTCCCCAACCATCCATAATAATTAAAGCAATAGGAGCGTTAAGTTTTGACATTATTACACTACCTCAATCTATTAATTTTAAAATAGCATAGCACACACCAGTTAAAATCATTTTATAATTTACTATGATGTGTGCTTCCTACATTACAGGCAATCCCCATGTGCCACACGGTTCATCAATAATAAAAATTATTTAAAGTTAACAATAGCACTGAAATCAGCAGCTTTTAAAGAAGCGCCACCAACTAAAGCACCATCAACGTTTGGTTTTTGCATTAAACCATCAATAGTAGCAGGTTTTACACTTCCGCCATATTGAATACGAACAGCATCGCTAGTAGCTTCATCAAACATAGCTTTAACAGTTTCACGAATGCAAGCGCAAACTTCTTCAGCCTGTTCAAATGTAGCAGTTTTACCAGTACCAATAGCCCAGATTGGTTCATAAGCAATAACAAGGCTAGCAACTTGCTGAGCAGTTAAACCTTCAAGTGCAGCTTTGATCTGACCACTAACGAAATCATTAGTTGTACCAGCTTCACGAGTTTCTAAAGTTTCACCACAGCAAATGATAGGAGTAATACCAGCAGCTAATGCAGCTTTTGCACGTTTATTTACATATTCATCAGTTTCACCAAACATTTCACGACGTTCAGAGTGACCGATTACAACATATTCAACGCCAAGTTCTGTGAGCATTTCAGCGGAAATTTCGCCAGTGAAAGCACCGCTTTTTTCCCAATGAACGTTCTGAGCACCAACATGAATGTTAGTACCTTTTACAGCTTCACAAACAGCAGCAAGAGCAGTAAATGTTGGGCATACAACGATATCTACAGCATTGTTATCTTTTACAAGTGGAGCTAATTCTTTTACAAGAGCAGTACCAGCAGCTACTGTATTGTTCATTTTCCAGTTACCAGCAATAATAGGTTTACGCATTATCAAATCAACCTCTTTATAATTTATTTTTATTATTTGTCAGCAATAGCTGCAATACCTGGCATTGGTTTACCTTCGAGGAATTCTAATGTAGCACCGCCACCAGTGGAAATGTGAGTAATTTTGTCGGAAAGACCAGTTTTCTTAAGAGCAGCAATGGAGTCACCGCCACCAACAATGCTGATACCAGTGGATTCAGCAACTGCATGAGCGATATCTTCAGTACCATGAGCGAATGCATCAAATTCGAATACACCCATAGGTCCATTCCATACGATTGTTTTTGCATTTTCTAAAGCTTCTTGGCATTCTTTGCTGAATTTATTGTCAAGAATCATCCAGTCAGCTGGAACTTCATCAACGGATACAGTTTTATGATTTGCATCTGCTGCAAATTTATCTGCAACAACAACTTCAGCAGGAAGGAATACTTTTACGCCTTTTTCTTCAGCTTTTGCAAGTAATTCTTTAGCAAGTGGTAATTTTTCTTCTTCGAATAAAGAAGAACCAATACCTTTACCTTGAGCAGCGAGGAATGTATTTGCCATACCGCCACCGATTACAACTGCATCAGCTTTTTCTAATAAGTTGGAAATAACACCGATTTTGTCAGAAACTTTTGCACCACCAATGATAGCAACGAAAGGACGTTCTGGATTGGATAATGCTTTACCAATGAACTGAATTTCTTTTTCAATTAAGAAACCGCCAACAACTTCTACATACTGAGCGATACCAGCGTTAGAAGCATGTGCTCTGTGAGATACACCAAATGCATCATCAACAGCAACATCTGCTAAAGAAGCAAGTTGTTTTGCAAATTCAGGATCATTTTTAGTTTCTTCATTGTGATAACGGAGGTTTTCAAGAAGTAATACTTCACCTGGTTTTAAATCAGCAGCAGCTTTACTTGCAGCTTCGCCAACACAATCTTCAGCATATTTAACTTCTTTACCTAAGAGTTCAGAAAGTCTAGCAACGATAGGTTTAACAGATAATTCAGGAACTCTCTGTCCTTTTGGACGACCAACATGGCAAGCAAGAATAATTGCTGCATTGTTTTCTAAAAGATAATTTAAAGTAGGTAATGTAGCACGAATACGTTTGTCATTAGTGATGTTTTGATTTTCGTCCATTGGTACGTTAAAGTCTACACGAATAAAGACTTTTTTACCGTTTACATCAATGTCTCTAATAGATTTCTTATTCATTAAATAAAACCCTCCGTAAATTCAAAATAGGACCGGCCTTTTTAAGACCGGTCCATAAAAGGCTGCACAAATCAAATTACTTAAGTTCAGCGAAGTATTTAATTGTACGAACCATCTGGCTAGTGTAGCTGTTTTCGTTATCATACCAAGAAACAACTTGTACTTGAGTGTTGCCATCTTCCATAGGAGCAACCATAGTCTGAGTTGCATCGAAGAGGGAACCAAATCTCATACCGATAACATCGCTGGATACGAGTTGTTCTTCAGTGTAACCGAAAGATTCAGTTGCAGCAGCTTTCATAGCAGCATTGATTTCATCAACAGTTACATGGCCTTTTACAACTGCTACTAAAATAGTAGTAGATCCTGTAGGGGTAGGAACGCGCTGTGCGGAGCCGATTAATTTACCGTTTAATTCAGGAATAACAAGACCGATAGCTTTTGCAGCACCAGTGGAGTTAGGAACGATATTAACAGCTGCAGCACGGGAACGACGTAAGTCACCTTTACGCTGAGGGCCATCAAGAGTCATCTGGTCACCAGTGTAAGCATGAACTGTAGTCATGATACCGCTCTGGATAGGAGCAAGTTTATTAAGAGCGTTAGCCATTGGAGCTAAGCAGTTAGTTGTACAAGAAGCAGCGGAAATAACTGTATCGCTAGCTTTTAAAGTTTCATGGTTTACATTGAAAACGATTGTAGGAAGATCGTTACCAGCAGGAGCGGAGATAACAACTTTTTTAGCACCAGCTTTGATATGAGCTTCTGCTTTAGCTTTGGAAGCAAAGAAACCTGTGCATTCTAAAACTACGTCTACATCAAGTTCGCCCCAAGGTAATTCTTCAGGATTTGGTTTAGCATAGATAGTGATTTCTTTACCATTTACAGTAATGGAGTTTTCACCAGCTTCAACGCTGTCAGCATATTCATATCTACCCTGAGTAGAATCGTATTTAAGAAGGTGAGCAAGCATTTTGGGGCTTGTTAAGTCGTTGATTGCAACAACTTCATAACCTTCTGCATCGAACATTTGTCTGAAAGCGAGACGACCAATACGGCCGAAACCATTAATAGCAACTTTAACTGCCATTTTAAAAATACCCCCTAAAAAGTAAAAAAAAATTTTTCCAGTTTACTGGAATAATATTTAACTAAAATATGTAAATACATACTCTAGCTTATAACAACTTAATTAGACCACTAGACGTATAATCATAAATTATCATTCAAATATATGTCTAAGTTTTTCACTAGGATTATAATACAATAAATTATATCAAATTGTCAATCTAAATCAGCAGTTTTTCCGTTATAAATTTATTATCCTA
>ERZ791891.203-NODE-203-length-33561-cov-384.024503_pt1 | contig 33561 bp, 28 predicted proteins | sample MGYA00510155_ERZ791891 | MGnify/ENA primary metagenome ERZ791891 (study PRJEB30046, sample SAMN00792061) | human gut metagenome | study: EMG produced TPA metagenomics assembly of the A metagenome-wide association study of gut microbiota in type 2... | reverse complement strand
CGGGTGATCAGAATCTGGTTACAGAAGAGGAAATCATCAATAACATGACTTCTTCGGGAGGACGCATACAGAGATAGTTAAGAGTTGATAGTTAATAGTTTATAGGGCAATCTTGCTTAAAGCGGTTCCTGCTATCAACTATCAACTATCAACTATAAATTATATTTACGGTTGGCTTTCGCCTTCCACATATTCTTCCATAAACATGTGTTCGCCATCAAACACGGCATAAGTGAACTGCCATATCCAGTCGCCCAGAATCATCAGTCGGGTCTTTTTGCTCAACATCAGATCCAGTTCGATGTGGCGATGGCCGAACATGAAGTAATCTATATCCTTGTGGCCTTGCATATACTGTTTGGCAAAGCGTACCAGAAACTCCTTCTTTTCGCCCATATAAGGCTCTTCCTTTCCGTCAGCACGTTTCAGTCGGCTATGCTTAGCCCAGTTCAGCCCCAAAGCCATTCCCCAGCGAGGATGAATCGCATTAAGGAGGCGTTGGCAAGTATGATTCTGGAACATTCTTTTCAGATACTTGAATTTCTTGTCTGGGTCACCCAGTCCGTCTCCATGTGCCAGATAGAATACTTTATCGTATATCTCTACGGTCTGAGGCTTGTAATGTACGGTAATGCCACACTCTTCCTCCAGGTAGCCATAGGTCCAGAGGTCGTGGTTACCCGTAAAGAAATGTACTTCCACTCCCATATCGGTCAACTCCGAGAGTTTACCTAAGAAGCGTGTATAGCCTTTTGGTACGACATATTTATATTCGTTCCAGAAGTCAAACATGTCACCCAGGAGATAAACTGCCGCAGCCTTCGTCTTGATGCTGTCCAGGAAACGGACCAGGCGGCGTTCTTGCATGCGGGCATGCGGAATGGCTAATGAGCCAAGGTGCGCATCTGAGAGGAAATATACATTTTTCATAAGCGATTCTATTTAAATGAAGAGTAAAGAATGAAGAGTGAAGAATTCAACGGCTTTGTCTTTATTCAAAGCCGAGTTCTACGCGAGCTTCCTCGCTCATCATACTCTGATCCCAAGCCGGTTCGAATACAAGGTTCACATTGGCAGATTTTACGCCTTCCACGCTGTCTACCTTGCTTCTTACATCCTCCAGGATGAAGTCGGCAGCAGGGCATGAAGGGGCTGTGAAGGTCATGTCGAGATCTACGGTGGCATCGTCCTTCACATCTATTTTATAAATCATACCGAGGTCCCAGATGTTGACAGGAATCTCTGGGTCGTAAACGGTCTTAAGCACATCTACGATCTTTTCTTCTATCTTTGTCTTTTCTTCTTGTGTCATAATAATCTTTGTTTTTGCCTACAAAGATAATAATTATTGCAGACAAAACAAAAAGAAAAGCTGTTTTTTTCTTGCAGAAGGTCTAATATACCCCAAATAGACTACAATTTACCTTTATCGTGATATGAATAAAAGGCACCATCGGTTATGATGACATGGTCCATAAAGAAGAGACGCATGATTTCGCAGGCTTTGGCTATCTTCTGGGTAAGTACATCATCGGCTTTGCTTGGCTGAGGATTGTTGCTTGGATGATTGTGGCAGAAGGCGATAATGGTAGCGTTGTTGAGCACCGCTTCTTTGATGATAAGACGGATGTCGGTTGCCGTTTCTGTAATGCCGCCTTTTGAGATGCAGCTCGCTTTGATGAGCTTGAAGTTCTGGTTCATCATCAGGATCCATGCTTCCTCTGTGTCTAAATCCTGCATCTTCGGAAGCATATAGTTGTAGATGGCAAGGGATGAGCCTAAGTCGGGACGTGTGCCAATCTTATCGAGAGCGCGGCGCTTGCCCAGTTCGCAGGCTGCAAGGATGGTGATGGCTTTTGCGGGTCCCATTCCTTTATATTGTGTCAGTTCTCTGATGGTCTTCTTTCCTAGCTGGTTCAGGTTGTTGTCGCAATCCTTCAGAATGCGTTTCATCAGGTCTACGGCACTTTCGTCTGTAGATCCCGAACCAATCAGAATACCTAAGAGCTCGGCATTGGATAATGCTGAGGCACCCAAACGCTCCAGTTTCTCGCGAGGCTTGTCTTCTTCTGCCCAATTGGCAATGGTTAGTTTCTCTGCCATAATAATAACTGATTAGTAGATTATTATTGGCTTCTCTTTTTGTGGGGAAGTCTTATTTGTAGAAAGTCTTGTTGTATGCGCTGAATTCGCTCTGTCCCAGTACGCATCTCTTCCACCATGCAGAAAGAAATCCGCATCCGTAACCCATCAGCTGTGTGAAGGCAGCGCGAATGCTCAGCAAGCCTATCTTGATGCTGTGGTTCTCCCTGCTGCTGTCGATAAACAGTGCGATGGTATAGAGAATGATGCCGGCAAGACCGATGCAGCCCAATGCTGCCATCGCATTACCCAAGGTTGGGAATACGTGAACGGTGCCAAGCATGTATGGCAGGAAGCCGAAGAAGAGCAGAAGCAGCGTGCCTATTACACCCACGGTGAAGACCATAGGGAGGAGATGCACGAGCTTGAGACTCTCTGGATATTTCTTGTAGAGGTTGATGCGGGCGATGCCACTGTTGTAGACTTGTCGCCAGAACTTGCGGAAGTCGGTGCGGCGCTTATGCCAAACCCATGCTTCAGGGAACAGACGGCAACGGCAGCCTGCCTTGAAGATACGGATAGAGAAATCAATGTCCTCACCGAAACGCATATTGGAAAAGCCATTCAACCTGAGATAAACATCTCTGCGGATGCCCATGTTGAATGAACGGGGATAGAACTTATCCATCTTCTTCTTTCCGCCACGGATACCACCGGTGGTAAAGAAAGAAGTCATGGAATAAGAAATGGCTTTCTGAGTATCTGTAAATGATGAGTGCGCCTTGTCGGGACCGCCGAAAGCATCGGCAGGTTCGCGGCTCAACTCATCACTTACAGCCTTCAGATAGCCCTCTGGCAAGACCACGTCGCTGTCGAGTATCAGAAGATACTCACCTTTGGCGCGCTCGGCACCATAGTTGCGACTCTGGCCCGGACCAGAGTTCTCCTTATAGTAATAATGTATATCCATCATGTGCTCATATCGCTTGCACACCTCCTCGCAGGGAGTCTGTGAGCCATCCTCAACGATGACAACTTCGAAGTCTTTCTCTGATTGATGAGTCAGACTCTCTAAAAGTTCGTCCACTTCGTCAGGACGATTAAATACAGGTACTATGATGGAATATTTCATTCTTCTTACTATTAAGGGTTAGTTTTACTCAATAAGAGCACAATCTTCCTGTTGGAGGATGTATTACTCGCTTACACGACCGAGGTAGCTACCGTCACGGGTGTCGATCTGGATAGTCTCGCCTTCGTTGACGAACAAAGGAACACGAACCTCAGCACCAGTCTCCAATGTAGCAGGCTTTGTAGCGTTGGTAGCAGTATTACCCTTTACACCTGGCTCAGAGTGAGTAATCTTCAAAGTAGTCTTCACTGGCATTTCTGCCAAGAGGATAGTACCATCAGTTGTATCAGTAACAACCTCAACAACGTCACCCTCCTTCATGTACTGGCCACCAGTAACGTTCTCCTTAGCGATAGGCACCTGCTCGAAAGTCTCCTGGTTCATGAAGATGCAACCAGTAGCGTCCTCGTAGAGGTACTGGTAAGGACGGCGCTCAACGCGAACATCCTCCAATTTGAAACCTACCTGGAATGTACGCTCCAACACACGACCGTCGGCAACATTCTTCAATTTAGTGTTCATTACGGTGTTACCTTTACCTGGCTTTCTGTGCTGAAAGTCGATGCAAACCCATACTTTGCCATCCATGCGGATGCAAGTACCAATCTTAATTTCCTGTGAATTAATCATTTCTTGTTTATCTTGAATGTTATTACAATAATCTCAAAATCGAGTGCAAAGTTACGGCAAAAACATGAAAAATCAAAGGAAATATCGAAAAAAACATAAATATTTAAGCTAAATTTGGTAGTTTTCTTGGTTATTTCAGAAAATATGCGTAATTTTGCAGCCCAAAAAGGGCGTATTTTGCACTTTTGTGAAGAATATTAATTAAAAAATAAATAAGAAAAATGAAAAGAACATTTCAGCCTCACAATCGTCGTCGCGTAAACAAGCATGGTTTCCGTGAGCGTATGGCAACTAAGAATGGTCGTCGTGTATTGGCTTCTCGCCGTGCTCATGGCCGTAAGAAGTTAACTGTATCTGACGAGCACCACGGAAAGTAATTCCGGGGAAAGATTCGTCTGTTGACGATGACATTAAAAGCAGCAAAGAGGTATTCTTTGCTGCTTTTTGTTGTTTATAACGCCCCTTCCTTTTCAGAGATTGCTCTTTTGGGAACAAAGATGTTTTGTTTTTATATCATAAAATAGGTGGTGAGAGTGCAAAAACTTTCCTTTTTATTTTGTTCTTCCCCCAAATACTTGTATCTTTGCACCAAAAAATAATATATGACTTCATCAGAGTTTATAAATAAGTTTAAGAGTAAGTACCTTTGGGGGAATATCGGTGCCATGATTCTGGTACTGGTGTTGCTCTGTGTCGGTGTCAAGTACGGCATCGATATCTATACCCATCATGGTGAGGCCATCCGTGTGCCGGATATTCGATATAAGAATATCGATGATGCTACACATATCCTCGACGATGCGGGATTGGACATTGTTGTAACGGATACGGGATATGTCCGCTCTTTGCCGCCTGATGTCATTCTGGAGCAGACTCCGGCTTTCGGAGAAGTGGTAAAGTCGGGACATGTTATCTATGTTACCATCAATTCTGATCATTCTCCACGTATCACCATTCCTGATGTCATTGACAACAGTTCGTTGCGAGAGGCAATGGCTAAACTTACTGCTATGGGATTCAAACTGGGTACACCTGAATATATTCCTGGCGAAGAGGATTGGGTTTATGGTATCCTCGTAAAGGGTAAGCATGTTGTGGCTGGTGATAAAGTTTCTATCGATGATGTGCTTGTCATACAGGTTGGCAATGGTAAACGGAGTGTCGATGATTCCATCGATGTGGTAGATCCGGTTTATCACGGCGAAGAAGATGTGATGGAAGGCGAAGGTGACATGAGCGGAGAAACTCATGAAGACAACTTCGAGGTGGTTCCTGGTACGGAAACCACAGAGCCTGCTCCTTCGCATGAACACCATCAGAAGGAAGTGGTGGAGTAGGAGAAATGAAAAGTGAAGAGTGAAGAACGATGAGTGAAGAATTCAATAGTAATACGAATGATATTTTTAGATTATATATATAATAAGGTATATGCTCCTGTAGAGGATGACTTCGGGTTTGATGATGCAGGAGATATGGACGAACTGGATGATGAACTCCAGATGGAGGAAGGAAACGCTGCTTCTGGTGAAGGAGGAGATGAACTCTATGAGCACTGGAAGGTGCAGGTGGATGCCAATCAGGATCCGGTCCGCATCGATAAATACCTGGCTGATAAGATGGCCTATCAGAGCCGTAACCGTATTCAGCAGGCTGCTGATGCCGGATTCATCCATGTCAATGGTAAACCGGTAAAGAGCAACTATAAGGTGCGCCCTAATGATTTGGTTACTCTGATGCTTGACCGTCCTCGTCACGAAACGAGTATCAAACCTGAAGAAATCGCTATCAATGTGGTTTATGAAGACGACCAGCTGATGGTGGTTAACAAGGAAGCCGGTATGGTGGTGCATCCGGGTGCGGGCAACTTTCATGGAACCTTGATTCAGGCGGTAGCCTGGCATTTAAGAGATATGCCTGAGTTTGATGCCAATGATCCGGAAGTGGGCTTGGTGCATCGCATCGATAAAGATACCAGTGGATTGCTCGTTGTGGCAAAGACTCCTACGGCAAAGACCGCACTGGGTAAGCAGTTCTTCAACAAGACTACCCATCGCAGTTACAATGCGCTCGTTTGGGGCAACATTGTAGAAGATGAAGGTCGCATAGAAGGCAATATTGGCCGTGATCCGAAGAACCGCCTCCGTATGAAGGTCTTCGATCCGGACAGCGGAATAGGCAAGACGGCGGTTACTCATTACAAGGTGTTGGAACGTTTCGGTTATACCACCTTGGTGCAGTGTGTGCTGGAAACGGGCCGTACCCATCAGATTCGTGCCCACATGAAGCATATCGGTCATCCGCTCTTTATGGACGAAACGTATGGCGGAACAGAGATTCTGAGAGGTCAGCGCAGTAGCAGCTACAAGGCATTTATCCAGAACTGCTTCAAACTCTGTCCGCGTCAGGCTCTCCATGCCAAGACACTCGGCTTCGTGCATCCTACAACCAAGCAGCAGATGGATTTTGACAGTGAGTGGCCGGAAGATTTTAGACAATTAATAGAAAAGTGGCGCGGCTTCATCGCTGGCACCACACAAGATACATTCAAAAATATTTAGTAATTATGGAAAATAGCAAGAGAACGATAGCCATCGTATGTGGTGGTGATTCTTCTGAGCACGATGTATCATTGCGCTCAGGACAGGGGTTGTACTCTTTCTTTGATAAAGAGCGCTACAATATTTATCTCGTCGATGTGAAGGGCACCGACTGGCATGTTGCTTTGGATAATGGTGAGACTATCGAGATTGACAAGAACGATTTTTCTTTCGTTATGAACGGCAAGCATGTCTATTTCGATTATGCTTATATCACCATCCACGGACAGCCTGGTGAGAATGGTGTGATGCAGGGCTACTTCGACCTCATCCATCTGCCATACTCTACAAGCGGTGTTCTGGTAGAGGCAATGACTTTTGATAAGTATGTGCTCAATAATTATCTGCGCGGTTTCGGTATAAACGTAGCAGACAGTATCTTGCTCCGTCGCGGTGAAGCTTATGATGAAGAAGAGATTGCCAAGCGCATCGGAATGCCTTGTTTCGTAAAGCCTGCTGCTGACGGCAGTAGCTTTGGTGTGAGCAAGGTGAAGAATGCTGACCAGCTGGCTCCAGCCCTCCGTGTGGCTTTCATGGAGAGCAACGAAGTGATGATTGAGGGATTCCTCGATGGTACTGAAATTTCTCAGGGCATCTACAAGACAGCCGAGAAGACCGTTGTGTTGCCGGCTACCGAAGTGGTGACCACCAACGAGTTCTTCGATTACGATGCCAAGTATAATGGTCAGGTACAGGAAATCACTCCAGCCCGTCTCTCTCCTGAGACCGCAGAAGAGGTAGCCAAGACCACATCACGCATCTACGACATTCTTCATGCCAACGGTATCATCCGTATCGACTATATCATCTCTAAGGATAAGGATGGTAAAGACAAGGTGAACATGCTGGAGATCAATACCACTCCAGGTATGACCGTTACCAGTTTCATTCCTCAGCAGGTTCGTGCAGCAGGTCTTGATATCAAGGATGTGCTCAGCGAAATTGTGGAGAATCAGTTCTAGAATAACAAACTCATATATGGTTCTGCGATTTTTTCGCAGAGCCATATATATTAATAGGTATATATTATGAATATTCCTCAAGAATTTGATACCATCCGTCCTTGGGAGCCTGAAGATCTCCCAGAGGTATTCGACCGTTTGCTTTCAAACGATCAGTTTAAACAAGTGCTTGCCTATCTCTATCCACAAGTACCTTTCGAGATGATTGCCCAGAAGTTGAAGGCATGTAAGACCAATCTGGATTTCCAGCTGGCTTTTGCTTACGATTTTGTTCATGGCATTCTGAAGAAGGCAGCAACAGGTTGTGAGATGGATTGCACATCGCTCGATAATACCCGTAATTATACTTTCGTCAGTAATCATCGTGATATCGTGCTCGATTCAGCCATTCTCGATGTTCTTCTTATCGATAATGGGTTTAAGACCACTTGCGAGATAGCCATCGGTGATAATCTCCTTTCTCTTCCTTGGGTCAAGGACCTGGTACGTGTCAACAAGGCGTTTATCGTAGAGCGTGCCCTGAGCATGCGCCAGATGCTGATGTCGAGCAAGCGCCTCTCTGACTATATGCATTTTGCCATCAAGGAGAAGAACGAGAATATCTGGATAGCCCAGCGCGAGGGTAGAGCCAAGGACAGTAATGACCGCACCCAGAAGAGTATCCTCCAGATGATGTCGATGGGAGGCGAGGGTAGCATTATCGACCGCCTGAAACAGCTTCATCTCGTACCGCTCTCTATCAGTTACGAATATGATCCATGCGATTTCCTGAAGGCAAAGGAGTTCCAGCAGAAGCGCGATAATGCCGATTGGAAGAAGGGACCTATGGATGATCTGGTAAGTATGCAGACCGGTATCTTCGGTTATAAGGGTCATGTGCATTATCATGCAGCCCCATGTCTTGATGATTATCTGGACAGTCTTGATCCTGATATGCCTAAGCAGGATATATATAATAAGGTAGCCGCCTACATGGATGAGCAGATATTCAAGAACTACCGCCTCTATCCGGGCAACTATGTGGCTCTTGATTTGCTTGAAAACTCAACTGCTCATCAGGCAGAATATACTGCCGAAGATAAGGCAAAATTTGAAAAATATATGGCTGGTCAGCTTGCGAAAATTGACCTTCCAAATAAGGATGAAGCTTACTTGAGAGAGAGAATTCTCGAGATGTATGCCAATCCTGTACGTAATTACCTTGCTGCTCAATAGCGGCAAGGTAATACTTTTTTGCTCAGAGTTAACGAAACATACATATATAATAAGTGTAAGAAAAACACAGAAGGTTAATAAATCTTTAGTGTTTATCGGGATTTATTAAAAAAAATAACTAAAATCAAAATAATACTTAAAATCAGCAAAATAGTATCAGCTTTTTTCGTAAAAGAAATGTAACTTTGCAATCGAAAATCTGTTTGCCACTTATACTTCCATAAAAAATGACTTCAGATTGGTGATGAAATGAAACAATAATAAACAACATAAACAATAACCATTATGAAATTGAATTCAACTTAACCTGTTTGTTTCCTTCGTATCTGATAGATATGTCGGGAACTAAAAGAATGACTATTTTTGATAGTCAGAGTCAACAAACGTTTAATTCTATTCAACCTAGAAAGTACTAAAGTATGAATTTGAACTTAAAAAAATCAATGCTGCTTGTGGGAGCGTTAGCATCGTTAGGCTTGAGTTATACAACTGAAGCATGGGCGGCATCTCCTAGTCAGAGCGTAAATGCTGTACAGCAGGCAAAGAAAGTAACCGGTAATGTGAGCGATGCAGAAGGTCCTATTATCGGTGCAAGTGTAGTAGAAAAGGGCAACCCAGGAAATGGTACCGTTACAGATCTTGATGGTAACTTTACCTTGAACGTAAAGCCTGGCGCTACTATTGTAATTACCTATATCGGTTACCAGAAACAGGAAATTGCTGTAGGTAACCAGTCTAGTCTTAAAATCACAATGAAGACAGACGACAAGACTCTCGATGAAGTTGTTGTCGTAGGTTATGGTGTTCAGAAGAAAAAGCTCGTTACCGGTGCAACTGTGCAGGTAAAGGGTGATGATATCTCTAAGCTTAATACTACTCAGGCGCTGGGTGCTTTGCAGAGCCAGACTCCTGGTGTAAATATTCAGGCATCATCAGGTCAGCCAGGTGATGGCTTTAAGGTTATGATTCGTGGTGCAGGTACCAATGGAAATACCGCTCCTCTTTATGTAATTGATGGCGTTTCTGGTGGTGATATCAACAACTTGAATCCTGCTGATATTGAATCTATTGACGTATTGAAGGATGCCGCATCTTGTGCCATCTACGGTTCTGCTGCTGCCAATGGTGTTATCTTGGTAACTACTAAGCAGGGTAAGCAGGGTAAAATACAGGTTTCTTATGATGGCAATGTAGGATGGTCAAACGTATACCGTTTGCCACAGATGTTGACAGCCAAGCAGTATATGCAGGTAATGGATTTGGCTCGTTACAATAGTGGTGAACAGCCACGCGATTGGTCTCAGTATTTTAATGGATACGAGGACTTGTATCAGTCATATCTTGATGGTTCTAATTCCGGAACAGATTGGATAGAGGCTATCCGCAATAAGAATGCGGTTACTACTAGTCATTCTTTGAATGTAACTGGTGGTAGTGAACGTAGTAAGTTCTCTATTGGTGCCGGTTATCAGTATCAGGACGGTGTTTTTGGTGGCCAGTATGCTAAGTCTGATTATCGCCGTTTCACTTTCCGTATCAATTCAGAGCATGTAGTTTATCGCAACAGTAAGGGACTTGACGTTATTAAGGTAGGTGAAAATGTATATTATAGCCACAAGCAAAATCAAGGTATCCAGATAGGTAATCAGTATAGCAATGCCATCTCTAACATGTTGCGTGCTAATCCATTGATTCCTATCTATAACAAGGAGGGTGGTTTCTTCGGTTACAATGACTTGAAGAGCACAGGTATGTTCAATTATACTTCTTATGCAAGTAACCCTATTGCTTCTCTTACTTATAGCCAGAGTGCAAACAACAAGAGCATGAACTTTGGATTGAACGCTGTTGGTTATATCGAGATTCAGCCTATCAAGGGATTGACCTATCGTGGACAGATTAACTATAGTCATAACTCAAATTCTTGGCGTTGCTATCTTCCTGTGTACAAGTTGAATGACCAGGGAGATCAGCGTACATCAGACCAGGCTACCAATAATGTAGGCCTCGGTTGGGGTTGGGGTACAACCAATACCTTGAATTACAAGTTTGATATCAACAAGAAGCATGACTTCGATATCCTCTTGGGTACAGAGTATGGTGAGAGCCGTCCTGATTTTGGCTATAGCCTGAATGCTACAGCTTCCAGCTCTATTTTCGGCGATTTGTCTCATGCATACATGACATTGATGAAGAACAACAAGGCTGCTACAGTTACAGGTTTGCCATATACCGATTCACGTGGTATGTCTTACTTCGGTCGTTTGAACTACAACTACGATGAGAAGTATATGTTCACAGCTATTATGCGTGCTGATGGTTCTTCTATGTTTGCTCCAGGTAAGCGTTGGGGTTATTTCCCTTCATTCTCTGGAGGTTGGGTCGTTTCCAACGAAAAGTTTATGGAGCCTTTGGCTAAGTGGTTCGACTTCTTGAAGATTCGTGCTGGTTGGGGTCAGAATGGTAACAAGAATATTTCTGCATTCCAATATGAGGCTGCGTTTGCTTATAACGAGTATAGCAATTATTCTTTCGGCAATACAAAGGATGATCCAGTTCGTGGTGCTGCTCTTACCCGTTTGGCTAACGATGAACTTACATGGGAAACATCTGAACAGCTTGACCTTGGTTTCGATGCCCGTTTCTTGAATAGCCGCTTAGGTTTGACTTTTGATTGGTATCGCAAGACTACCAAGGACCTTCTGTTGAATGTTCCTGTTTCTCCTACTACTGGTTTCAGCACTCAGATGAAGAATGCCGGTACCGTTCGCAATACCGGTGTTGAGGTTGCCTTGACCTGGAACGACAAGATTGGAAAGGACTTCAAATATAATGTGGGTTACAATATTGCATACAATAAGAATGAAGTAACCAAGGTAAATAGCTCACAGAAGTACAACTCTGGTGGTTCTGATTTGCTTGCTCAGGGTACTGGTTATATGGCTCGTTTCGAGGAAGGACATCCTATCGGCTACTTCTGGGGTTACAAGACTGCAGGTCCTATCCAGAATGAGCAGGAACTGAAGGAATATATCAGCACATTGAAGGATCAGGATCCTGCAAACTCTCATCAAGGTTCTGGATTGAAGGTTGGTGACTTGCGCTTTGTTGACACAAATGGTGATGGTATCGTCAATGATGATGATAAGACCGACTTGGGTAATCCTAACCCTGATGTAACAATGGGTATCACTCTTGGTGCTTCATATAAGGGATTCGATATCAATGTTACCGGTTATGCTGCATTGGGTCAGCAGGTGGCTCGCTCTTACCGTAAGTTTACTGACGGTGAGTATGAGAACTTTACTACAGAGGTATATAGTTATTGGAATGGCGAGGGTACATCTTATAAGTATCCACAGTTCGCAGCCATGAACCGTGGTGTGAACTGGCAGTCTATTTCTGATATTTATATTGAGGATGCTGGTTACTTCCGTTTGCAGAACCTGACAGTCGGTTACGACTTCAAGAACATCTGGAAGAATTGTCCATTCCAGCAGCTTCGTCTCTATTTTGCAGCTCAGAACCTTTTCACAATCACAGATTACAAGGGTATGGATCCTGAAAATGGTATGGCACTCAACGGCTCAGAACCTTGGGTTACTGGTGTTGATGTTGGTAACTATCCTCAACCACGTACCTTCATGGTTGGTGTAAATGTTAAGTTCTAATCTTATTAAATGAATAGCAATGAAAAAGATATTTATATTTGCAGTAGCCCTTGCAACCTTAGGATTGACCTCTTGCGATATCGACGACGTAAAGAATGTCGGCGAGATGTCAACAAGTGAGTTCCCTAAGACTGATGCAGATGCTGAGGCTATCTTAGCTGGTGTTTACCAGAACTTGAATACGATTCATGCGAATCCGCAGATGTCATTCTTATATAATGCTGCTCTTGCAAGTGATGACCAACTTGGTGGTGGTGGTACCAACGATAAGTTGATGCAGGCAGAAGATTTGCTTTGTAACTATAACGCCGATATGACGAATCAGTTCTATGCAGATCGTTATGCCGGTATTGCTCGTGCCAATAATACCATTAAGTATTTGGGGCTTTCCAGCAATATGTCTGAAGATACCAAGAATCAGGCTATTGGTGAGGCCAAGGCTCTTCGCGCCTATTACTATTATGAGTTGGCTTCTATGTATGGTAATGTGCCTTTGGTAACAGACCCGGATGCTGATTCTTCTTCTCAGGGGGATGTCAAGGTACTTTGGGGACAGATTTTACAGGATCTCTATGAGGCTTATACGGCTATGCCAGATGTAAAGAAGAACAATGGTCGTTTGGATAAATATACCGTAGCTGCAATGCTGGGACGTATATGGTTGTTCTATACTGGCTTCTATTGCAATGGTACAACGACAGCTGATTTGGTAAGTACCAATTACGCTCCTTTGACATCAGTAGAATTGCCTAATGGTACAACTCTAACAAAGGAGGAAGTTGTGAAAGCTATTGATGATTGTGTGAACAATTCCGGATACGAACTGGTTCCTGATTTCCGCAATCTCTGGGCTTACTCTAACAACAAGGTGGCTAAGGATTATCCATATGCTAAGGACAATAACCTGAAGTGGGTAGAGAATGACAATGCTGTAAATCCAGAGTCTATGTTCGCTATCAAGTTCAATAAGTTCGCTTCTTGGAGTACTACCATTGGTTATGCTAATGGTTATGCTCTTCACTTTGGTGTTCGTGGTGGTCAGGATTATGCTAATACATTCCCATTCGGTCAAGGTTGGGGTGCTGGTCCTGTAGCTCCTAACTTGGTGAAGGATTGGAAGAATGCAGATCCTGAAGGTAAGGATGTTCGTCTGAAGGCTACTGTCTGTGATGTTAATGACAAGGCTGAAATGCCTAATTATACCCGTGGTGGATGGGCTGACTTCGTTCAGGAAACTGATTACTATTCTAAGAAGTGGGCTCCTATCTGTGCAAAGAATGATGGTTCTTTTGTTGTCAAGAAGGATGATGGTACAACTGAGACTCCTGCTTATGTAGCATGTTTCGAGACCTTGATGTACCCAGGTAATTGGGATACATCTGGTGAGAACAACTTCCAGTTGAGTAATATTCACGACTTGGTTCTGATTCGTTTTGCTGATGTTCTCTTGATGCAGAGTGAGTTGAAGGAAGATGTTACTGGTATGAATAAGGTACATGAGCGTGCTACTGGTGTTGCTAACTACTATTCTTCTTATTCTTTGAAGGATTTGCAGAACGAGCGTCGTTGGGAGTTTGCCTGTGAGGGTATCCGTTGGAATGATATCCGTCGTTGGCATATTGCTCAGGTGGCTTTGGCTAAGCAGGAAAATCAGGATGTTTACTATTGTGGTAATCCTGGAAAGAACACAGCTCATAATGGTGGTTATGCAGCTCGTTATAATGCTACTGCTGGTTTCCAGAAGATGCCTGAAACTCAGGTGGCTTTGGGTACAGTTAAGCAGAATGACGGTTGGACTGCTGCTGATGCAGAGTACACTGGTTGGTAATCAACAATGTCGAATCTTAAAAATGAATTACAATGAAAAAATCAATATTATTCATGGTAATGGCAGCTGGTTTGCTTACTGCTTGTGATCCTGCAAAGGATGACGTGAGCGTACCAGGAAATAGCATTACCGCAGAACAATTGCAGGATGGCTTTTCTTTCACTCAGTATGGTGATGAGGAATATACTACTGAAGCACAGGATGGTAATTACTTCACCTTCTTTACTTCTCCTTCAAGAGTTGTTTCCATTTATCAACTTGATGACGAAGGTAATAAGAATGTGCTCGTTTCAGGCGTAGCCAATGGTAAGTTTAAGATTGTTCCAAAACGTGGAAATTCTACAGAGCAAAAGTTTTATGTAGAGACGTTGAACTTTGATGGCTCAACAGTTGTGGCGGAAAGAACTGCCAATGTCTACGTACCTTCGGATTTGACACCAGAAATGCGTCTCTTAGCTAGCGATGCGTATGGTAAGAAAATTTGGAAGTGGGATACAGAATGGCGTGAAGATGGTGGCGCATGGGGTAATGTTGGTTATGCAGCTGGTAGTGGTGCAGACTTCGCCCTCAATGGTAATGGCGCATGTTGGTTTGGCTGTGCACCAGCAGATTTGGTTGGACAGTTGGAACACTCTGATACAGGTGTGGCTACTGGCGAGGAAGATCCTAATGCGTATATGGAGTTCTATGATGACGGTAATATCATTACATATGATGGTGGTGGCAACCAGATAAGAAAAGGTAAGTATTCTGTAGAGGGATACACTGGTGAAAGAAATCATCCATCAATTGATGGTAGTCAGCAAGAATGGTCTTTAGGTACTTTGAAGACAACGGCTGGATCTATTTTGTTCCCTTTCCAAATTAACTATAACAAGGAACATCATGATGGTGTTAGATGCCCAACTAATTTTGAAATAATGCAGCTTGATGCAAACCATTTGAAACTTATTTATGTTTCTCCTGGTACAGGTTCTTGGAAAGAGGCTACTTGGTGGGCATTCAAGAGTGAGTCTGATCCTGAAAGTGCTTTGAATAATTTCGATAAGAAGGCATGGACTTGGGATACGGAGTGGCGTGATGACCATGGCGCATGGGGCAATGTTGGTTATGCAGCTGGTAGTGGTGCAGACTTCGCCCTCAATGGTAATGGCGCATGTTGGTTTGGCTGTGCACCAGCAGATTTGGTTGGACAGTTGGAACACTCTGATACAGGTGTGGCTACTGGCGAGGAAGATCCTAATGCGTATATGATATTTGATTGGAAAACAAATGCAATTACATCTTATGATGCTTCTGGTAAGCAGATTCGTCAAGGTAAGTATTCTATTACGGATTGGGGTATGGGTAAGCGTACTATAGCCTCTGTTGATGGCGGCCAGCAAGAGTGGGCTTTGGGTAAAATCCACATAGATGCGGGGGCTATCCTGTTCCCATTCCAGATAAACTATAATAAGGACCATCATGATGGTGTTAGATGTCCAACAGATTTCGAAATTATGCAGCTTGATGCTGATCATTTGAAGTTAATCTATGTATCTCCTGGAACAGGAAGTTGGAAAGAAGCAACTTGGTGGGCATTCAAGGCTAAAAAGTAAAATTCAAAGTTTTTGCATATGAAAAAGTTCTTTCTATTTTCAATGATGCAGATTTTATGTACTCTAGGTATTGTTGCTGGAACCTTGCAAAGGGTTCTGGCAACAGATTCAACAACACCAACTCCGACAGGATGTTCCAAAGTGGTTTTTGCTCAAAATACATCATGTTCAAAGAACCCTACAATGACTATAAAAAATGCGTCTGGGGAACAGTTCGTTTTGGAGTCTAGAGGTACAGGTGTTCCTCCGTATATGTATTTTATTCCGGATGGAGAATATACTGTTGTAGGAATGACCAATATGAAGAGTTGTAATACCGCATATGCAACCTTGGTAGTTGGTAGTCAATTCTTGGGACAGAATCTAGGCTATATGACATTTTCCGCAGTTGAAGAACCTGAAAAAATATATTATTTTGACAGTGTCCTTTCAACTGAAGCGTCTTCGGTACAAACACCAGAAGGAACAAGTAAAGTTATTTTTGCAGTAGGAGCAAATGCTTCGATGGTTTTGCAAGATGCTGAAGGTAAGAAATGGCAAATAGCAGGACATGTGCCTCCTTATTTCTACTTTATAAAATATGGAAAATATAAAGTAGTAAAAATGGTAGGCTTCTCTCAATGTAACACTGCTCATGGTGTATTGAAAGAGGGAGATACTTTCGAAGGTAGCTCCGTAGGCTATTTTACTTCATAAAGATAATCGTTGTGATTATAATATAAATAAGGTTAGGCCTCGGCTGTAGAGATTACAGTCGGGGCTTTTCTTTTTGTCCTATGCTGAAATTTTATCCGAAATGTTTGGTATATTCAATTATTTGTCGTACATTTGCGGAATGGTTTAAATGTTGGCTGCTATGGCAAAAGATTCTATTATTTATAATCATGATGGGATGGAACTTCCTGTTGATGATTGGAAGCATGGAGAACACTCTTTCGTGGAGTTGACGCATGTGATTCAAAGTACTCATGATGCAGCACAAACTTGTGCCGTCAAAGCTATCAATCGTATGCAGACGATGCGCAATTGGCTCATCGGCTACTATATCGTGGAGTTTGAACAGCACGGCAAAGATCGTGCTGAGTATGGTTCGCAACTTCTAAAGAAATTGGAGGAACGGGTAAATCGAAAGGGATTAAATGTTACACTGTTTAAAAATGCTCGTAACTTTTATCTGCTTTATCCACAGATGGAGGATAATTTTGTCTTTTTGAATGTTCCATTATCTAATTTCGAGGGTATTCCAAAAAGTCCGACAGTGTTAGACCAATTGAAAACTTCGGGCAGCTGAATGCTTATGTTTCTTATTATCGAGAAAATGAGATGCAGCCTGGGGACAATCCTCCAATTGGTATTTTGCTCTGTACGAGAAAGGGTAAGAAAATGGTGGAGTATGCCTTGGCTGGTATGGATAACCAATTGTTTGTTTCCACTTATATGCTTCAGTTGCCCGACAAGAAAACATTGGAGGATTTCTTGTTGAAGCAGTTAGATAAAAACAAGTAAGTATAACGATTAGGTTAGGCTTCGGCTGTAGTGATTACAGTCGGGGCTTTTCTGTTTGCCTTATGCTGAAATTTTATCCGAAAAGTTTGGCAGTTACGATAAATAGTCGTAAATTTGCAGCGGTTCTAAAATTTAGTTTTATGCAGACAGTTAATTTACAATATAACGTTCCTGCAGGTTATAGTCTGGAGGAATTTGTGGCTAAGGTTAATTCTTATGTTGCCCGCTTGGCAAAGAAATGTCAGGCAGGAGAGGAGTATGAGCCAAATGAAGAAACGAAAGCGGCTATTCGTGAAGCCCAGGCTCACATAGAAGCATATAAGCGAGGTGAAGAATGGGCTAAGAAAGACGTATTTGATAACGTTGATGATTTAATGGCTGATTTAATGAAGGATTGAAACAGATTCTTTATCCAAGTAAGTTTAAGAAAAACTTTAGAATATACTATTATGGCAACAGCAATAAAAGCAATTCCAACCCTGTTTGGTGAAGAGGCTGTGAATTTCAAAAAATGTGCAGATGAGGTGGAACGTAAGTTCAAGGCTCAGCCTGCAATAGATTGGAATAAGAATCCAGGTGTATTAGCTGCTCGTAAAATGTGGGCAGAAATGATAAAGTAATTATGGGATTCTTAGAAGATAATTGTAAACTTAGTGTTCTTACAGAAAAGATACATTCAAATGATAATTATTCTTAATTATTAATGCTTTATTAGTTGATTTTCAGCAGTATTCCTTACCTTTGTTCCGAAAATCTGTGCAACTGCACAAAAAATCGGAATACAATGATTATAACTCGGCAGAAATATTTTGATATGAAATTCTTAAAATGAAACTAATATTAATAAAGGTAAGCCTTGGTTGTAGTTCTGCAGTCGGTGCTTTTCTTTTTGGATATCCTGAAATATTATCGGAAATGTTTGGCGGTTACGATAATTAGTCGTAACTTTGCAAGCGAATCAAAACAATTAAGGAGGTTTAGAAAATGGAAGAATTAAGAGATAGGTTTATACGCTTTGATTGGGCGATAAAACGACTGTTGCGTCAAAAGGCTAATTTTGGCGTTTTGGAGGGTTTCCTTACCGTATTTATAGGGGAACCAATCAAAATCGTAGATATACTGGAAAGCGAAGGTAACCAGCAGGCTGAAGATGACAAGTTCAATAGAGTTGATATCAAGGCAAAAAACAGCAAGGGCGATATCATTATAGTAGAAATTCAGAATACAAGTGAATTGTATTATCTTGAACGTGTACTCTATGGTGTGGCTAAGGCTATTACGGAGCATATTAATCTTGGAAATACCTACAAGGAAGTGAAGAAGGTATATTCCATCAGTATCCTGTATTTTGATCTTGGCAAAGGTTCTGACTACATCTATGTAGGACAGAATAATTTTGTGGGCTTGCATACGAAAGATAATCTTATTATCAGCACAAAGGAGAAGGATACTATCGTAAGAAAATCTCCAGCCGAAATCTTCCCAACTTATATGTTGGTAAGAGTGAATGAGTTTAACAAGGTAGCTGTGTCACCAATTGAGGAATGGGTGGATTATCTGAAAAATGGCGTTATCAAACCTGATACAACTGCTCCGGGTTTGCAGGAGGCGCGTGAGAAGTTGAGATATTATTCTATGTCGGATGCAGAACGTCATGCTTATGATGAGCATGTCAATGCCATCATGATTCAGAATGATGTCTTGGGAAATGCAAAGCTGGAAGGTCGTGCTGAAGGTCGCGCTGAAGAAAGAATAGAAACCGCTAAACGTTTACTTGCTATGGGACTTTCTCCACAACAAATTGCAGATGGTACCATGCTCCCTCTAGAGGAAGTTGAAAAATTGGTAGATGAAATAAAAAATAAATAAGGCTAACCCCCGGCTGCCGTTCTGCAGTCGGGGCTTTTCTTTTTTTGATATGCTGAATGCTGCTCTTATTTGTCTGTTTTAACCTACAGTGAATTGGTAAAAAGAAGGCTGTTTAATACAGACAGTTAACTGGCAAACCACAGACAGTCTACTGGCGCTTTAGCTGCTAGTGGGCTGTTTGCCTAGAACAGCCATCCCAAATGGCTTTGTTTCGTTTTTATACAAGGCTTACGTAGAAATACTCTTCACTCTTCACCTTCCGCTCGGAATCCCCTGTGTTTATCGGCATTCCGAGAGGTGAAGAGTATTCGGGCACTCTTCACCTACTCTTCACCACTCTTCACCTTTCTTCACCTCTTTGTTTCGGCGGTTTTGCGTTTCTTCTTATGCCTCGAAGCCTTGTGCGTAGGTGAAGAGTGGTGAAGAGTGGGTGAAGAGTCGCCAATAACTCTTCACCCCTTGAAACGCCCTGTTTATGGGCGTTTCAGGGCATAAGGTGAAGAGTGAAGAGTTTTTGGTCCTTCAGCCCGTACTTAAACCACATGCGAAAGTTCAGTAATTCACCCCCAAGTTGGGGGCGAAATAGAGAATGGGGTTTTTTCGTTTCATTACGTTAGCAGGATTTGACTTTTATTGCTTTTCTTCTGTACTATCTTGTATAAATGCAGAAAAAATTTGGTGTTTACGAGTTTTTATTGTACTTTTGTATGTGAATAGAGAAACTTCTGATACAAGTCCATAAACCAATATGGAACTGTAAGTAAACAACGATGATAAACATTAAACCTAAGAGTATAATGAAGAAATTGATTTTATTGATGGTTATCGCTCTGATGACCGTTACGAGTATGGTAGTAATGGCAGGTTGTAAGTCTGCCGAAAAGGGAAATTGCCGTATCCATGGTACGATGGAATCGAACCGATGGGATGGTAAGAAGATTTTCCTTGTGCCTATGTTCGGACTGCAGGATGCTGCCCATGTAGACTCTGTTGTCATCAAGGACGGCAAGTTTGAATTTGTTGCCGATACTACTGAGATGAAGGTGATTCGTATAGATTATCACTATCGTGATGGTGTACAGGACTTGCTGGTTATTTCCGAACCGGGCGACATCAAGGTTACTGTTGGTGCCAACAGTATTTCCGGGGGAACTCCTCAGAACGATTCTCTCCAGGTATGGAAAGATCAGATCATGAAGTTTAACAGCGCCTACAACCAGCTTCGTATGCAGGCCCGTCAGGAAGGCTCTGACCAGTTGCTGATGACCAAGGGTAAGGAGATACAGAACCAGTTGAAGGAATATAACATCTCCTTCCTCAAGCGTCAGCCTGCTGGAGTGTTTAAGGATTTTCTTCAGAACATGTATCCTTCTGCCAAGTAGGTTGCCTGCTGTAGAAGATGTTGATAAAATGGGTATCCGGACTAATCTATTGAGTACATGAAAAAGTTCATTTCTAGATATGGGAAAATGACTCTGGTCGCATTGTTTGGCTTATGCATCTTCCTTTTTTGGTATTGTGGTTATCCACAAGCCTTATGTTACCAAGAGCAGAACCAGCTCTTTCTCTGGTCTGCCGACTACTTTTGGCATGACCTGAGTGTGGCAGGTGGTTTGGCTGATTATATCAGCGAGTTCCTGGTACAGTTCTATTATGTTCCTGTTTTGGGTGCTGCCATTCTGGCTCTTCTCTTCGTGGCTTTCCTGTCGCTTACCTACCAGGTAATCAGGAGTTATACAGCCAAACCATTGAAGTGGTATGGAATACTCATAGCTCTTCTTCCTTCTATCCTGTTGCTGGAAGTGATGGGAGATATCGAAGTGCTCCTGTCTTTTCCGGTAGCTCTGACCTTAGCCCTGCTGTCAACATGGTTGATGAATCTTGCTACCAGAAGATGGGGAGCAAGGATAGCGTGGGCAGATGTACTTCTGATACCCGTCATATTCTGGCTGATTGGAGGCGGGGCAACCTGGCTTTATGTCTTCCTCCGTGTGGCTTCTTTCCTGATACAAGTAAAGAAGGGCAAACTCCCTTCCGTTTCGATTACCTATCTTTTGTCTATTCTCTATCTCCTGGCTATCCAGCTGATTTACTATAGTACCCTTCTGGTTCAATATCCATTGATGTCTGTGATGACAGGTATCAACTATTATCGCGTGCCTATGCGGTATCCGGGTCAGAAATGGGGATATGACAAGGACCTCTATGCTTTGCTCAAGCTGAACGAACAGGTGCGTAACGGGAAGTGGGAAGATATCATCAATGATGCGCAGGAGAATCAGGTAAAGGTGTTCTATACCAGCAACTGCGTAAATCTTGCTCTTGCTCAGACCCGTCAGCTTGCCGACCGCATGTTTTCTTTCTATCAGAGTGGGGAGGATGCCTTGCTGGCTCCCCGTACACGCGATAACATGTCGATGTATCCTACGATGGAAGCCTTTTGGCGTCTGGGTCTTGTGAACTCTTCTCTTCGCTATGCCAGCGATTTGCAGGCTTCCATCCTGAATGGAAAGATGAGTGGCAGATTGATGAAGCGCATTACCGAATGTCAGATTGTAAATGGCAAGTATGCCGTTGCACGTAAGAATATCGATCTCTTGAAACAGTCGCTCTTCTATCATGACTGGGCTGTGAAGATGGAAGCGATGCTGGGTAATGATACGGCTATCAGTCATGATCCTGATTTGGGAAGGGCTAGAAGAATGCGCTTCAAGACGGAGATGATTTATAGTTATGATGAGATTGACAAGATGATGGGATTGCTCTTCATCAACAATCCGGATAACAAAATGGCACTCGACTATTTCATGGGGCAGATGCTCTTGAAGGGAGATATCCAGGGATTCATGCGTTATGGCAGTTGGGTACAGCAATATGGTGGCTATATGCAGATGCCTGTGGGTTATCAGGATGCTGTGAAGTGCATACAGAATCAAGGCAATGTGCCAGGTTCGCCATACGCAGAATACGTAAAACGAATGATGAGTAAACAGAAAGGAGGCGAAGAATGAAAAAGATAATTTATGCTTTCATCGCCGTATGGATGGGGATAACCGCATGTACTCCATCGGTTGAGAATCCTACCATGGTGAATCGTAAGCCTAGCATCTATCCTGACTATATTGGGGTGACCATTCCTGCTGATATTGCTCCGATGAACTTCAATATCAAAGGTGATACCGTAGATGTGGTGGATGTCGTGGCAAAAGGAAGCAAGGGCGGAGAACTGCATGTCTGTGGTGAATGGGCTGACTTCGATGTGGAAGACTGGCATCAGCTTACTGAGCAGAACGTCGGTGGCAGCATCTCTTTTACCGTCTGTACCCGTAAGGATGGCAAGTGGAAGCAATATCAGGATTTCCAGATGATGGTGAGTCCTTATCGGTTGGATGATTACGGTTTGACCTATCGCCGTATCGCTCCCGGCTACGAAGTGGGTGGCAACATCGGCATCTATCAGCGCGATATTCATACCTTTGATGAAACGGCTATCATGACAGAAACCGCCTTGCCGGGTAGATGTTTCAATTGCCATACAGCCAATCGTACTGATGCCCGACAATTGACCTGCCAGATACGTGGTGAGGGTGGAGGTACCCTGATTATGAAGGATGGCAAGCAGCAATGGATAGATACCAAGACCGATTCTACCAAGGCTGCTGGAAGCTATGCCTACTGGCATCCGGAAGGCAATTATGTGGCTTATGCAGCCAATGCCGTTCACCAGTGTTTCTTCGTGGGAACTTACAAGCCGATAGAAGTTTATCACGACTTCAGTAATATCGTGGTACTGGATACGCGTAACAATCAGCTGGTAACAGACCAGAAACTGATGACTCCCGATTGGCTGGAGATATTCCCTGCTTTCAGTGCAGATGGCAATACCTTATATTATAGTACTTCGAAGGCTTGCCGTGTACCGGCTGAGTATCTGAAAGTGAAGTGCTCGCTGGTAAGTATTCCTTTCGATGCCCAAACGGGGAAGTTTGGAGAAAAAGTGGATACGCTGCTGAATGGTCCGAAGACGAATATGAGTTACGTCTTGGCTCGTCCGTCGTATGATGGAAAATGGCTGATGTATACACGATGCAGCAGAAGCAATTTCCCTATCGTGCAACCAGATGCTGATCTGTGGATGATGAACCTGAAGACCCGGCAGACTTATCCGCTGACAGCGGTGAACAGTAAGATGAGCGAAAGCTATCATAACTGGAGCAGCAACTCGCATTGGTTTGTCTTCGTCAGCAAGCGTGGTAACGGAAACTATACCCGTCTCTACATCTCGAGTATCGATGATAAGGGTAAGGCAACCAAACCTTTCCTTCTTCCGCAGCGCAATCCGTGGAAATATTATCATGGGCTGTTTGATGCCTATAATGTACCGGATTTCACAAAGACTAAGGTGGAACTGGATATAAAGGAAACCCGCAATCAGATCTTTTCGGATGATCGTCCGAAAGTGACTGTGAGAGAATAAACGAATAAAAATTTAGATTGGAGAATCATGAAGAATTTGATGATAAAAATTTGGAAACCGCTGCTGTCGCTGCTCTTCGGTGTGGCGGTCGTGATATTCTGGGCAGTACCATTCGTAGGCGGACTCTGCTTTCAGGAACAGTATCAGATGTTTCTCTTTGATACCGGCTACTTTTTGGAGCGCATTGTACTGCCGGGAGGATTGGCTGACTATATCAGTGAGTTTCTGGTACAGTTCTATTATATGCCTGTATTGGGCGGTGCCATCATCGCTTTGCTCTTGATGGGTATTCAGGCTGCCGTATGGGGACTGATGAAACAATATGGAGCAAGGCATGATTTTCCGGGTTATCTCCTGAGTTTCCTTCCAAGTATCGCCTTATGGTGTGCCATGGGCGACCAGAATGCGTTGCTCTCTTTTGTAGTTGCACTTTTTGGAGCCTTAGTAATAGGATGGATTCATAACCGATTCCACAACCGGTTGGTAAAGGTGGTGTTCGAACTGGTTAGCACGGCATTGGTTTATTGGTTCCTGGGTCCGGTGGTATTCCTTTATGCCGCCCTGATGATAGGTGATACGCTGAAGAATGCCAAGCAGAAGGGAAATGTTTTTTCCGGAATAGGCTATTCTGCCGTCATTCTTATCCTTACTGTGGCCTGGATATTATTGACCACGCAGACTTTGCAATATCCGATGTATCGCATCTTTGCTGGACTTAATTATTATCGCTATCCGGGTGCAGTATCTCCGTTGCCTTTTGTTGTGATGGTATGGGCTGTTGTGATTCCTTTCCTGGGGATGATTCCATGCCACCGGAAATCCTTGCAGAAGTTGCAGCAATCCAAAGTGGTCATAGTATTGAGCTATGTATTGGTGATAGTGGCTTCATGGTTCGGCATCAAGGCATCTTTTGATGAGATGACCTACGACCTGATAGATTATGATTTCCTGGTTCGCACCGAACAGTGGGATAAGATTATTGAGAAGGCAGAGAAGAAGCAGGCAACCACACCGCTCAGTGTATCGTGTGTGAATCTTGCCTTGAGTCAGAAGGGTGTTCTTGCCGACCGTCTTTTCGAGTTCTATCAGAATGGAGGCGAGGGCTTGTTCCCTACCTTTACCCGCGATATGATTTCGCCGGTATCTACAGCCGAAATTTTCTTCCGTCTGGGAATGGTGAATGATGCCGAAAGATATATGTTCGAGGCGCAGGAGGCGATACCGAATTATCGCAAGAGTGCCCGATTGACCCGCAGAATTATAGAGTGCGAAATCATCAACGGCAACTATCAGGTAGCAGCCAAGCTGCTCCGCCGCCTGCAGAAGACGCTCTTCTATAGCAACTGGGCGAACCAGACCATGGCGCTGCTGGGCAATGAGAAGGCTATCAACCGGCATCCCGTTTATGGAAAGTTGAGAAAGTATCGTGAGAAGAAGCAGGACTTCCTCTTCAGTGACCGGGAGATGGACCAGATGCTGGGCTTGCTTTTCCTGAACGATAACCATAACAGGATGGCATACGAATATCTGATGTGCTACGAACTCCTGCAGCGCGATATGGAGAAGTTCATGCAGTATTATCCGCTGGGCAGATTCGTGGGTTATGACCATATTCCACGCTCCTTCCAGGAGATTCTCATCGGCAACTGGATGAAGACGCATAGCGATCCGCGTACCATCCCATATAGTGTGGATGCGCAGAATGTGAACAATACGCTCAACTTCATTCAGCTCTATATGCAGAATCCGAAGGATCCTCAGCTTAATCAGCAGCCGTATGTATCTAATGCCTGGCACTATGTGATGGTGCAGGGGGCTGATGAGGCTGCCGGAAAGAAGGAGGGAATGAAAGAGGTTTATTAGAATGTAGAATGATAATACTGGAATGATATGAAAACAATCAAATATCTGTTGTGTGTCCTGTTGGTTGTGATGGGGATGGCTACTCTCAATTCCTGTTGCTATCCTTCACCATGGAGTGAGGCAAAAGAAATCAAACAATTGCCTGAAATCTTCCCTGATTACATCGGGGTTACAGTTCCTGTCAACATCGCTCCGCTTAATTTCAATATGACGGATGACGATGTAGATGAAATGTTAGTGAGTGTGGCAGGATCGAAGACCATCGAGGAAATCTCTTCTTTCGGAAAAGAGTATGCGGACTTTGATGTAGAGGAGTGGCACGACTTCTTGAGAAAAAATAAGGGAGGAAAACTCACCGTCTCTGTGTTTGTATTGAAAAATGGTGAAAGGTTCAAGTATCAGGACTTCGATATATATGTCAGCCCATACGAGCTGAACGACTGGGGACTTACTTACCGTCGCATCGCCCCTGGTTATGAGGTGTATGGCAAGTTGGGCATCTATCAGCGCAACTTGAGTAATTTCGAGGAAACGGCTATCCTTGAGAATACGGCAGCGCCGGGTGCCTGTCTCAACTGTCATACGGCAAACAGAACCAATCCCGATCAGTTTACCTTCCATGTGCGTGGTGACCATGGTGCTACCTTGGTTTCTCAGAACGGCAAGCGGGAGTGGCTGAAGGCTAAGAATGATTCCCTGAAGGGTTCGATGGTTTATCCTTACTGGCATCCATCGGGCAAGTATTGTGCCTATAGCACCAATACCACTCATCAGAGTTTCCATGCCGTAAAGGATGAGCGCATCGAAGTTTTCGACCAGGCATCGGATGTCTTCGTTTATCAGCCATCAACCCATGAACTGATATTGGATTCTCTCCTGATGACGAAAGACCATTACGAGACTTATCCGGTATTCTCGCCTGATGGAAAGACGCTCTACTTCTGCTCTTCTACCGCAGAGCCTATCCCAAGCGGTTACAAGGATATCAAGTATAATATCTGCAAGATAGGGTTTGATGCGGCTACGGGTAAGTTTGGCAACCAGGTGGATACCATCTTCAATGCACGTGAACTGGGCAAGAGTGCTACCCATCCTCGTCCTTCGTATGATGGCAGGTACATTATGTTTACAATGAGTGATTATGGCTGCTTCCCTATCTGGCATAAGGAAGCGGATAACTGGTTGCTGGATTTGAAGACAGGTCAGGCTAAGCCTCTGGCTGCAGCCAATAGTAAGAATACGGACAGTTGGCACAACTGGAGCAAGGATTCACATTGGTTTGTCTTTACATCCCGCCGTGGCGATGGACTCTATACCCGTCTTTATCTCGCCTGCATTGATGATAAGGGTAATGTTAGCAAGCCGTTCCTGCTGCCACAGCGCAATCCGAAGAAGTACTACGATGAGTTGCTGGATTCCTATAATACCCCTGATTTCACTTCGAAGCCAGTAGAACTGGATGCCCGTGCGGCAGGAAATGAAATCATGAGTGATAAGAGGATTCCGACTAAGGTTAGATAACAGAATTTATAAGTGGTTTATGTACGGGCTGAAGGCCCAAAAGCTCCTAGCCCAGGGCGATGCCCTGGGCTAGGAGCTTCTGCCCTTTCAGGGCGTATGGGGGATTACTTTCTAAAGTTCATTTTTTTATTTGAACTTTTCTGCTTCTCGCTTCATCACATTCTCTATATCGATGGCATCGAATGGAACAGGACCGCGGCTCAGCTCCGGTATGTTGAAACTCTTCAGGCAATCATCGTAGAAGGTTGGTTCCCTCTGTGGAAGAACAAAAGGCTTGTGAGCCTTGCCCTGGCGGTCTACATAGCAGAAGTAAGGCTTGCCGTAAAGACCATCATCGCGCTTGCTGGCAAATACAAACCATCTGCCGGTATGCGACCAACTGTGATAGGTATCGCTCTTGTCGCTGTTCACGATGCTGAGGCTATCTATCTTACCCGTCTGTAGGTCTAGCATGCAGAGATCTGCTTCTGGATGCCAGATAGGGAAGGTGCCGTAATCGGCAACAGTGAAGAGGCAGTATCTGCCGTCAGGACTTATCTTAGGATGGCAGACTGAACGCTCCTTGTAAAGAGTATCTACCTCGGTTCCGAAACTCCCTGTCTTTTCATCGAACGGGATGCGGACCAGCGAATATTTCAATCCCTTCAGGTTTGTACTTTCAAGTCCCTTTCTGTTAGCTACGCAGTAATAAACGTATTTCCCGTCCGGTGAGAAAGTAGGAAATGTCTCCAGATGTGTACTGTCGGAGGTAAGCGGTGAAGAGATGATGCGGTTGTTGTCGAGATCGGCAACATATACATCGCTCTTCGAATCATATACTTCCAGTCGCTTGTCGGCGTTGGCATGGAAGGCAGGAATGATGATATTGGTAGAGAACGTTACGTATTTGCCCGATGGACTGAAACCGTAATATACACTTGAAGAAATCATGTTGGAGTTCTTCAGGTTCAGCTTGCGCAGCTTGCCATTGCGGTTAAGGATGGCTCCTCCGCCTTCACCTCTTATATATACCATACTGAGGTTGGGATCCTGGTTGCCAAAAGCATGACAGTTCATACAGCGGTTTTCCTGCAGATTGTGGTCGGCGAGAATCTTCTCCTGCCAATTCTCTATGCAGCGCTGCTTAATCTGTATCTTGTTCCATACTTCGTAATCGGGTTCTATCAGTCGGTAGGTGAGATAAGCATCCAGACTGTCGCCTACAACCTGCCAGGTGAAGGGCCTGAACGCCGTCCATTCTCCCTCATTGCTCTTTGAATATATCTGAACCTTGATATTCTTGCCCACAGCCTTTTGCAGGAAAGCCTTCCAGTCGTCCATATCAAATTTCAGATTCTGGCTGTTGCTGGTGGCAGTAAGAGTGTTGGCTGCATCGTTGGTATCTGCTCCCTCAATCGTGAGTGTGGTTTCGATGTTGGTAAGGTTCTTGTCGCGTATCTCGAAGTTGAGAGGAGCGATATTGACCGGAATCGTTACATCGGCATAGTCGGGATACATGTTGGGCAGATGGTCTACCTGCTCAGCATTCTCGTGAGTCTGGGCACATGAGGCGAGCAGCAGTATGCCCGCCATGGCACTGTATAGGATATTCTTGTATTTCATTTTTCTTCTTTAATAAACAGTTAGCGTCAATTATTTCCTCAGTTGATGTTCAACTTAGGCACCTCTGCCTTGTCGAAGTAATACCAGTAGGTATCGCTGAATGCCTGGTTGCCCCGTTCTTCATTATACTGATAGAAACGTTTCAGAATATCTTGACGCTTGATATATTTTGCCCATTCTTCCGGCTTTGCCTTGGTTCCCGCCAGATAAATCATGAGAGCCTCCTGATACAGGCGTTCGTAGGAAACGTTTTTCTGTTTGAGATAATAAGTATCATAATCCCGCTTGAAGGTTTCCATGTCTTTCAGAAGAAGATCGCTACAGAGCATGTAGTCGATGGCGATATTGTTGTTTGGGTTACTTTCTGCCAGTTCGCACATGATGGTGTGGCAATTTTCGTTCAGTCGTAGCGTATCCTTCCGGTTGATGAACGGGCGCTTTTCTATGTATTGTTGCAAGAGGGCTTTTTCATCAGTTGTTGCTTTTCTGCCAAGTGATGAGAAGGCACGGTTTGCCCATCTGCTCCATACGAAGGTTTTTTGCAGGATACGGAGATATTTGCGGGTTGCAGCGTAGTCGCCCTTCACCAGATTGATTTCGGCAAGTCGCTTTACCATTCTGATATTCCGGTTATTCGGAGAGCAGACATTGGCAAGCATTGTGGCACGTTCGCAGAAAGTCATGTCGCCCAGAACCCAATACAGTTCGTTCAGGGTTTTGATGGTGAGGGTTGGGGTGTCTGGTCCCAGTTTATCGAATGTACCCAGGTTGTTGCTCTGGAATCTCAGCAGGTTGTCTGGAAGATATCCGTTTTGCGCCATCACTAGGTTATAGTAGAACTTCATGTATTGGTCTGGATTTTCCGTCTTTTCTACGATGTTGATAACCTTATTATAATTACCGAAGTAATATTCACAGTCTACTGAGAATGTTTTCTCCAAATCTATTTGCGGTTTTACCAGTTTTCCGATACCCGGATAGGTATAAAGGGTTTGGAAGTCGCAGAAGTAGAGTCGCTTGGTCAGCATCAGCAGGAAGAAAGGAATCACGAGGGCAGCCAGGCGATAGTAGGTTCCCACTTTCTTGATGTGGGAAAGACAGCCTGTAAATACCAGCGCTCCGTAGATCCATACTCCATTTCCAAAGAACCAGTGGCATACGAATACGGAAACAATGATACTGAAGGCGGTAATCCAATGCGCTGCTCCCAAACCTGCTGCGGCAGAAGGATTGTCGTCCATCTTCTCTATCTTCTTGAGAAACATTCGGGTGGAAGTGAGCAGCTTGGTGCTGACACGGAACACACTGGCACCACCTGCTATTGCCAGAATGCTGCAAAGCCGGTAGTCGTAGTGAAAACTGAAACATACCAGTAGAATCATCATGATGAAGGCTACGATATGTGCCGTCTTTTTCCCTTGGATGTCTGCATCTCTTACTGCGCATTTTACATTATGTCCCGTAATAAGAATACAGAGGGTAAGGATGATAGGACCGGCATAGCGGAAATAATAAAACTGGGTCAGGAAATCGCCTGCCAGACAGGACAGCCATCCCGGTTTGTCCAGATAAGTAGTCAGATAATCCCATGATGACAGAAACAGTTGGTTCTGCTCCTGATAAAACAGATGGTAAGGATAGAAGAATTGGAAGAACACAAAGCAGGCGATGGCTCCCAATACATATAACGAATATATGCCAAAATTAGATTGGCTTGTTTGCTGTTTACTCATTTTTGTCGGTTTATAAGTTTTTGTTTTTGCAAAGGTAGTAAAAATATATTAGAATGAATCATAAAAAATGCAGAAACTTACTCTTTGAAAGTAAATTTCTGCATTTATCTGCATTTATTTCTGTTCTTGTTTTTCTGCAATGCATTCCATTTCTATCAGCCAGCCCGGTCTGCATACTCTTGCCTCTACTATGATATGTGGTATCTGAGGGTAAAACTGATTCATCAGTTGCTCTATGGTATGATAGTCTGAGATATCGCGCAGGTAGATGATAAAGTATTGGATATCGTTCATCATCGCATCGCCATCCTTCAATAATGCACCGATGTTCTCGAGTAATCTGCCGGTTTGTCTTACAATATCGCCTTCGTATACAACCGCTCCATGTTTGTCTATGCTGGCTGTTCCTGATATGAAATATTGTTTCTTCTGGGGCAGAGAAAGGCTGGTTCCCCGTTCAAAGGCTACTCCGTATTCGTGAGTAGGATTCAGATGGTTGAGTGCCTGGAGATATTGCTTGTCTTCTTCCCTGATACCGGGAACGGTCAGAAAGTCGATAGCTACAGATGCATGACGTACGGAAGTTGCTCCGCCGATGCCCGTACTGGCTATATAATGGGTCTCTGCCGTCAGACCTTGCTGGTCGAAAACATCATTGCGCGCTTCTACTACTCCCTGATAGTTTACATCGATATGAGTTACGTATATCCATGTTCTTACCAGGTTGCGCTCCATCGTCATATCTGTACCGGCGATAAGTTGCAGATATTTGTCGAATAGCATTCGGGTCTGTTCGTATGAATCCTTTCCCTTCGCTTCTTCCTCAGTCAGTCGGAGACTGTGGAACAGGATAGGGGTCTTATCGTCTGTGGTCTTGATAAGAAGTGAAATCTTGCTCCCGTTGAGCGGAGGTTGCTCCACAACCGTAAGATGGGTATCCTTAAGATACTCCTGATAAAGGAGTGACTCTTCTAAATCCTGAGTCTGGTTCTGGGCGTCGCTGAGGAATACCTTACAATATTGTAAAGTACGATTTTCCAGTTTCTCGGTGTCGAGATAGTTACCTAGTTTCAGATACAGAAAATTCAAGCGGTCGTTGAACGTTCCCTTGGCTTCTGGTGATAATATTATGTATTTATCCATCTTGTTCTTTTCTTTTTTCGGTAGCAAAGGTACGGATAATATCTGAGATAAAAGAATATAAATCGGATGAAAAGATGAAAATACCGAGAAATGGGGATAGGATGATGTTGAGTAGAGCGAAAAAGAGGGTGTGTCATGAACTTATGACACACCCTCAATCTCTTTCTTATATCCTGCTTTAGAGAGATTCAAGCATGCGCTTGATCACAACCTCGGCTGAAATCTCACGGTTGGCTGCCTCTGGAATCACCAGACTGTTCTTGCTCTCGATGACATCATCGGTAACAATCAGACCACGGCGAACAGGCAGGCAGTGCATGAAGCATCCGTCATTGGTCCAGCTCATGTGCTCCTCGTCGATGGTCCAGCTCATATCCTTGCTCAATATCTCACCATACTGTGCTGGGTCTTTCACGCCCGGACAGCTCCAGTTCTTGGCATAAACGAAGTCTGCACCTTCCAGTGCCTTCTTCTGGTCGTACTCTACCTTGGCATTGCCCACGAACTTAGGGTCGAGTTCATAGCCCTCTGGATGAGTAACCACGAAATCTACATCGGCTGCATTCATCCACTGGGCGAATGAGTTTGGTACAGCTTGAGGCAAGGCACGGCAATGAGGAGCCCAGGTCAGGACTACCTTAGGACGAGCCACCTTCTTATGCTCCTCGATGGTGATGAGGTCGGCAAATGCCTGGAGAGGGTGAACGGTAGCAGTCTCCATAGCGAAGACTGGGCGACCGCTGTACTTTACGAACTGATTGACGATGGTCTCGGCATAATCATACTCTCGGTCTTTCAAACCGGCAAAGCTGCGCACACCGATAAGATCGCAGAAGCTACCCATCACTGGGATTGCCTCAAGCAGGTGCTCACTCTTGTCGCCATCCATGATAACGCCACGCTCTGTCTCCAGTTTCCATGCACCGGCATTCACATCGAGCACGATAACATTCATGCCCAGGTTCATCGCAGCCTTCTGTGTACTCAAACGGGTACGGAGACTGTTATTGAAGAATATCATCAGCAAGGTTTTGTTCTTGCCCAACTCCTGATAACCGAAACGGTTTGCTTTCACTTCCTGTGCCTCGGCGAGTGCTGCATTCAAGTCGCCAAGGTCTTCAACATTAAAGAATGTCTTCATTGTTATTTCGTTTTTTGTTTGTTATTTCTGATATAAAGCTATTGAATTCTTCACTTCCTTGTTTGTCCATTTCCTGTAATCAGCCACTTGTAGGTGGTAATTTCTTCTAGCGCCATTGGTCCGCGGGCTCCGAGTTTCTGGGTACTGATGCCAATCTCTGCGCCCAATCCAAACTGTGCGCCATCGGTGAAACTGGTTGGAGCATTCACATAAACGCAGGCTGCATCTACCATTGCCTGGAACTTCTTCTGGGCAGTTTCTTCGTTGGAAACAATGCTCTCGCTATGTCCGCTTCCGTAGGTAGCGATATGTTCGAGTGCCTCATCTTCCGAATCCACGGTCTTGATACCCATCTGCATGCTGAGCCATTCGGTGTTCCAGATGCTCTTCACGTTGGCATCAGCCTCTTTCATCTTCGCTTCGCTTTCCTCTGCCTTATATAATAAGGTGTCAGGATAGTGACCCTTTAAAGCTTCGTAAGCCTTGGCATCTGCATGAATCTTGGTTTGTTTTTCTGCGAGACCTTCGCAGAGAGTTGGGAGGTCGCTTAATCTGCTTTCGTGAATCAGCAGACAGTCGAGTGCATTGCATACGCTCACTCTTCGGCACTTGGCATTGGTGATGATGCGCTTGCCCATCTCCAGGTCTCCATCCTCGTCGAAGTAACAGTGTACCACACCGGCTCCAGTTTCGATAACCGGAACTTTGGCAGTATCACGGACGAAGTTGATGAGCTTCTTTCCTCCACGAGGAATACAGAGGTCGATATAGCCCACAGCATTCAGCATTTCGCCGGTAGCCTCATGGGTAGCAGGGAGGAGCGTAACGACATTCGGGTCAATACCGAAAGTTATCAACACCCTGTGGATAAGTTCGACACCCGCTGAGTTTGAGGCGTTTGCATCCTTTCCACCTTTCAGTACGCACGCATTTCCACTCTTGAAACAGAGTGAGAAAACATCGTAAGTCACATTAGGACGGGCTTCATAAA